>ERZ650312.806-NODE-806-length-17702-cov-22.483878_pt1 | contig 17702 bp, 14 predicted proteins | sample MGYA00376248_ERZ650312 | MGnify/ENA primary metagenome ERZ650312 (study PRJEB26733, sample SAMN07839316) | wastewater metagenome | biome: urban; feature: wastewater treatment plant; material: waste water | place: USA: North Carolina | collected 2016-07-28 ... | reverse complement strand
ATGATAGTGCGGGTTCCCGTGTGAAAGTAGGTCATCGTCAGGCTCTTACAGCCCAAACCGCCCCTGTGCTCATTCGAGTACAGGGGCGTTTTGCTTTGGGGGCCAAAGAATACCAAGGGTGACACCTGCTTGGCAGGCTAACGGGCCGCACAGCCCGTAGTCCATGGCGCTGCGATTGTGCTCGGTGGCTTTGGACCGGCCTACACCTCCAGCCTCCTGCCCTCGCTAAACACCACCAGCTCTCCCTTCCCAAATGCCTTCCACGCCTTGCTGGTTAAGGTAAGCGCTATTGGACTGTCGAATCGCTTTGTCGCCTAGGGGGTCCGCTTCCGGATGTCTGTATATCCTTCAGTTCGTGATCTCAGAGCCTCTGTACCCACATGTGCCTCCTCCCCTAGTTTCTCGTCTTCTTCGGTCTGAGCTTTTCCCAAGCTCCGAAGTCGAGGAAGCACAGTACCGTCATTGCTGTACGATTAACGTTGACGTAAAGGTCATAGCGGATTCAGTCTTTTTCGAACTTCCTTTGGGCTTCCCTTTTTCATGGCGACCACATACACAATTGGCGATCTTGCCAAAGAGTTTGATCTGACAACGCGGGCTATTCGGTTCTATGAGGACATGGGGCTGTTACAGCCAGAGCGCACGGGCGCGGGGGGGAGAAATCGTATCTATAGCCCCCGAGATAGAACCCGACTGCGGCTGACGCTGCGCGCCAAGCGCTTGGGCCTCTCCCTGACTGAGGCCAAGGAAATCATTGACCTGTACGACAGCCCGCGAGACACCGGCGTGCAGCTTCGCAAGTTTCTGGATGTATTGACGGTGCACCGCAAGCAGCTGGAAGCGCAGTTGGCCGATCTACAGGCCAACTTGGAAGAGGTGCGAGAGCACGAAAAAGAAGCGCGCACCCTACTGGCAAAGTCAGAAAAGCAAAAATGATCCATAATTGACGTTTACGTAAACGTCAATTTTTTGGGGGTGCCGTGACAGCTAACGCTTTTCAGCCCAAGCATCTCGCGTACAAAGCGCGAGTGGAAGAGAGCTTTCGCAAGCAAGGGGTGATGGCAACCTTGGGAGCCTCCCTTCAGTTGGTTGAGCCTGGAGTCGTTGATATCGCTCTTGACTGGGCCGAAGGTCTGACGCAACAACATGGTTTTTTGCATGCAGGGGTTGTTGCCACAGCGCTCGATTCCGCTTGCGGGTACGCCGGCTTGACCTTGATGCCAGAAGACGCTGCCGTCCTCACCATTGAATTCAAAATCAATTTGCTGGCGCCTTCTGCCGGAGAGCGCTTTCGCATGGAGGGACGTGTGCTCAAACCAGGGCGCACGATCACTGTGTGCGAAGGCCGCGCCTTTGCCTTGCAAGGCGAGCAAGAAAAGCTGGTCGCCACGATGGCCTGCACCTTGATGGCGGTATCGGGCCGAGAACAGCTACGCGACTGACAACAATCCATTTTGACAAGGAGACACCCATGAGCCTTCCATCCAACCTTCCTGGCCTCAACTTTCAACTGGGCGAAGACATCGACGCCCTGCGCGATGCTGTGCGTGACTTTGCCCAGTCAGAAATTGCGCCTCGTGCAGCAGAAATTGATCGGACCGACCAGTTTCCTATGGATCTCTGGCGCCGCATGGGTGACTTGGGTGTGCTCGGCATTACCGTACCCGAGCAGTACGGCGGCGCAGCGATGGGCTATCTGGCCCACATGGTGGCTATGGAGGAAATCTCTCGGGCCAGCGCTTCGGTGGGGCTGTCCTATGGTGCTCACAGTAATCTCTGCGTGAACCAGATCAACCGCAACGGCAACGAAGCCCAAAAGCAGAAGTATCTGCCCAAGCTCATCAGCGGTGAGCATGTCGGCGCCTTGGCCATGAGTGAACCGGGCGCCGGCTCCGACGTGATCAGCATGAAGCTGAAGGCCGAAGACAAGGGTGGCTACTACTTGCTCAACGGCAGCAAGATGTGGATCACCAACGGCCCTGATGCTGACACTTTGGTGGTCTACGCCAAGACGGAGCCTGAATTGGGCGCGCGGGGCGTGACGGCATTCCTCATCGAAAAGGGCATGCCGGGCTTCAGCATTGCGCAAAAGCTCGACAAGCTCGGCATGCGCGGCAGCCACACGGGCGAGCTGGTGTTCAACAACGTGGAAGTCCCAGCGGCCAATGTGCTGGGTGGTGTGAACCAAGGTGCCAAGGTGCTCATGAGCGGCCTTGACTACGAGCGCGCCGTACTGACCGGAGGGCCTTTGGGCATCATGCAGTCGGTGATGGACAACGTCATCCCCTATATTCACGACCGCAAACAGTTCGGCCAGAGCATTGGTGAATTCCAGCTCATCCAGGGCAAGGTCGCTGACATGTACACCGTGCTGCAAGCCGGACGTTCGTTCGCCTATACCGTGGCGAAGAACCTGGACATGCTAGGCACGGACCATGTTCGCCAAGTGCGCAAGGACTGCGCCAGCGTCATTTTGTGGTGCGCCGAAAAGGCCACCTGGATGGCGGGTGAGGGCGTGCAGATTTTTGGTGGCAACGGCTACATCAACGAGTACCCCCTGGGCCGCCTCTGGCGCGATGCCAAGCTGTACGAGATTGGTGCCGGTACCAGCGAAATCCGCCGCATGCTGATTGGCCGCGAGCTGTTTGCCGAAACCTGCTGACCACCATTGAACCTGACCTGAGGACACCATGCCCACATCCATCGACGACCTGTTTGTACACAACCGCGCCTGGGCGGCTCAGATGGAGCGTGAACGGCCCGGCTTTTTCACCAGCTTGCTGGCACAGCAAAAGCCCAAGTACATGTGGGTAGGGTGTTCCGACAGCCGGGTGCCAGCCAACCAGATCACCGGGCTGGAACCCGGTGAGGTCTTCGTTCACCGCAACGTGGCCAACGTGGTGGTGCCAACGGATCTGAATTGCCTGTCCACCATTCAATACGCGGTGGATCAACTCAAGGTGGAACACCTGATGGTGGTGGGTCACTACGGCTGCGGCGGTGTACTGGCTGCGCTGGAAGGCATTCGCGTGGGGCTGGCGGACAACTGGATTCGCCACGTGACCGACGTGCGTGATCGCCATCGTGATTTGATCGCCTCGGTGGAGCCGCAGTGGCGCCACGATGTGCTGTGCGAACTCAACGCCATCGAACAGGTGGTCAACATCGCACAGACCACGGTGATGCTGGACGCCTGGGGCCGAGGCCAGAAGGTCACGCTGCACGGTTGGTGCTATGGCCTGAAGGACGGGCTCATCAACAACCTGCACATGACGGTAGACAGCACCGAAGGCCTGGACGCTCTGTACCGCGCGGCCATCGCAGGTGTGGCCGCCACGCGCCGGGGTTAATACACCCGAGCAGGCCCAGGGTTACCCGGCGATCAGCTCCCACCGGCGAAGCCATGTTTCCCCAACGGCTTGACTCACCGCTGGCCTATGCCATCGCAAAGGCGATGATGGACGGTTTTAACCGCCATTACCGCCTGTTCCGCACCGAATCGGCCCGTGCCAAGCACCGTTTTGAAACCGCTGACTGGCTGGGCCAGCAGCGGGCGCAGCGCGAGCGCATCGAGTTTTATGACCTGCGGGTGAAGGAATGCGTGCGGCGGCTGGAGAAGGAGTTTGGCGCAGGCAGCCAGCCCATGGAGGTGTGGCACCAGGCCAAGTTCCACTACATCGGGCTGCTCGTCAACCACCACCAGCCTGAACTGGCAGAGACCTTTTTCAACTCGGTCACCTGCAAGATCCTGCACCGCACGCATTTCCACAACGATTTCATCTTCGTGCGCCCCGCCGTCAGCACCGAGTACATCGAGAACGACGAGCCTGCGGCGAAGCCTACCTTCCGGGCCTATTACCCCACGCGCGAGACGCTGCACCAGACGCTGATCACGATTGTGGAGAACTTCCAGTTGCAGCGCGCGTTTGCCCACCTGGAGCGGGACACCCGCCATGTGCTGGCTGCCGTGCAGGATCGGCTGGCTCTGGACCAGGTCAAGCTGCGCGCCAATTTCCAGATTCAGGTACTCACCAGCCTGTTCTTTCGCAACAAGGGTGCTTACCTGGTGGGCAAGATCATCAACGGCTTTACCGAAGTGCCGTTTGCCCTGCCCATCCTGCACGACCACCAGGGCAAGCTCACCATCGATGCAGCCCTGTTTGGCGAGGAAGACCTGCAAATCCTCTTCAGCTTTGCCCGCGCCTACTTCATGGTGGACATGGAAGTGCCCAGCGCCTATGTGCAGTTTTTGCGCAGCCTCATGCCCCGCAAGCCGCGGGCCGAGATCTACAACGCCCTGGGCCTGGCCAAGCAGGGCAAGACGCTGTTCTACCGCGACTTTCTGCACCACCTCAAGCACTCCAGCGACCAGTTCCGCATTGCGCCGGGCATCAAGGGCATGGTGATGCTGGTGTTCGATCTGCCCAGTTTTCCGTATGTGTTCAAGCTCATCAAGGACTTCTACCCCGCGCAGAAGGACACCACGCGCGAGCAGGTGAAGGCCAAGTACATGCTCGTCAAGCAGCACGACCGGGTGGGGCGCATGGCCGACACGCTCGAATACAGCGAAGTCGCCTTCCCGCGCGATCGCTTCAGCGACGAGCTGATTGCCGAGATTGAAAAATTTGCCCCCAGCCAGCTCGAAATCAGCGACCGCGATGGTGACGGGCAGACCGAAGTCATCATCAAGCACCTGTACATCGAGCGGCGCATGATCCCGCTCAACATCTACCTGCAAGAGGCGCTGGACGCCGGCCCGGACGATGCCCATGCGCGCCAGCAGATCGAGCGCTGCGTCATCGAATACGGCAACGCCATCAAGGACATGGTGGCCGCCAACATCTTCCCGGGCGACATGCTGTGGAAGAACTTTGGCATCACCCGCCATGGCAAGGTCGTGTTCTACGACTACGACGAGATTGAATACCTCACCGACTGCAACTTCCGCCGCGTGCCCGCGCCCCGCAACGAAGAAGACGAGCTGAGCGGCGAGATTTGGTACACCGTGGGGCCACGCGATGTGTTCCCTGAAACCTTCGGCCCCTTCCTGCTGGGCAGCCCGCAAGTGCGTGATGTGTTCATGCAGCACCACGCAGACCTGCTGGACCCCGCCTTCTGGCAAGAGCACAAAGAGCGCATCCAGGCTGGCCACTTGCTGGATGTGTTTCCGTACCACCAGGAGCGCCGGTTCGTTCACACGCCTGCCTGAGTCACGGGCAGCCCTTACCTCTTTCCCCATTTCAACCCAGGAGACTTTCCATGCCTACACCCCACCAAGACCCCATCGTCATCGTCGGCGCAGCGCGCACCCCCATGGGCGCGTTCCAGGGCGACTTCTCCGACCTCGCTGCGCACGACCTGGGCGGCGCTGCCATCAAGGCCGCCGTGGCGCGCGCCGGCGTGGCCCCTGAGAAGGTAGACGAAGTGCTGTTCGGCAACTGCCTGATGGCAGGCCAGGGCCAGGCGCCTGCACGCCAGGCCGGCTTCAAGGGTGGCCTGCCGCGCAGCACCGGCGCGGTGACGCTGTCCAAGATGTGCGGCGCCGGCATGGAAGCCACCATCCTCGCGCACGACCAGCTCGTGGCCGGTAGCCGTGACGTGATGGTGTCCGGCGGCATGGAAAGCATGACCAACGCGCCCTACCTGCTCAAGAAGGGCCGTGGCGGCTACCGCATGGGCCACGACAAGATCTTCGACCACATGATGCTCGACGGCCTGGAAGACGCTTACGAAGCTGGCCGCTCCATGGGCACCTTTGGCGAAGACTGCGCCGCCAAGTACCAGTTCACCCGCGAACAACAAGATAAATTCGCCATGACGAGCGTCCAGCGTGCGCAAGATGCTATCAATTCGGGAGCGTTCAAGGCCGAGATCACCCCCGTCACCTTCAGCACCCGCAAGGGCGAAGTCACGGTGGAGCAGGACGAAGGCCCGCTGAAGATCCGCCTGGACAAGATCCCCACGCTCAAGCCCGCGTTCAAGAAGGACGGCACCATCACCGCCGCCGCCAGCTCCAGCATCAACGACGGCGCTGCTGCTCTGGTGCTGATGCGCCAGTCCACCGCGCAAGCGCTGGGCTGCAAGCCCCTGGCCAAGATCGTCTCCCACGCCACGCATGCGCAAGAGCCTGAGTGGTTCACCACCGCCCCCGTCGGCGCCACACAAAAGGCCCTCAAGAAGGCGGGCTGGTCGGTGGAAGACGTGGACCTGTGGGAAATCAACGAAGCCTTCGCCGTGGTGCCCATGGCGCTGATGCACGACCTGAAGGTGCCGCACGACAAAGTCAACGTGAACGGCGGTGCCTGCGCACTGGGCCACCCGATTGGCGCCAGCGGTGCGCGCATTTTGGTCACGCTGCTGTACGCGCTGCAGGCGCGCGGCAAGAAAAAAGGCCTGGCCACGCTGTGCATTGGCGGTGGCGAGGCCACGGCCATGGCCATCGAGTTGGTGTAACGCTACACCTGGCGGCCCCGGCGCAGGGGCCGTGCCAGGGTGAAATAAGGGCGCGGCACGCTGCAGGGTTTCCCTGTGCCACGGGCGCAGCGAAACGGTTAATCTGCAGGGCTGCCGCGCCCTTGTGCTGCGCGGCACGTTTTCCCTGGAGAGTTTGCCGTGCCTGCGCTGTCCTCCCTGTTCACCTGTGTGCGCCCCTGGGGTGAACGTGTGGGCTGGCTGGTGCTGTGGGTCTGGGGCAGTGCCTGCGTGTGGCTGCCCCCCGCCTGGGCCGATCCACGTTCTTTGGCTGCCGCGCCGCGCACCCACCTTGCGGTGGTCATCGACGACAACTATCCCCCCTACATTTTTCGCCAGCAAGATGGCCAACTGGTGGGCTATTTGGTGGATTTGTGGCAGCTGTGGCAGCAGCACACCGGCGTTCAGGTGCAATTGCTGGCCAGTGACTGGTCGCTGGCCCAGGCGCGCATGGCGCGTGGCGAGGCCGACGTCATCGACACCCTGTTTCGTACCCCCGAGCGCGAACAGCGCTACCTGTTTTCTCGCCCCTATGCCGACGTGCCGGTGGCCATTTACGTCCACCGCGACATTGGCGGCATCCACGACGCGGCGACGCTGCGCGGCTTGGTGGTTGGCGTCAAGGCGGCAGACGCCTGCGTGAGGCAGTTGAACAGCATGGGCGTCACCAGCCAGCTGGCTTTTGAGAGCTACGAAAAAATCATTGCAGCGGCCATCACCGGCCGCGTGAAGGTGTTTTGCCTGGACGAGCCCCCGGCCAACTATCTGCTCTACCGCAGCGGTGCCCAGGAGCAGTTCGTGCGCGTGTTTCGCCTGTATGAGGGGCAGTTTCACCGTGCCGTGCACCTGCACGATGCTGCCTTGCTGCAGCAGGTGGAGCAGGGCTTTGACCGCATCTCCCCCACCGAGCTGGCCTCTTTGCGCGACAAATGGTTTGGCACCCCCGTGGGCAGCGTGCGGCTGGATGCGGCCACGCTGCGCCACATCTTGCTGGCGCTGGCGGCAACCCTGCTGCTGGGCGTGTTGGCGGCGGCGTGGAGCGTGTTGCTGCGCCGCCAGGTGCGGGCACGCACGCGCGAGCTGCAGGCCGAACGCGCTCGCCTGCACACTTTGCTGGACATGCTGCCCGATCTGGTCTGGCTCAAAGACGAGCAGGGCCTGTACCGTGCTTGCAACCGGGCGCTGGAGCAATTTTTGGGGCGCGCTGAGCGCGACATCATCGGCCACAGCGACGAGCAACTGTTGGGCCCCGAGCACGCTGCGCTGGTACGCACGCTCGATCGCCAGGCCCTGTCCAGTGGCGAGGCGCAAACCGTGGAAGAGGCCTTGTTTTCCCCGGGCCTGCAGCGCAGCACGGTGCTGGAGACCATCAAAAAACCGCTGCTCGATGCCCAGGGTCAGCCCATCGGGGTGATTGGTGTGGCACGCGACATCACCGTGCGCCGCGCCTATGAAGACGCCCAGCGCCTGGCGGCGCGGGTGCTCGAATGCATTGCCGACGTGGTGGTCATCCTCGATGCCCAGGGCCGCGTGCAGTCCGTCAACCCGGCATGTACCGAAACCTTGGGTTATCTGCCGAGCGATGTGCTGGGCCTGCTGCCCCGCGCCTGGCGCAGTGGCCGCCACGACGATGCGTTTTACGACGCCCAGTGGCACGCCCTGCAACACAGCGGCCAGTGGCAAGGCGAAGTGTGGGTTCGGCGCAAAAACGGCCAGGTGTTTCCTTCCTGGCAAACCGTCAGCGCGGTGCGCAACGAGGCCGGCGAGGTCACCCACTATGTGCTGGTGATCAGCGACATCAGCACCGTCAAACATGCGCAGGAGGCCCTGGCGTTTTTGGCGCACCATGACGCGCTCACGCGCCTGCCCAACCGCTTGCTGCTGCGCGATCGCCTGGCCCAGGCCTTGGCGCGTGCCAGCCGCGAGGGCCAGCCGCTGGCGCTGCTGTTCATCGACCTGAACCGCTTCAAAGAGATCAACGACACCCTGGGCCATGCGGTGGGCGATGCCGTGCTCATGCACGCGGCCCAGGCCATGGCCAGCGCACTGCGTGCCAGCGACACTCTGGCGCGGTTGGGCGGCGATGAGTTCGTGGCGCTGCTGGAGGGCGAGGCTTCAGAGCACAGCGTGCAGACGGTGGTAGAAAAACTCAGCACCACCTTGGCGCAGCCCTTTCAGGTGCAGACACACCAGTTGCAAATCAGTGCCAGCATTGGCGTGGCACGTTTTCCTGACGATGGCCAGGACGTGGACACCTTGCTGCACCGCGCCGATACCGCCATGTACGAGGTCAAGCTGCGCCAGCGCCAGCAAGAGGCCGCCACGTTGCCCCCGCCCCCGCCTGCACCCTGTGCGTGACATTTTTGGGTTGACCCGCGCTGCGCTGTGCCCGAGGATGGGCGCCTTTTGCGCTGGCCATGGGCCGCGCGTCTTGTTTCAGGATGGACACCATGCTCTTTTGCGCTTTGCGTCGTTGGCGCACCAGCACCCTCGTGGCCGCTTGCGCCCTGTGGTTGAGCGCGTGTGGTGGTGGCGACAGCGCCGCCCCAGCACCCGCCCCCGATCCGCTGGCCAGCTACCGCCAGCAAACCTTGCAGTGGCAGGCCTGCGATCCCAGCGTGCTGGGCGAGGGTTCGGCCTCCCTGATCACACAGATGGGCGAGCGCCTGCGCTGCGCCAGCATGCGCGCGCCCATGGACTGGAGCGCCCCGGCACACGGCGATGTGCAGGTGGCCTTGATGCGTTTGGCCGCCGGGCGGCCCGACGTGCGCCAGGGGGCGCTGCTGTTCAACCCCGGCGGGCCGGGGGGAGATGGTCTGCGCTACGGTTTGGAGCTGTGGCGCGCGTTTGGCAACGGCAACCCCGACAGCCCCTTGGGGAGCAAGCAACTGCGCTTGCTCGATGAATTTGACATGGTGGGCTTCTCGCCGCGCGGCGTGGGAGCGAGCACCACGCTGCACTGCTCCACCAATGAATTGGCGCGCCGCGTGGGCCGGGCACCGGCCCAGCTGGATGCAGAGAATTTGCACAACGCGGCCTACAACAGCCGCACCATGGCGCGCGCCTGCCTGAACAACCCGCTGGCACCCCACATCCACACCGACGCTACCGCGCGCGACATGGACTTGGTGCGCCATCTGCTGGGCGATCAGAAGCTCAACTTCGTGGGCTATTCCTACGGCACCTGGCTGGGGGCGTGGTATGCCAGTGTGTTTCCCGAGCGTGTCGGGCGCCTGGTGCTCGATAGCAGCGTGGACTTTACCGACAACTTTGACGCGGCCTTCATCGGCCAGGTGCAGGCCCGCCAGCGCCTGCACGATGCGGTGCTGTTGCCCTATGCGGCACGCCACCCTCAGTTCTTCGGTTTGGGCAGCGATGCGGCGCAGATCGGCACGCAGGTGCAGGCACTGCAACCGCAAGTGCAAGACGTGCTGTATGGTGAACTGGAAGAAATGTTCTCCAGCCGGGGCAACGCAGAGGTTTACCTGTTCACCCTGAATGCCGCGCGCGGGCTGGACGCCGTGCTGCGCCAACAGCCCCAGCCCAGCCAGCCCGAGGCGGTGCAGCAGGCGCTGCAGCGCTACAGCTTTGTCCCAGGGCAGCCCAAGGCCGACGATTGGACGCGCAACCAGGCGAACTGGCTGTACACCACCTACCGCGAGCGCTGGGAAGAGTTCCGCCCCAAGAGCATCTACCTTGACCCGGAGGCGGCGGTGTACCGCAGCGTGGTGTGCAATGACATCACCGGTATCAGCGATCCGCAGGAGTGGGATGCGGCCATTACCCGTGCTGCCGCCCAGGCAGGGGTGGCGTTTTACGAGCTGTACACCAACCTGTGCCCCTACTGGGGTGGCCCGCGCGTGGCCCATCCTGGCATCGCACCGCTGCGCGACATGCCGCTGTTGACTTTGCAGTCGCAGTACGACGCGGCCACCATCACCGAGAACGCGCAGCGCTTTTATGCCCAACTGCCGGGGGCGTGGCATGTGGCCGTACCGGGCGAGTACCAGCATGGCCTGTTTCCTTATGCCGATCAGTGCCTGGATGCCCTGGTGCTGGACTACCTGCTCGAAGGCCCTAGCCTCTTGCCCAGTGCGCGCCAGCTCAGTTGCCCCATGCGTCCTTTGCGGCAAGATGAGGTGACGCTGGCTGCGGCTGGTCGCAAGCAGGCGGCCACAGCTGCGGTGCCCACCTACCGCGATCCCGCCTGGGCACAGGCGCGCATTGATACGTTCAAGCAAGGCATTGATCGCATGGCACGGCCCTGAACGTGCTGTCGCCGCGACCGGGTGGGTCGCGTGCGCTTGTTAAGCTTGCCCCATGCCACGTCGTCGTTTTCTTCGCTCTTGCCTGCAGGGGGCCAGTGTGCCCCTGGCCGTTCCTTGGGCACTGGCGGGCCCCGTACCTGCGGGGGCGGGTGCGCCCCCGGTACACATCTACATGATCACCTTTCGCGGCGAGACGGATGTGGACAAAGGCTTTCGTGCCTACCTGGCAGAAGCGGGTGTGGCGGTGCGCTACACCGTGCGCGATCTGGGGCAGGATGTGGGGCGCATGGCTGCGTTGCGCCGTGAAATACGTGCCCTGGCCCCGGACTTGATCTACGTTTGGGGCACTCCTGCCACGCTGGCTTTGGTGGGCCCGTTCGACGCCCCGGCGGATAGCGCCACGCCCCCTTACATCCACGATATCCCGGTGGTGTTCGCGCTGGTGGCGGCGCCCGTGCGTGCGCGCATTGTTGCCAGCGAACGCGGCCATGGGCGCAATGTGGCGGGGGTGGTGCACGTGGTGCCGTTCGATGTGCAATTGCGCGCCATGCAGCGCTACCGTCCGTTGCAACGCCTGGGGGTGCTCTACAACGCCGCCGAGGCGAATGCCCGTGCCATCGTGCAAGAGGCACGCCAAGTGTGCGCCCAGCAGGGGGTGGAGTTGCTGACCTTGCGCTTGCCCACCAATGCCCAGGGCCAGCCCAGTGCGGAACACCTGGCGGCACACATCGCCCAATTGCATGGGCAGGGGGCGCAGTGGCTGTATCTGCTGCCCGATACCTTTGTTGGCACGCTCTACGAGCGCATCACCCCTTTGGCCAACCAGTTGCAGCTACCGTGCTTTGGCGCGGTGGAGCTGGCCGTGCGCACCGGGGGGGCTCTGTTGGGGCTGGTGAGTCGCTACTACGCAGTGGGCCAATTGGCTGGCGCCAAAGCTCTGGAAATTTTGCAAGGTGGCCACAGCCCCGAACAAGCGGGCGTGCAGACGTTGCCGCGCTTTGCCCTCATGGTCAACATGGCGGCGGCCCACCGCTTGCGCATGTACCCTCCTATGGACATGCTGAATTTTGCTGAAATCATCGCCGTGGGCGACACCGCTGCGGGAGCCACATGAACGCCGCCTGGCCCGCCTTGGAGTGGCGCGAACTGCAGCCCACCGACCTGGACGCCATGGACGCCCTGCACCGCCTGAGCATTGCGGGCATGGCGCCCGAGGCCGTCAAACGCGAATCGACCGCGTACTTTGCCAGTGTGCTGGGGGCACATGGAGGGCCTGCGCGGGGGCGGGTGTGTGGTGCCTGGCAGCACGGCATGCTGGTGGCTTATGGGGTGCTGCAGCACGATATGTTGCCCCATGACGATCCCCGCCCTGTGCTTGGCTTGCCTGCACACCAATGCCTGCGCAAGCTCGCCGGTGCCAGCGTTCACCCGCACTGGCGTGGCCAGCAGTTGCAGCAACGCCTGATTCGCACCCGTGTGGCCTGGGCCAGCGGGGCCGTGTGCTACGTCACCGCCGCACCGTGCAACCTGCCGAGCTGGCATAACCTGCTGGCCTGTGGCTTTGAGGTGCGTGCGCTGCACACTCTGGCAGGTGCGCCGCGTTATCTGCTGGCCCATGGTCTGTCTGCGCCGCCCGCCCCGTGCCAGGCCGCTTGTGAATCGGGTTTGGCCCAGTTAGAGCGTCAGCGTGAACTGCTGGCGCAGGGCTGGCGCGGCGTGGCGGTGGGCTCGGCGCCGGATCGTCTGCGCTTGCTGCCACCGGCTGCAGGGGGTGCTTGATGCCCGGGTTCGCGCGCTTATACGCCCTGGTGGCCGTGGCCGTGCTGGCCCTGTGGCTGGGCCTGCTGTTGCTCGGCCAGCAGGCGCGCCAGCAGCGCAGCGAGCACATCCAGGCGTTGCGCGAAGCGTATGTGCTGCGCAACCTGCGCACTGCCGCTGAAAGCTACCTGGCCACCGGTTTGCAGTTGCCCCAGTTGGAGGTGCTGCAGGGGGTCGTGGAGCGGGAGCGGCAAAACTTTGCCGGAGTGATGGCAATTGACATTTTTTCGGCCCAGGGGCGGGTGCTCTTCAGCACCGATCTGGGCAACCGCGGACTGCAAGTGCCTTCGGCCTGGCGCGAGCTGCTGGCCAGTGATGCCGTGTGGCTGCAAACCCAGCCCGGACAGCGCCAGATTGGCCAGCGTTTCGAAGGCGAGCTGGGCCAGGCGGTCGGTGGCATTGTGGTGACGCTGGACGCGACTGCGGCTGTGCCGACACTGGCGCAGTGGTACGCCTGGGGGCATGAGGCGCTGCAGTGGCTGCTTGTCTTGGTGCTAGCGCTCGGGGCGGCCTGGTGGGCGCTGTGGCTGGGTTTGCGCCGACTGGCGCAGCCTTATGCCCGCGTAGCCACGGTGCTGCAAACCTCTGCCACCGAACCCGCGTGCGTGGCCGGGGCAGATGCCTGCGCACTGGAGCGCGCTGCCTGGGCACGCCACGCCAACGGGGTGGCAGCCCACCAGCGCTGCCGCCAGGCGATGCAGCAATTGCAGGAGCTTGACGATGGCCTCTGAGCACGCCCCCCAGCACTTGCGCTGGCGTTTGACGCTGCTGGTCGGCGCGCTGGTGGCGTGCGTGGGCGCGGCCTGTGTGCTGTGGCTGCTGTGGCATGTGGAGCGCAGCGCTGCCCAGGCCGGGGTGCAAGAGTGGCGCGCCATTGCCACCTCGGTGGCGCAGAGCCAGGCACGCCAGTTCGGGCGTGCCGTGCGCTTGGGGATTCCCTTGCCTGAGCTGCCGGGCGTACCAGCACATTTTGAAGGCGTGTTGCAGCGCCAACCCGTGCTGGCCGCCATGGCGCTGGAGCTGGCCGATGGCCGTGTCTTGCACCAGGTACGCCATCCACAGCGCCTGGCGGCCCTGGATGAAGCCGCCGTGCGTGTGCCCGTGAACGCCGTGGCCCCTCCCGGCCAGCCAGCCACCGTGGTTGCCACAGTGGTGCTGGAATTGGCCGACGGTGCCAGCCTGCGCCCCAGTCTCTGGCGTGCAGGCGGGGGGGCATGGGCGGTCGTGCTGCTGGTGGCTGGGTTGGCCGCCCTTGCCACCTGGTGGGGGCCAGCGCGGCGCTGGCAGGCCCAGCATGGGCTGTTGCTGCAGGCCTTGCAGCCGCAGGCTGCACCAGGCGACGTAGCGCGCGTGCCCGTTGACGTACTGGCGGACGCGGGGGGCGCAGGCCCTCTGGCCCCTGCGCTAGAGGCCCTGGCCCAGGGCGATGCCCAGCTCGCCCGTGCCCAGGCAGCGGTACACAGCTACGCCCAGGAATTGTTGGCGATGGACTTTGACGCCTCGCTGCAGGCGCGTATTGCCACCATCGTGCAGCGCGTTGATGCCCCCGGTGCGTTGCCCCCACCCGTGGCTTCAGCGCCGCCCTCTGCTCACGATTGACCCGCCATGCTGCTGCGCACCCGTATCACTGCCATGGTGGCCACCGGCTTGCTGCTCACGGCACTGGCCCTGCTGGGCGGAGGATGGCTGCACGAGCAGTTGCTGCTACAGCGCATCAGCGAAAGTGCCTTGCAGGCCGACCGTGCGCTGTGGGCAGGGGCACTGGCCCAGCAAGACCAGGCCCTGGATGAGGCCAGCGACAAGCTGCAGCTCGATGCGGCATTTTTGGCTGCCGTGCGCCGCAGCGATAGCGCTGTTTTGACGCAGTTGCTCGCCCAGCGCGGCCTGTTCGACGAGGGCCTGGACGACGGCCTGCAGCGTCGCGTTGCTGCCCTGCAGGGCTTGGGCAGTGCGCCCCTGGTGTGGGGTGTGGCAGCGGAGCTGCCCTTGCTGGACAGCGACAGCCTGGAGCGGGCCAGTGCGGGCGATGCCCTCAGCGGCCTGCGTCTGGTGGGCGGGCGCCAGGCACTGGTGCTGTCCACCCGGCGCCTGCCCTTGCCAGGCGCGCCAGTGGTGCTGGTGCTGGGGCGCGACGTCGGCCAGACGCTGGAATTCTTGGCACGCAGTGCGGCGGCCACCGTGACCCTGCTGGATCTGCATGGCCAGGTGCTGCGCAGCACCGATGCCAGCCTGTGGCAGCAGGTGGCACCTCAGCTGGCGCAGCGTGGCGTGCAGTACCGTGAACTCTCCTGGGGCGCACAGGCCTACCAGGCCAGCAGCCTGCCGGTGTACGACCTGGCCGGGCACGAAGCGGGCACCCTGGTGCTGCTGCGCGAGCACACGGCGCAGGCGCGCGTACACCGCTTTTTGAACCAGCTCGCCCTGGGCGGCATGGTGCTGCTGGTGCTGCTGGTGCTGCTGGGGGTCCACGCTTACCTGCGCCGCAGCTTGCAGCCCTTGGCCCAGGCGATTGATGCGCTGCAGGCTCTGGCACAGGGCGACACCGAAGTGCGCTTGCCCGTGCGTGGCAACGATGAAGTGGGCCGCATTGCCCAGGCCGTAGCCCGTTTTGCCCACGATGCCCAGGAGCTGGCCCACACCCGTGCACTGCGCGAGCGCGTGCGCCGCCGCCAGGAGCGCTTGCTGCGCACCAAGCTCCAGGCCTTGGCCCAGGCGACGCAGCAGCCCCTGGAGCTGGGCCGCGTGGGCAGCGACGAAGAGCAGCTGCGCCAGCTTGCACAGGTGATGAACGCGCTCTCGGGCCGCCTGATTGAGCAGCACCAGCGCCTCAGTGGCATGGTGCAAGAGCTGCGCGAGGCCCTGATCACCAAGACCCGCCTGGCCGGGCTGGAGCAAGAGCTGCAAATTGCGGCCCAGGTGCAGTTGAGCATCTTGCCGCGCCACCCTCCGCAAGATGCCCGCCTGCAACTGCATTGCCACATCATTCCCGCGCGCGAGGTGGGAGGCGATTTTTACGACTACTTTTTCATCAGCCCGAACGCACTGGGCTTTGTCATCGCCGATGTGTCGGGCAAGGGCGTGCCTGCAGCACTGTTCATGACCATTACGCGCACCTTGCTCAAGGCCACAGCGCAGTTCATTGCCGAGCCCACGCAGTGCGTAACCCAGCTCAACGATTTGCTGGCCGCAGAAAACGAGCAAATGATGTTCGTTACCCTGTTCTACGGGGTGCTGCACCTGGATACGGGCACGCTGCATTACGTCAACGCTGGCCACAACCCGCCTTATTTGCTGCGCACCGATGGCAGCGTACAGCCCCTGGCACGCACGGGCGGCATGGCGGTGGCCGTGAGCGAAGGTATGGCCTACCGCGCTGTCAGCGTGCAACTGCAGCCGGGGGAGCAGCTGTTTTTGTTCACCGATGGCGTCACCGAAGCCTTCAACCCGCAGGGCCAGGAGTTTGGCGAGGCACGCCTGCAGCAGGCCTTGCTGCAGGCCCAGCCGCACACGCGGGCCGATCCTGGCGCACTCACCGCCCAGGTGCTGGCCCAAGTTCACGCTTTTGAAAACGGTGCCGCCCAGGCCGACGACATCACCTGCATGGCCCTGCGCTTTGGCGGGCCCGGCACAGCCGCTTGAGCCGTGCCCGTTTCTCGCAGGGCACACACGCTAGGGCAGGGCCACGCTGGGTACTGGTTGCAGGTAAAGCTGCTGCGCTGCCCGCGCGGCCTGGTAGTAAATGCTGGGCAATTGCACGCCATACGCTGCCAGTGCGGACGGGCGCAGGGCCACCGTGAAGTCGTGGCCCAATTCGGGCGCGGGCACACGGGCGCTGCGTTCGGGCAGCGCCCGCAGTGCCAGTGTGGTGCTTTGCTGGCCCAGGCCATCGGGGGCTGGGGTGAGGGCCAGAGCGCCGCCATCGCTGACAAAGCGCGTGCGCACGCCCAGCGTCAAGGGGCGTGCGTTCTGCACCGTCCACTGCGCCAGGGCCCTGGGGTCGGTACTGCCATGGCGTGCCGCCCCCAGCGGCAACCCGGCATGGCTGAGCACCAGCAGCACATCGCTGGCCTGGGCGGCCTGTACGGCCTCTTGCCAGGCGGGTAAATCGGCCGCCAGGGTCACGTTCAGCAGGCGGTGGGGGCCCCAGTCAAAGGCCAGCAGCTGCTGGCGCTCGGCCTCTCCGGTGGCGTCTTGTACGCCGATGGCGTGCAGCCGCACAGGCCCCGGCTTGAGGTGCGACAGCAGCTCCACGAGGGGCTGCAGCGGCAGCATTTCACGCACGCCGGTGGTTTGCGGCGCGTCGGTGTAGCCAAAGCGGGCGGGGTCTTCCGCCACGGCATACACCACGCGCAGATCGCCGCGCCCGGCGTAGTGGCGCGCCACGTAGGCCTGCGCTTCTTCGCCCACGGCCAGCAGCACGTTGGGGCTCCAGCGGTCGATCACACTGCGCGCGCGCTGGGCGCTGGCTTCCCATTCTTCGACGGTGGTGTGGTCGGTAGCGCTGAACGACATGTAGTGCCAGCGGTGCGTCAGGGGCTTGCGGTTGTCGGCCAGGGCACGCTGCACGCCAAGGTTGAAGTTTTGCTCCCACATGCCTTCCTCGGCGTAGCTGTGCAAGATGAGCAGGCGCGGCTTGTGGTGGTTGAAGGCCACCAGGGCACCCACCAGCACGAGGACGAAAGCGCAGCTCAGGGCAAACAGCAGGGTTTTGGGGTGTTTCATGCGTGCAGCCCGATCCATTGCCAGTAGGGAATGCTGGCAAACGCCAGCACCACACGTGCGCCGTTGAGCCGCCAGTTGTAGCGCATGAACAAAGCCACGTCGCAGCGCTGGCGCAGGCCCATGCTCAGCACCTGTTGGTAGGTGGAGTTTTGGTGCGGCAAAAACCAAATGTCGGAAAACAACGAGGCCAGAAACACCACCAGCCAGGGGTGGATGCCCAGCTCCATGCCCAGCGGCAGCAGCAACGTGACGGCCATCACCATACCCGCCGTGAGCGGCAGCACCAGGCGCAGTGCCACCGTTACCACCAGCGCCAGCAGCGTGAACCACAGCAGACTGCCATCCATCCACTGCAGGCTGTTGCCAATGCTGGCCAGCATCAGCTTGTCCAGCCCCAGGTAGCTGATGGCCTCGGTCAGGCCG
>ERZ650312.805-NODE-805-length-17708-cov-22.116581_pt1 | contig 17708 bp, 18 predicted proteins | sample MGYA00376248_ERZ650312 | MGnify/ENA primary metagenome ERZ650312 (study PRJEB26733, sample SAMN07839316) | wastewater metagenome | biome: urban; feature: wastewater treatment plant; material: waste water | place: USA: North Carolina | collected 2016-07-28 ... | reverse complement strand
CTTTTCCCCATAAAAAATGCCCCTAAAAAGTGTCTAACTTTTTGGGGGCAGTCCAAAATTCGGGATTATAAATTTATATTCGAGACTTGAATTAAGCTCTTAAATATCTAGCATATGCGTAACCTTCTTCTCCGTCTTTGGTTTTAATTTTCCACCACTCGTCTGAAGATTGTTCTACTAAAGTTACCACCTCACCTTTTGCCGCTTTGCCTAAAATTACGCCTTCTGTAGAAGGCTCCTGTCTAATGTTTAGGTTAGAACTTTCTGTATCTACAGTAAGTGAAGTGCCTGCAGCTAAACCAGCTACTTGTACATCTATATTGATATCTGAAGCAGAATAAGTGGCATCTATAGCTCCTAAAGCATTCCAAACAGCATCTTTTGCAGCGCTAGAAGAAGTAGTTCCAGAGATGTAAAGAATTCCGTCTTGTTCTTGAACTTTTAAATCAGAAATTCCTGCAGTCTGAGCTGCTGAAACTACACTTGAATATTTTTCTTGTAATGACATGGTAATTATTTTTTAACGTTATAATTATAGTTTACTTTACCCACTTTTAGAGCATCTACAGACATTTTTATTTTTCTAGCTTGCTCTGCCGTAACTTCTCCTGTTAAGGTAAGCTCACCGTTTACTACATCTACTTTTACAGCAGGAAAATCTTTAACCGCATCTGTAACTTTTTGTTGAACTTCTGGAGCAACTGCAGATACAGTTTCTACTACAGAAGCAGCAGCTTCTACGGTAGCCATGTCCATCACATCTTTTACTCCTTTTACATTTTTAAGAGCTGCAATAGCTGCATCTTTCTCTTCCTGAGAAGCAAATGTGCCACTTAAATGTGCCACTCCTTCTTTCACTTCCACAGAAGTTCCAGGATAAGCAGCAACTACAGTAGTAGATTGTGTGGTAAGTTCTGCATCAGAAACATTTTTTTTGCAAGAAAATGCTGCCACAGAAAATAAAAGCGCTAAAGCAGCAATTTTGATAGTTTTTTTCATAGTAATAATGATTTAATTGTTGTTTTCCAAAGTTAGTAATTAAAACTATCCCATTTTTACACAATTTTTATAAAGTTTTATTAAATTTTTAAAAATTCAAATGAGATTCCAACAAAAAAGCACCAGAATTCTGATGCTTTTTAAATTTATTTTGAATAAATCAATTTTTTTATTTTTGGTTTAAATGATAGTAAACAAACATTTTATAGTACAACTTAGCTGCTAAAAACACAGTAGGCTTCACGTAAGGAGAATCTATTAACTCTACAATATCAAAATTCTATTAACCAATTATTTATACCCTAAAAGATGCAATACATCTTCTGGTTTTTGCTCTTCACTGAAAACTTCATAAACCAATGTCAAATTTTAACATTTTTAAACATATTTTATAAAAAAATTATGAGTATAACGCTATGAATGTTAATAGTTTATTCATTCCTTTGCTTTATTTAAAGCAAGTTCTATGATACCAAAACCAAGCTTTTTTTTGTTTTTCTTTTCAATTTTTATTTTTTCACAATCTAAAACTCAAATCAACGATTTAAAAGATTTTGCTAAAGTTTACGGGGTTATAAGATATTTTCACCCAAGCGATGAGGCATCAAAAATTAATTGGAATCAATTTGCTGTTTATGGAACCGAAAAGGTTTTAAAAGCAGAGGGAAAAGAAAAAAATCTTAAAAATCTATTTTTGCCCATAGCACCTTCTGTTTCTTTTGATGGGAAAAATTTTACCTGGAATCAAGATGGTTTGTTTCCCGTATTCTGGATTCATAATGGCTTGGGAATAGATAACAACAAACTTAGAAAGGATTATTTTAGTAAAAGATATAATAGAGAAAAATCCTTAAAAAAAGAATATAACTATTTTTATTTGAATATTATTCCAAAATCAATTTCCTCTACTATAAAAATTGTATATGAAGCAAAGAGTAATGAAGGAGGAGAAAGCTTTGCCTATGCGAATATTTTTAATTCTGGCGTAGAAAAACCAAATTTTAAGACTCATCAATATAATCCTATTATTTCAGAAGAATGGGAAAAAAAAGAACTTGTAATTGATAATAGTTTGCCAGTGTCAAGAGTTAACATAGGCTTTATGACCACTGAACAAGGGTCTGAATTCAGAAACATTCAATTGTTTTATCAGAATGAAGGGAAAGAATGGGTTTTATATAAATTACCTCCATTTCAGAATGAAGACTGGAAGGTAAATAAGCCCTCCACTCAAATTGAAAGAAACATTAAGGGGGTTAGGTTTACGGAAAATAAAGAAGCTATTTCTTCCAATGGAATAAACCCATATTCAATTACATGGAATAAGTATGAGAAAATTGAGTTGTCAGATGGTTTAAATGTTATTATTCCTACAGTTGTTTATTCTGATAAAAAAAGCACTCTTCCAATTTCAGAAAAAAATTCTATTAAAGAAATCCAATCTTATTTAAAATTTCAACCCTTTAATAGAAATGTAGCTATTGCTAATGTAGTTATTAGTTGGAATATTCTGAAACATTTTTATCCATATCAAGATGTGATAAAAGTGAATTGGGATGAAATTTTAGAGAAAGCATTAATAGATGCCTATGATGACAAAAATGAATATGATAATTATCTAACTTTAAGTAGATTTGGCTCCCATTTTGATGATGGTCATCTTTCATTTTATTACAAAGGATTAAATGACAAAAGAACTTATGCTCCTAATGTTGCGGTTAGATATATTAACGATAAATTAATTGTGAAAAATGTTGTTTCTGGCATTGGAGGAATCAATAAAGGTGATATAATCACAGATATAGATAATATTAGTACTAAAAAGTATATTGATAGTTTACAGCAATATATTTCAGGGTCAAAACAATATAAAAATTGGGTTTCGTCTCAAGCTCTTTTAAAAGGCTCGCAAAATAGTTTAATTACTTTTACATTAAGTAACGGGAAGAAAACATCATTGATTAGAGATGTTAATTATGTTTCTAACATTGATTTTTATACACGTGATGATGTAACGAAGTCAAAAGAGATTAATTCGGATACCTATTATGTAAATATGGATAAACTGTCGGCCGAAGAAATGGAAAATGAGATATCTAATATTAGAAAATATAAAAATCTTATTATAGATTTGAGAGGATACCCTAGAACAGATCAGGGACATCAATTATTGAACTATCTATTACCAATTAAAGATTCAACTAAATGGTTATGTGCTAGAGAAATTTTTTTACCTGATTTTAATCATTATAATGAAACTTGTAATGGACATCGTTTAAGAAAATTCATTTCCGATAATCCATTAAAAACAAATAATGTTCTTTTAGTAGATGAGCGAAGTGTGAGTAATGCTGAAATGTTTGCACAGACAGTCAAGTATTACAAATTAGCAACAATAATAGGTAGAACTACAGCGGGAGCCAATGGTAATAGAAATGACATTAATCTACTCAATGGGTTTTTATTTTCTTTTACTGGATTGAAGGTTGTTAATCCCGATGGCTCAAGATTTCATGCAATAGGAGTAACTCCAGATGTTTTTGTTAATGAGTCATCTGATGATTTTAGAAATGGTAAAGATGTATATATAGAAAAAGCATTAGAGTTTTTTAAAAATAAAAAAAACTCAGAAATGATTCCTGAGCTTTAATTTTATTAATATCCTAAAAGTTTCAACACATCTTCTGGTTTCTGTTCTTCAGAAAAAACTTCATATTGTAATTTTCCGTTTTTAGCTTTTTGAATGAGAATATGTTTCGGCTGAGGCAATAAACAGTGATGTACCCCACCAAAACCTGCAATACTCTCTTGATAAGCTCCTGTGTTAAAGAAACCGATGTACAAAGGCTTGGTATCGCTGAACACTGGCAAATAAATCGCATTGGCATGTTGCTCAGAATTGTAATAATCATCTGAATCACAAGTTAATCCGCCTAAGAAAACTCTTTCATAAGAATCTTCCCAACGATTCAGCGGAAACATGATAAAACGCTTTGAAATAGCCCAAGAATCTGGAAGTGTAGTCATGAAAGAAGAGTCTATCATGTTCCATTTTTCTCTATCGTTTTGGCGTTTTTGAGAAATAATTTTGTATAAATTTCCAGCACTTTCACCTACGGTAAAACTACCAAATTCAGTATAAATGTTTGGTTCTTCTACTCCTTCTTCTTCACAGAATTTTTTGATTTGATACACAATTTCATTTGCCATGTATTCATAATCATAATCAAATTGAAGAGAATTTTTAATTGGGAAACCACCACCAATATTTAGTGAATCTACTTCTGGAGCAATTTTTTTCAATCTTGCATACACTCTCAAACATTTGAAAAGTTCGTTCCAATAATACGCAGTATCTTTAATTCCGGTATTGATGAAAAAGTGAAGCATTTTCAACCTTGCATTCGGGTGTTCTGCAATTTTTTGGCTGTAATAAGGGATAATATCTTTGTACCCAATTCCTAATCTGCTGGTATAAAATTCGAATTTCGGTTCTTCTTCCGAAGCAATTCTAATCCCAATGTCAAAGGTAGTATCTATACTTTCGGTCAGTTTATCTAATTCTCTGTAATTATCTAAAACAGGAATCACATTTTCAAAACCATTATTGATTAAATCTGAAATTTTAGCCAAATAATCATCGGTTTTGAAACCATTACAAACCACTTCTATCGTCTTGTCAATTTTCCCTGTTTCGAATAGATTTTTAACAATATTCATGTCAAAAGCAGAAGACGTTTCGATAGAAATATCATTCTTAAGCGCTTCTTCTAATACGAAAGAAAAGTGCGAAGATTTGGTACAGTAACAGTATCTGTAAGAATTTTTATATTCATTCTTTTTGATGGCATCTTTAAACCACGTTTTTGCACGCTGAATGTTTTGCGAAATCTTAGGTAAATAACTGAACTTCAACGGAGTTCCGAATTTTTCTACCAAGTCCATCAAAGGAATATCATGAAAGTACAACTGTTGATCCTCATACTTAAATTCCTCTTGCGGAAAGTAAAGTGTTTGGTCAATAAGTTCAGCATATTTTATCTTCATTTATTGCAAAAATTTAAGACTACAAAAATGCGAAAAAAGATTGAATTTTTTTTGTTAAAAAATCACAAATTTAGTTTCCGATAAAAATCAATACATCACCGTTTTCATACGTGATTTCTACAGTGTTTTCTCGGGCAAAATTTCGGGTTCCTACTCTTTTGGTTAAGCTCAATTCTTCGTTAAAGAGCTCCCAGTTAAGACCTTTAGTCGAAATTTTTTCTACAAAAGGAAATGGTAAAAGCGAAATCATCTTTCCTTCTACTTCGTGAATTTTAAAATTTTTTGGGATGAAAAAGTATCTGGAAAACTCGTCAAAAAAAGTGATTTCCATTTCATTTTTAAAGAGAAAAGCTACGTGAAGATTTCCTAAAAAATGGTCTTGTTCACCACCGCTTCCTCCGTAAACGTCTACTTTTTGTACACCATGATTTTTGAGAATATCTAAAGCTTTTTGAAAATCTGTAAAATCTTGGTCTGGAGTATGAATGAATTTTTCGTGGTAAATATTTTCGTCACTGCCTTCATGAGAATCAAAATCTCCTGAAATAAAATCTAGTTTGTCTAGCGGGAAATTTTTGTTTTTTAAATAATGAAAAGCCCCATCACTACAAGCAATCACATCATAACCTTCCAAATGAGGAAGTTCATTAGGTGGAGTTCCGTTGATGAAAAGGAGTGCGTTCATATTTTCTCGCTGATTTGGCAAATTAAGCAGATCATAAAAAGCAAAATAAAAATCTGCGTAATCTGCGGGATTATCTTTCTGAAGGATTCCAATAATCTTCTTTTTCTCCAGAAATTTTAGAGATATATCTTGCCAAAATAAACAGATAATCAGACAATCTATTGAGATATTTGATGAGTTCTGGTCTTACTTCTTCAGTTTCATTGAGATAAACCATAGTGCGCTCTGCTCTTCTGCAAACCGTTCTACAAACGTGAACAGATGCAGCAGCTTTTCCACCGCTTGGTAAAATAAAGAATTGTAAAGGTTCTAATTCTGCATCTAAATCATCCATCCAATGTTCTAATTCTGATATTTCTTCTTCGGAAATCATTAAATCTAGACGATTTTTTCCGTTGGCTAAAATCAGTTTATCTGTTGGCGTTGCTGCTTCTGAACCTACAGTAAACAAATCAAACTGAATTTTCTGCAGTTGATTCAATACTTTTTCATCAGAAATTTCGGCTTTTGCCAAACCAATGAACGCATTGAGTTCGTCTAAAGTTCCGTAAGATTCTACTCTTGCAGCAGCTTTAGAAACTCTAGTTCCTCCGTATAAAGAAGTTTCGCCTTTATCGCCAGTTTTGGTGTAGATTTTCATAAAATTGATGGATGTTGGAAGTTAGATGATGGATGTTTAGAATTTTTCAAATCTAAAATTCTCACCCAAATAAGCTTGTCTTACTTGTGGATCATTGGCTAAATCTTCTGGTAAACCTTCTTTCAAGATGTTTCCTTCGAACATAATGTAAGTTTTATTGGTAATCGCTAAAGTTTGTTGTACGTTGTGGTCGGTTATCAAAACACCTATGTCTTTCTTTACCAAACTTCTAATGATTTTTTGAATATCTTCTACCGCAATTGGGTCTACTCCTGCAAAAGGTTCATCCAACAAAATGAAATCTGGGTCTGTAGCGAGGCAACGCGCGATTTCGGTTCTACGTCTTTCTCCTCCAGAAAGTAAATCTCCACGGTTTTTACGAACATGTTCTAATGAAAATTCTTCAATCAGTTCGTTGGTTCTGCGGATTTGTTCTTCTTTAGATTTATTGGTGAGTTGTAAAACGCCTAAAATATTATCTTCTACCGACAGCTTTCTAAAAACAGAAGCTTCCTGAGCCAAATAACCAATTCCTTTTTGCGCACGTTTATACATGGCATCATTGGTAATATCTTTTCCGTCTAGCGTAATTTTGCCAGAAGTAGGTTTTACCAATCCCACAATCATATAGAAAGTAGTGGTTTTTCCCGCACCATTTGGCCCAAGTAAACCTACAATTTCTCCTTTTTTTACTTCTACGGAAACGCCTTTTACTACTTTTTTGGGTCCGTATTCTTTAATTAAATTTTCGCCACGTAAAATCATAGAGACAAAGATATGAAAAAAGTCAGAAGTATGAAGTTGGAAGTCGGAAGTCGGAAGTCGGAAGATGGATGTTAGATGTCGGGTGATTTGGTAACTTTTAAAATATTCGTTGAGTGTGCCTACCAAAGTATCCTAACTTATTCAAAAAATGTGTATATATCTTGAATAATTTTTATTATCCCTAGCAAAAATGCTAAAATACACCAAATCCACATTCTTGAATTTACCATTTTGTCATATATTCCTCCTCCTATAGCATCTTTAAGAGGTTTGTTTTTAAATCTCAAATTAAAAAACAAAATTACAAATCCAAGTATTATAAATATTAAGCCCATAATTAATCTATTGTTGTGTTCTTAATTTTCTTTTAAAGCATATGCTATTTTACTATTTACGACAGAATTAACATTTTCCTTTCTGATTATGATAAAATTTCATGTGTAAGATAGCTTTTTTATTTTAACATTCCTATTGTAAATTTTGAACATCATAAAACCTATCCAATTCTACAAATTGATTTTTAAAATTGCAAAACCCTTTCTGCGTTTTTTGTTTATGCATATAACGCAGAAAGGGTTGGTTGTATTTTTTTTCTGTAAGTTATTTTTAGAAAAATAGGTTCTAAAAATCCTGAACTTGCGCCCCAGATTGAGCGGCATGTTTGAGCTCTTTTTTCTGCGGCGGCTTCGCCGCCGCAGAAAAAAAGCGAGTAGCGAAAGCTGGAATTTGGCGCCCTATTGATTTAAAAGAATAGCAGCTTCTTTGGCAGCATAGGTGAAAATCATATCTGCACCAGCTCTTTTAATACAAGTAAGGCTTTCTATAATGGCTTTGTCATTATCTAACCAACCGTTTTGAGCAGCCGCTTTTAGCATTGCGTATTCTCCGCTTACATTATAAACTGCGATTGGCAAATCTATTTCCTGACGAACTTTTGCTACAATATCTAAATACGGAAGACCCGGTTTTATCATAATAATGTCTGCACCTTCTTCGATGTCTTTGTACACTTCATTTAAGGCCTCTCTAGAATTATGAAAATCCATTTGGTAGGTCTTTTTATCTTTTGGAATTTCCTGAAAATCTTTCGGAGCAGAATCTAAAGCACTTCTGAAAGGTCCGTAGAATGAACTTGCGTATTTTGCTGCATAGCTCAAAATTCCTACGTTGGTATGACCTGTTTCTTCTAAAGCTTGACGAATTGCAGCAACTCTACCATCCATCATATCACTTGGCGCTACAACATCTGCACCTGCTTCTGCGTGAGAAACAGACATCCTTGCCAAAGCATCATTAGTCGCATCATTGTCTACCTGTCCGTTGGTAATAATTCCGTCGTGACCATAGATTGAATAAGGGTCTAATGCAACATCTGGCATTACAATCATCTCAGGAATAGCATTTTTAATTTCTCTGATGGTTCTTTGCATCAAACCATGTGGATTCCAAGCTTCGGTTCCGAGATTGTCTTTTAAATTTTCTGGAACTTTCATGTAGATATTCACCGCTTTTACACCCAGTGAAAAAAGTTCTTTACATTCTTTCACCGTTAAATCTACTGTTCTGCGGAAAATTCCCGGCATTGATGGAATAGCTTCTTGTGCGTTTTCGCCTTCCATTACGAACATTGGCATTACAAAATCATTGGTAGTGAGTACTGTTTCTCTCACAAGACTTCTGATGCTTTCGTTAGTACGTAATCTTCTATTTCTTGAAAAAATTATCATTTTTGGAACAAAGTTTGTTTTATACTCTGCAAATTTAGTTATTTATAACTATTGTGTATATCAATTCGTTTAAATAAATTTGTATATTCTTTGAGATAAGAATGAATTAAGTAAAATGAAAAGAACTTTATATTTTATATTATTTTCGGTAGGTTTATTAATGTTTTCGGGCGAAGCAAAAGCTCAACAAACATTAAGAGAACCGCTTTCTGATTCTCAAAAATCTGATGATGGAGTTTTAGTCGCTTATCCTAATCCTACAAGAGATTTTATCATTGTAAAAGCTAAAAACCCAATGCTAAAGGTAAAATCTGTAACTTTTTACTCTATTATTGGGACTCAAGTTTCAGAAACAATGGTGAACATGAACACCGCCGAAATTAGATTAGACAAACTGAAACCTGGCAAATATTTAATGAAATACACTTTGTCAGACAATACCCAAAAGGTAACGCAAGTGGTAAAACAGCAATAATTTTTTTTAACCATAAAAAAGAAAAACCATCGAAATTCGATGGTTTTTTATTTTTGGAAATTTCTAAAGATTAGTAACCTCCAGAAACTTCTTCGTTTTTAATTAATGCTTTTGCAGAAGATGTTCCTATTCTCTTTACGCCTAGGTTAATCATATATTCTGCTTCTTCTGGCGTTCTTACACCACCTGCAGCTTTTACAGGAAGTGAACCTGCGTTTTCTAGCATGATTTTAATTCCTTCTACAGTTGCTCCATTTGGTTTTCCGCCTTCTGTTTGGTAGAAACCAGTAGATGATTTCACAAATATTCTGTGTAAATCTTCAGCTTTGAAGTTTTCTTCAGCCCAAGTTGAGATTTTTTTGGTAATATCTGCAATTTGCTCATCGGTAAGCGCTGCGATTTCAATAATCCATTTTGCAATTTTACCATTATCTAAGCAAAGTTTTGTACAATCTACAAATTCTGATTTCACAGCATCTACTTCACCATTTTTGTACGCTTCATAATTGATTACGAAATCTAATTCATCTACTCCGTCTTCGATTGCTTTTTGAGCTTCAGCTAATTTATGTTCTTTAGAATAAGTTCCTTCGTGGAAACCGATTACAGTACCGATTACTACGTTAGAATTTTGTTCTGTAAGGAATTGCTTCATTTTTTTAACATAATCAGGTCTTATCATTACTGCAAAAATGTCATTTTCGATGGCTTCTTTGGCAAGATTAATTACCGTTTCTAGCGTTTGTTCTTCGGTAAGACCAGATTGAGCTGGAGTTTTTAGATAAGTAGAATCTAAATAAGTGTTGATTTTCATAACGTTACACTTTTAATTGTCTGTTAATACTTTGCTCCAAAGATATGAAAGTTTCTGTTCTTGTAACGCCTTTTAGCTTCTGTATTTTGCTTAAAATTTGCATGAGATGATCATTATCAATACAAAGTACTTTAAGGAAAACCGTCCAGTTTCCTGTAGTATAATGAGCTTCTACGATTTCATTAATTTCGTTCAGAGATTTAATCAGTTCTTGGAAATGACTTGGCTGATCCATGTAAACGCCGATGTAAGAAACTACTTTGTAACCTATTTTTCTTGGATTAAGAAAAGATACAGAATTTTCTATTACGCCTGCGGTTTCTAGTTTTTTTATTCTCTGATGTACAGCAGTGGTAGAAATACCAATGTTTTTAGAAATTTGAGCCAAAGATGTTTTGGCATTGTCCATGAGCATATAGATTATTTTTTTATCTATTGCATCTAGCTTGTAACCTACTTCTGTAACGCTTTTCATTTTTAATTTAATTGTCTTTTGTTTCTAAAATTGTATAAACGGGATAATGATCACTATACCCACCAAGATATCTGGTCCCTGCAAAAGTTCTAAAAGGTCTTCCTTTAAACTTTTTGTCCCAATTACTTAATTTTTCTGAATTAAAGACTACAGCACTTTTAAATGCTAATGAGGAAATAGGCAAAAAGAAATGATTAGAAAATAGAATCTGATCGAACAACAGTCCTTGGTTGTAGTGAAACGTAGAATAGATTTTATTATTGTACAATTCTATGTATGGATTCACTAAGATTTTATCAACTCCATTGTCATATAATAAATTATTTAGATTTTCTTCAATCGGGTCATCGTTAAAATCTCCACAAATTATTACAGGTTCTTCTTTTTCTAATAATGTGAGAACTCTTTCTTTAATTGAATGAAGAATGTAATCTCTTTTGGGTTTGTTTACATCTTTTTCTCTTTTTGAAGGAAGATGCGCCACAAAAACATTGAGCAATTCATCATTATATTTCAATTTACAAAAAAGAACATCTCTGGTGGTATCATAATACTCATCTTGCTCTTCATTCACTTCTTCGAAAATAAAAGAAATAGCTTCAGAATCTACTAATTCTATTTTTCTCTTATCGTACAGAAGCGCTGTATCTACGCCTCTTTCATCTAAAGAATTATAATGAACAAAATCATAATTTTGAAGGGGCTCTTGTTGAATTAAGTCTTGTAAAACCTCTTCATTATTCACTTCACATAAACCTACAATCATCGGAAGCACCTCTTCTTTTTCTTCGATAAGCCTAAAAACATTGGCAATTTTTCGAAGTTTATTCTGATACTTTCTTTCGTCCCAATTCCTTAATCCAGAAATGGTAGGATCTAAAAAATGTGTTGGTTTAGGGTCTGGAGAAAACAAGTTTTCTACATTATAGAACATGACAAGTTCTTTTTTCAAAAAATTCTCCATAGCCTTGCCTCAATTTTTCGGATTGTAAATTTAGTAAAAATAATTTATTATGATTAGAAATCTTTTAATAAATCTGGTCTTTTCTGCTGGGTAATTTCTATTGCTTTCTGATGTCTCCATTCTTCAATTTTCCCAAAATTACCGCTTAAAAGGACTTCTGGAACTCTCATTCCTTTGTAAACCTCTGGTTTGGTATAAATAGGCGGAGAAAGCAAATCATCTTGAAAACTATCCGTCAAAGCAGATTGTTCATCATTTAAAACGCCTGGCAAAAGACGAATAATAGCATCTGCAACTACACAAGCTGCCAATTCGCCACCAGTTAGCACAAAATCACCAATCGAAATTTCTCTGGTAATGTGTAAATCTCTAATTCTTTGGTCTATTCCTTTATAATGACCACAAAGCAGAATTAAATTTTTCTTCAGCGAGTAAGAATTCGCTATTTTTTGGTTAAAAGTTTCTCCATCTGGAGTTAAGTAAATAATATCATCATACTCTCTCTCAGCTTTTAACTGAGAAATACATAAATCTAATGGTTCACACATCATTACCATTCCAGCGCCACCACCATAAACTGTATCATCTATTTGACGATGTTTGTTAAATGCAAAATCACGAACATTATGAAAATGAACTTCTGCCAAACCTTTTTCCATTGCTCTTTTCAAGATGGAAGTTTTGAAAGGACTTTCTAATAAATCAGGAACTGCACTTATAATATCTATTCTCATTGTTCGGTTTTATTTTTTTTATTCGGGATGATGATTAAGCGAAGCGAAGAATCTCTATTAATGTAACTCCACATCCAATTGAAGAAAATGGCAAGTTTATTTCTCACACTTAAAATCAACATTAAATGAAGAAACATCCAAAAATACCACGCAAAAATCCCTTGAAATTTAAATTTCGGCAAATCTACTACTGCTCTATGTTTCCCAATGGTTGCCATGCTTCCTTTGTCATCATATTCGTAAGGTTGCCACTCATTCTCTGATTTTTTCAAGAAATTTTTAGCCAAATTTTTCCCTTGATTAATCGCTACATTCGCCACTTGAGGATGACCATTTGGATATTTCGGGGTTTCCATGTAGGCAATATCTCCTATCGCATAAATATCATCAAATCCTACTATTTTATTATATCGGTCTACAATGTACCTGTTGTTTTTAATGGAATTTTCGGTTAATCCTTCAATAATATTCCCAGTAACACCTGCTGCCCAAATCACATTATTGCTCGGAATGATATTCCCAGAACTTAGATAAACTCTATCGCCATCATAATCCGTAACTCTATCATTTGAGATAAATCTCACGCCCAAATCTTTCAAATATTTTTCTGATTTTTCTTGAGATTCTTCGCTCATTACCGCCAAAGGTTTTTCGGTAGAACTCACCAAAATAATTTCTAAATCATCAAAATTCATTCTAGGATAATCTCTCGGCAAGATTTCTCTTTTCATTTCGGCAAAAGCACCCGCCAATTCCACACCAGTTGGTCCAGAACCTACGATTACGATGTTCCAATTGCCATCATCACTTCTGCTTTTTTCAATGATGAGTTTTTCGAAAGTGAGCAAAACATGGTTTCTTATAGAAATCGCTTCCTGAGTATTTTTCATCCCAAAAGCCAGATTTTCCATTTTTTGATTTCCAAAGAAATTCGTTTTACAACCAGTTGCAATCACCAATTTATCATAGTGAAAAACATGGTTTTCTGTAATAATTTTATTTTCCGAAGGAATAATCTGTTTCACTTCCGTCATTCTAAATTGAATATTTTTAGAACGCTGAAAAATCTTTCTAAACGGAAACGAAATATTAGAAGGCTCAATTCTTCCGCAAGCTACTTGATAAAATAATGGCTGAAACATATGATGATTCGCCTTGTCAATCATCACCAATTTCTTGGTACGATTGCCATTAAGTTTTTTAGCGAATTGCAATCCTGCAAAACCACCACCGATGACGATTATTTTATCTCTAATTTCCATAAGATTCTGGCAAAATTACTGAATTTATTTTCTAAAAATTTTACTTTTGCAAAACTTATGTCAAAAACCAATCCAAAAGCTACCAAAAGAAAAAAAATCCATAAAACCAGACGAAAAAATTATCTTTTTCGCAGATATATTTTGTTGGCTATTTTAGGATTAACCTTGCTCGGAACTGGGCTTTACCTCAGAGACAAAGTGGCATTTTATTACGCCATGTATTTTGAGAAATTTGTACATAAAAATTTAAAAAATTCCGAAGAAGAAACCGCCAGAATCAATAAAATCATCACTGAATATAATGACAAAATTTTTGGATTCGATATTTCTCATTATCAGCACAAACGAGACATAAAATGGGACAGCCTTACCATTGCTAATGGTTCGATTCCATTAGAATTTGTGATTATGAGAGCGACTATGGGAAATCGAAAAAAAGATAAACATTTTGATGATTTTTGGGAATTAGCCAAAGAAAATAATCTTACAAGAGGTGCTTATCATTTTTATCGTGCAGACGAAGACCCTATTTTACAAGCCAATAATTTCTTAGAAAGTGTAAATCTAGAAAGCGGAGATTTACGACCTGTTTTAGACATCGAAAGAATTCCCAGAAGAAAATCTAAGGAAAAACTGATAGAGGATTTAAAGGTTTGGTGTAAAATTATAGAAGAAAAATACGGTGAAAAACCCATTATTTACACCTATTACCATTATTACAAAGATTATTTGCGAGGCGAGTTTGATGATTATCCACTTTGGCTAGCCAACTACAATGATGTTTTAGTTCCTTCGGAAGAAGATTCATGGAAAATGTGGCAATTCACGGAAAAAGGCATCGTAAAAGGAATTAATGTAAAAGTAGACCTTAATATTTACAACGGAAACTCATGGAGTTTCAGCGAATTAAAACTTGATTAAAGAAAAATAAAATGATAGTAGAACAATTAAAAAACACACCAGAAGAATTGGTTTTCAGCAACGTAATTGCTTATATAGATGAACATTACGAATTCACACCCACTAAATTCACCAATGGAAATACGGTAAACGAAGCCAATCAAAATAATGGCTCTTGCAAGGTTTTCAGTTTTGCCAAAATCAACCAACTTTCTCCAGAAGAGACGCTTTTATTATTTAGCGAGTTTTACAGAGAAGATGTTTTGAAAAATCCAGAAGGAACAGACCACCAAAATATCAGAAATTTCATGAAATTTGGCTGGGAAGGAATTGTTTTCGAAGGAGAAGCTTTGAAGAAAAAATAAATCTTTCCACAATAAAATTTTTCCCATTTCATTTTTTGTACTTTCGCAATCTCAACCTTAACCTTTTCCTCAACCTAACATGAACTACGTTTCCGCAGAAAATCTGACCAAATCTTACGGCATCAAAACGCTTTTTAAGAATATTTCTTTCCATATCAATGAAGGAGACAAAATTGCGATTGTCGCCAAAAACGGCACTGGAAAATCTACGCTTTTGAAAATCCTTTTAGGAAAAGAAATTGCAGATTCTGGCGAAGTAGTGATTAATAAAGATGTTCAGGTAGTTTTGTTCGACCAAGAAATTGAGTTTGAATCTCAACTTACTGTGGAAGAATTCATGATGACACTAGATTCTAAGCCTATTCAAGCGCTTAAAAACTATCATCAGTCGCTTCATTCTACTGACCAAAAATTCATAGAAAAAGCTTTGGCAGAAATGGAAATTCACAAAGCTTGGGATTTAGAAACCGAAATGAAACAAATTCTTTCGCAGCTAAAAATCACCAATTTAGAGGCGAAAATGGGAACGCTTTCTGGAGGACAAATCAAAAGAGTTGCCCTTGCAAAACTCCTTACCGAAACCAGAGCAGAACACAGACACGTCTTGCTGATTATGGACGAACCTACCAATCACCTAGACGTAGAAATGGTAGAATGGTTAGAAAATTATCTTTCTAAAGCCATGATTACGTTGCTTTTAGTAACGCACGACCGTTATTTTCTGGATTCTGTTTGCGACACCGTTTGGGAAATGGAAGACCAAAATCTGTATGTTCATAACGGAAGTTATGCGACTTATCTGGAAAACAAGATGATTCGTGAAGATAATTTGAACGCTACAATTGACAAAGCCAACAATCTTTACCGAAAAGAATTAGAATGGATGCGCCGTCAACCAAAAGCGAGAACCACCAAATCAAAATCTAGAATTGATGCGTTCTACGACACCGAAAAAGTTGCGAAAACCAATACCAAAAAGCAATCTCTGGAACTCGATTTTGAGATGAAAAGATTGGGAAAAAAGATTTTGGAGCTCAAAAATATCAATAAAAGTTATGGAGATTTGGTTTTGCTCAAAGATTTTTCATATTCATTTCAGCGAGGTGAAAAAGTAGGAATTGTAGGAAAAAATGGAGCAGGAAAATCTACACTTCTCAATATTATTCAAGGTTTAGAACCCAAAGATTCTGGCGAAATAGAAACAGGAGAAACTATAAAATTTGGTTATTTTTCTCAAAAAGGTTTGCAATATAACGAGGAAGAAAGAGTCATAGACTTCATCAAAAATATTTCTGAAAATTTCCCTTTAGCCAACGGAAGAACCATTTCTGCATCGCAGTTTTTAAGAATTTTCTTGTTTGACGACCAAACGCAATATTCACCGATTTCTAAACTTTCTGGCGGCGAAAAACGCAGATTGCACTTAATGTATGTGTTGTATCAAAATCCTAACTTCTTGATTTTTGATGAACCTACCAATGATTTAGACTTGCCAACATTGACGGTTTTGGAAAACTTTTTACAGAATTTCGCAGGTTGTCTCATCATTGTTTCTCACGACCGTTATTTTATGGATAGAATTGTAGACCATGTTTTGGCGTTTGAAGGTGATGGAAAAATCAAAGATTTTGTTGGGAATTTTTCGGAATATAGAGAATGGAAAAAGACTGAAATTGGAAGTCCAAAGTCTGACACTTCGACTCCGCTCAGTGTGACAAACCAACAACCAACAACCAACAACCAGCAACCAAAAAAGAAACTCTCTTTCAAAGAACAGCGCGAACTGGAAACGATAGAAAAAGAAATGCCCGAATTAGAAAAAAAACGTGCTGAAATTCTTGAAAAACTCAATAATGAAGCTGATTATGAGAAAATCGCAACACTTTCTGCAGATTTAGAAACTATTTCAGGAAAATTAGAAGAATATGAAATGCGATGGTTAGAATTACAGGAAATAATGAGTTAACCATTCAATTCTTTAGCTCTATTTTCTGCAGATAAAATTCCGTTTTCTAAAATTTCTTTTAGTGAATTTTCATTAAAAACTTTTAGTGCAGCTTCTGTAGTTCCACCTTTTGACGCTACTTCTTTAATGAGTTCATCTAAATTTTTATCAGAATTATTGATGAGATGATATGCACCAATCATGGTTTGCTTTACAAAAAGTTTTGAAAGATTTTCATCAATTCCCATTTTAATTCCTGCCTTAATCATAGCATCTACAATGTAATAAAAATACGCAGGTCCGCTTCCGCTTAAAGCGGTAACAGAATCTAATAAATTCTCATCTTCCAAATAAACTGCTCTTCCTGAACTATTTAAGAGACGTTCTATTTGGAGAATTTGGTTAAAAGAAATTCCTTCTGCTGCAGTATAACCTGTAATTCCCATTCCTATTAAAGTAGGAGAATTTGGCATGGCTCTTACTACATTTTTATGATGCAAAAGTTTCTGAATTTTTTCGATTTTTACACCTGCCATTATTGAAAGAACCATTTGATTTTCTTGAAGTTTAAAAGGCAGGTTTTCTGCAACAAATTGAAAATCTTGTGGTTTCACAGAAATAATTACTACATCTGCTTCTTCTATGTTAGCCTCTGCAAAATAAGAAATGTTTACTTCTGGAAACTCTTTTTTTATTTTACTTACTTTCTTTTCATTTCTAATGATGAGTTGCAAATCTTGTGGTTTCACTAATTCATATTTTAAAAAAGAACGTGAGAAAGCAACTCCCATATTTCCTGCTCCTAAAATGGCTATTTTCATAATTTGTGTTTTTTATTTTTGAAAAAATTCTGCAATAATCTGATTTCGTGAAATTCAAAATCTTTTGGCAAAACTTTTAGCCAATCTTTC
>ERZ650312.804-NODE-804-length-17728-cov-12.715385_pt1 | contig 17728 bp, 15 predicted proteins | sample MGYA00376248_ERZ650312 | MGnify/ENA primary metagenome ERZ650312 (study PRJEB26733, sample SAMN07839316) | wastewater metagenome | biome: urban; feature: wastewater treatment plant; material: waste water | place: USA: North Carolina | collected 2016-07-28 ... | reverse complement strand
GAAATTCCCCTCCCACCTACGTCGGAGGGAGTCCCCTTTCGCATTTAAGATGGCTGCATCTACTGCTATGCCAGACCCAGCCACGCCTACCTTGAGCTCTCCCCCGGGCTGGATTTCGAGAGCAAGCTGTTTGCCAAAATCAATGCTGCCGAGCTGCTGCGACGGGAGTTTGCCAAGCCAGCCTATCAGCCACAAACCATCGTGCTGGGGGCCAATACCGATCCCTATCAACCCATCGAGCACCACTATCGCCTGACTCGCGAACTCCTGACGGTGATGCTGGCTCATCGCCATCCAGTAGGGCTCATCACCAAGAGCGCCATGATCCTGCGCGACCTCGATCTGCTGACCGAGCTGGCCCGGGAAGGGTTATGCCAGGTGATGGTGTCGGTCACCACCCTCAATGAGACGTTGAGGCGACAGCTGGAGCCCAGGGCCAGCACGGGGGTTGGGCGGATCAAGGTGATCGAACGACTGGCCAAGGCCGGTGTGCCGGTCGGCGTGCTCGCCGCCCCCATGATCCCCAGGCTCAACGAGCCGGAACTGGAACAGATCATCAAGGCCGCCGTCGACGCCGGGGCGGGCTGTGCGGATTACATCTTGCTGCGATTGCCCCACGAGCTCACCACCCTCTTTTGCGACTGGCTCGATACGCACTATCCCGGCCAGAAAGAGGCGATCCTCAACTAGCTGCGGGCAAGCCGGGGTGGCGCACTCAACAGCGCCACCTTTGGTAGCCGCATGCGAGGTGAAGGACAGTTTGCCGACCTGCTCGCCCAGCGCTTTCGCCTGATCAGCAGGCGGCTGCAACTGGGCAAGCGCCATATAGCACTCAATACGGCCGCCTTCATCCGCCCGGGCGAGCAGTTGCGTCTGTTCTGAGCGCCGTCAGCCCCGTGGTCTCGGCGGGCAGCTCCCCGCTGGGTGGCGCTGTGCAATCAGCTCCGCAGGCAGGCGTGATGGCTCGTGCGCCACCTCCTCCTCATCCACCCTAAGGCGCGCCTTCTCCTGCCCTCCCCACATCCGGCTCCACCAGATCTCCCACATTACCCAGCTCGTCATAACAGTGCTCCTGGCAAGCGATGCCTGCCTCTGTGGTGGCCTCATTCAACGCAGGCAGCATGGCTGGCCGTCATGACAGGGCCATGACAGTCGAGTGAAGGAATCGTGTTGATGCGATGGGACCAACCCTGCATATCAGGAAGATGACGCCGTGGCAGGCAGGGCTGCATGCACGGCAGACGGAGCCGGGCAGCAGAGAAGAGAGCTGCTGGGCAAGCACAAGGACGGGGAGAGCCTGCGGTGAGGCGGACAAAAAAAGAGCGACCATCAAGGTCGCTCTTTTGCACCGGACAAAGGGGGACGATTACTCGTCGCCCGCCTCCCCGGTATCGACGGCGCCAGCGTCCGCTGCGGTGTCGGTGCCTTCAGACACCTCCCCTTCAACAGCCAGGGCCTCGGTTTCCTCTTCGTCGCTCTCGGCAACGCGCTGCAGGCCGACTACGGTCTCGTCTTCACCGGTACGGATCAGACGCACACCGCCGGTGTTGCGGCCGATGACGCTCACCTCGGACACCCGGGTACGAACCAGGGTACCGCCGTTGGTGATCAGCATGATCTGGTCGGTATCTTCGACCTGGATCGCATCGATCACCTTGCCGTTGCGCTCATCCACCTTGATGGAGATGACGCCCTGGGTACCACGGCTCTTGGTCGGGTACTCGTCCAGCGCGGTACGCTTGCCGTAACCGTTCTCGGTGGCGGTGAGGATGGCACCATCACCACGGGGCACGATGAGGGAGACCACCTTGTCACCGGCGCCCAGCTTGATGCCGCGCACACCGGCAGCGGTACGACCCATGGGACGTACGCCCTTGAAGGTGCCCTTGCTTTCGGTGCCTTCGCCGTTGTCGCTGCCGTCATCGTCGTTGCCGGCGTCGTCGTCGGTGTCGACTTCGTCAGTGGCATCGGCATCGGCACGACCACTGCCTTCCGCAAAGCGAACCACCTTGCCCGCATCGGAGAAGAGCATGATCTCGTTGCTGCCATCGGTGATGTCCACCCCGATCAGCTCATCACCCTCTTTGAGGTTGATGGCACGGATACCGGAGGAGAGCGGACGGCTGAAGTCAGACAGGCTGGTCTTCTTCACGGTGCCGTTGGCGGTGGCGAAGAAGACATACTTGTCGGCGTCATATTCTTTCACCGGCAGGATGGCGGTGATGCGCTCACCCTCATCCAGCGGCAGCAGGTTGATGATCGGACGACCGCGGGCGCCACGGGACGCTTCCGGTAGCTGATACACCTTGAGCCAGTAGACCTTGCCACGGGTGGAGAAGCACAGAATGGTGTCGTGGGTGTTGGCCACCAGCAGACGCTCCACAAAGTCCTCTTCCTTGATCCGGGTGGCCGACTTGCCACGACCACCGCGGCGCTGGGCCTCGTAGTCGGAGAGCGGCTGATACTTCACATAGCCCTGGTGAGACAAGGTAACGACCACGTCTTCCGGGGTGATCAGATCTTCGATGTTGATCTCGGCACTGGACATGCTGATCTCGGTGCGACGCTCGTCGCCGTACTGCTCGCGCACGGCCAGCAGCTCGTCACGGATCACTTCCATCAGGCGTTCCGGGCTTGCCAGGATGTGCAGCAGCTCGGCGATGAGATCCAGCAGAGATTGGTACTCTTCCAGGATCTTCTCGTGCTCGAGGCCGGTCAGCTTGTGCAGACGCAGGTCAAGGATGGCCTGGGCCTGGATCTCGGTCAGGAAGTACTGCCCTTCACGGATGCCGAACTCCGGCTCCAGCCACTCGGGGCGAGCCGCGTCGTCGCCCGCTTTTTCCAGCATGGCGGCCACGTTGCCGAGCTCCCAGCCCTTGGCTACCAGGGCGGCTTTCGCATCCGCCGGGGTCGCACTGTGGCGAATGAGCTCGATGATGGGGTCGATGTTGGCCAATGCCACCGCCAACCCTTCCAGGATGTGCGCCCGATCCCGCGCCTTGCGCAGCTCGAACACGGTCCGGCGGGTCACCACTTCACGGCGGTGCAGCAGGAACGCATCCAGGATCTCTTTGAGGTTCATAACCTTGGGCTGGTTGTTGTCCAGCGCCACCATGTTGATGCCGAACGTGGTCTGCATCTGGGTGTGCTTGTAGAGATTGTTCAGCACAATCTCGCCGGACTCGCCGCGCTTGATCTCGATGACGATGCGCATGCCGTCTTTGTCGGACTCATCGCGCAGGGCGCTGATGCCCTCGATTTTCTTCTCTTTGACCAGCTCGGCGATCTTCTCGATCAGGCGAGCCTTGTTCACCTGATAGGGGATCTCGTGAACGATGATGGTCTCGCGACTGGTCTTCTCGTCCACCTCCACTTCAGCCTTGGCCCGCACATAGACGGAGCCGCGACCGGTACGGTACGCCTGCACGATGCCGGAACGACCGTTGATGATGCCGCCGGTGGGGAAATCCGGGCCGGTGACATGGGTCATCAGCTCGTCAATGGTGAGGTCGCCGTTTTCGATCAGCGCCAGGCAACCGTTGACAATCTCGGTGAGGTTGTGAGGCGGGATGTTGGTCGCCATGCCCACCGCGATACCGGAGGAGCCGTTGACCAGCAAGGTGGGGACCTTGGTGGGCATGACAGCCGGGATCATCTCGGTGCCGTCGTAGTTCGGCACCCAGTCCACGGTCTCTTTGTCCAGATCGGCCAGCAGCTCGTGGGAGATGCGCGCCATCCGCACTTCGGTGTAACGCATGGCCGCGGCGTTGTCGCCGTCCACCGAACCGAAGTTGCCCTGACCGTCGACCAGCATGTAGCGCATGGAGAAATCCTGCGCCATCCGGACGATGGTGTCATACACGGCGATGTCGCCATGCGGGTGATATTTACCGATTACGTCACCGACCACACGGGCCGATTTTTTATAGGGCTTGTTCCAGTCGTTCCCCAGCTCGTTCATTGCATACAGAACGCGGCGGTGAACCGGTTTCAAGCCATCACGCACATCCGGCAGAGCTCGTCCTACGATCACGCTCATGGCGTAATCCAGATAGGAACTCTTGAGCTCTTCTTCGATGTTGACCGGCGTGATCTCTCTGGCCAGATCGCTCATAGAAAGCCTTAATCCCTAATTAGTTGTTCTTTGGCTTAAACAGCGCGACATGGTAACACACTGAGCCAAATACATTAAGCCACAAATCCGATGAGCACATCGGGCTGGTGCGACGAGGTCGGTCCGTTATAATGCGCGCCAGGACAATAGATTGCGCGCGCCCAGCCCGCTGCGCGCCTTGCCACAGGATCATCAAAACATGAATAGTGATGCCAATGTCGATCTGACAGAAATCGCCAAATTTGAAGCCATCGCCTCCCGCTGGTGGGACATGGAGGGCGAATTCAAGCCGCTGCATCAAATCAACCCGGTGCGCCTTGACTGGATCACCGACAAGAGCGGCGGCCTGTTTGGCAAGCGCGTGCTCGACATCGGCTGCGGTGGCGGCATCCTCTCCGAGAGCATGGCCCGCCGGGGGGCCCGGGTCACCGGCATCGACATGGGCAAGGAACCCCTCGGCGTCGCCCGCCTGCACGCGCTGGAACAAGGTGTGGAGCTCGAGTACCGCCAGAGCACCGCCGAAGCCCACGCCGATGAAGCGCCTGGCCAGTATGACGTGGTTACCTGCATGGAGATGCTGGAGCACGTGCCGGACCCGGCCTCGGTGCTGCGCGCCATCGCCACCCTGGTACGGCCGGGGGGCAAGGTGTTCGTCTCCACCATCAACCGCAACCCCAAAGCCTATCTGATGATGATCCTCGGGGCCGAGTACCTGTTGAAGATGGTCCCCAAGGGCACTCACGATCACAAGAAGTTCATCACCCCCGCCGAACTGTGTCGCATGGGGGAAGCGGCGGGCCTGCTGGTGCGGGACATGAGTGGCGTTCACTACGCCCCGCTCTCCAACAGCTTCAAGCTCGGCAAGAATGTCGACGTCAACTACATGGTGGCGTTCGAGCGCCCGGAGCAAGGCTGATGAGCACACCTCACCCGATGCCCCTTGGCTGCGTGCTGTTTGATCTGGACGGCACCCTGCTCGACACCGCCCCAGACCTTGGCGCCGCCGTCAACCACGTGCTGATAAGCGAAGGCTTTGCCCCGCTCTCTGACGACATCATCCGTCAGACCACCTCCCACGGGGCCCTCGGGCTGCTCAGGGCCGGTCTTGGGGACGAGCTGCTCGAGGAGCTGGGGGCCACCCGCCTTCGCACCACCCTGCTCGACTACTACGCCGCCAACCTCTGCGTCGGCACCCGCCCCTATGAAGGCATGGTGGATCTCATCGAGTGGCTCGACGATAAAAAGCTGCCCTGGGGCATTGTCACCAACAAGCCGGGCTTTCTCAGCGAACCGCTCCTGGCAGCCCTGCCCGAACTCGCCAGTTGCGGCGTGACGGTGAGCGCCGACACCTTGCCGGTGCGCAAGCCCGACCCCGCCCCCATGTTCTTTGCCTGCGAGCGCCTCGGCATCGCGGCGAGCCAGTGTCTCTATGTGGGGGATCACGTGCGCGACATCGAGGCCGGCCGCAATGCCGGCATGCGTACCGCAGTGGCTGGCTGGGGTTATCTCAATGATGACGAGGATCCGGCCCTCTGGGGCGCCGATCTTCACTTTGATACCGTGCAGGCCCTGCACCACTGGCTGCGTTACGAGCTGAGCTGACGTCCATGCCCATGACCGACAAGGCATCCGGATAGAGGCGGATCTGCGGGGCAACTTTGATGATGTTCCGATGGCAGTGCGGACATCTGCCCCGATGCGCAGATCCCCCCGCAGCGCACCAGAGGGATCCCGGACGATCCCTCTTTTTACGGGCTTGGCAACCCCCCGAACGGCGTAACAGGACACCTTTTGACCCTGACTGCACAAGGGATGAGCAGGCCGGATTTGCTAGTAAAAACACCCTGCTTTCGCAAGCAAAAAAAGTTATTTTAATTTTCCATCTTCGATCGCCGGACTTGCATTTGACGGATCGGACGGATGAAAACCCGTTCGCTGTGAGCGTCCACTAACTCCCGTCCCGACACCCACAATTTATCCACAGCTAATGCGTTATCCACAGATTGCATTACCGCATCGACCTCACTATCTTGTAGTTCGCATTAAAAATAACACTACATCTTGTGATTCATCGCACAATCCCTGCCCAGTTTCCCTCGACAGACGGAGCCGGGTTGCGCCATTGTGCGATGGCTTTTCGGGAATCAACCGATACCGGCAGGTATCAATGAAAGGGGTCATCAGCCAATGAACTTGTTTGTGACGAAGCGTAACGGACACAAAGAACCCATCGATCTGGATAAAATTCACCGTGTGCTCGACTGGGCTGCCGAGAAGCTCGACAACGTGTCGGTCTCCCAGGTGGAGCTCAAGTCCCACATCCAGTTCTATGACGGTATCCGTACCGCCGACATCCACGAGACCATCATCAAGGCTGCTGCTGACCTCATCTCCGAGCAAAGCCCGGACTACCAGTACATGGCTGCCCGTCTGGCCATCTTCCACCTGCGCAAGAAGGCCTACGGCCAGTTCGAGCCGCCCCACCTGTATCAGCACGTCGCCAGACTGGTGGACATGGGCAAGTACGACAAGCACCTGCTGGAAGACTACACCCAGGCGGAATTTGAGGAGCTGAACGGCTACCTCGATCACTGGCGCGACATGGACTTCTCCTACGCGGCGGTCAAGCAGCTCGAAGGCAAGTACCTGGTACAGAACCGCGTCACCGGCGAGATCTACGAGAGCCCGCAGTTCCTCTACATCCTGGTAGCGGCCTGCCTCTTCTCCAAGTATCCGAAAGATACCCGTCTGGACTACATCAAGCGCTTCTATGATGCGGTCTCGACCTTCAAGATCTCCCTGCCGACCCCGATCATGAGCGGCGTGCGCACCCCGACCCGCCAGTTCAGCTCCTGCGTGCTGATCGAGTGTGACGACAGCCTGGATTCCATCAATGCCACCGCCAGCGCCATCGTGCGTTACGTTTCCCAGCGCGCCGGCATCGGCATCAACGCTGGTCGCATCCGTGGTCTGGGCAGCCCCATCCGTGGCGGCGAAGCCTTCCACACCGGCTGCATCCCCTTCTACAAATACTTCCAGACTGCGGTGAAGTGCTGCTCCCAGGGCGGCGTGCGCGGCGGTGCGGCCACCCTGTTCTACCCGCTGTGGCACACCGAGGTGGAGAGCCTGCTGGTACTGAAGAACAACCGCGGCGTGGAAGAGAACCGGGTCCGTCACATGGACTACGGCGTGCAGATCAACAAGCTGATGTACCAGCGCCTCATCAAGGGCGGTGACATCACCCTGTTCTCCCCGTCCGATGCACCAGGTCTCTATGACGCCTTCTTCGCGGACCAGGACAAGTTCGAAGCGCTCTACGTCAAGTACGAGCAGGATCCGGCCATTCGCAAGAAGACCCTGAAGGCGGTGGATCTCTTCTCCCTGATGATGCAGGAGCGCGCCGGTACCGGTCGCATCTACATCCAGAACGTGGATCACTGCAACACCCACAGCCCGTTCGATCCGAGCGTGGCGCCGGTACGCCAGTCCAACCTCTGCCTCGAGATTGCGCTGCCCACCAAGCCGCTCAACAACGTGGATGACGAGGACGGCGAGATTGCCCTGTGCACCCTCTCCGCCTTCAACCTGGGCGCCATCGAGAAGCTGGAAGATCTGGAAGAGATGGCCGAACTGGCCGTGCGCGCTTTGGACGCCCTGCTCGACTATCAGGACTACCCGCTCAAGGCCGCCAAGAAGGGCAGCATGAACCGCCGCACCCTGGGGATCGGCGTCATCAACTACGCCTACTACCTGGCGAAAAACGGTGCCCGCTACTCCGACGGTTCCGGTCTGGCCCTGACCCACCGCACCTTCGAGGCGATCCAGTACTACCTGCTGAAGGCCTCCGTGCAACTGGCCCGCGAGTTCGGCCCCTGCCCGGCCTTCAACGAGACCACCTATGCCCAGGGTATCCTGCCCATCGATACCTATAAAAAGGATCTGGACACCCTGTGCAATGAACCCCTGCACCTGGACTGGGAAACCTTGCGCGAAGAGATCAAGACCGTGGGTCTGCGCAACTCCACCCTGACCGCCCTGATGCCGAGCGAGACCTCCAGCCAGATCTCCAACGCCACCAACGGCATCGAGCCGCCCCGCGGCCTGGTGTCGGTGAAAGCCTCCAAGGATGGCATCCTCAAGCAGGTGGTGCCGGAGTACCACCGCCTGAAGGATCAGTACGAACTGCTGTGGAAACAGCCGAGCGTCGACGGTTACCTGCAGCTGGTCGGCATCATGCAGAAGTTCGTGGATCAGGCGATCTCCGCCAACACCAACTACGACCCGGCCCGCTTCGAAGGCAACAAGGTGCCGATGAAGCAGTTGCTCAAAGACTTGCTGACCGCCTACAAATACGGTCTCAAGACCCTCTACTATCACAACACCCGTGATGGTGCCGACGACACCCAGACCGATCTGCAAGATGACGGCTGCGCTGGCGGGGCTTGCAAGATCTAACCGCGAAACGCACTGATAAACCGGGCGGGAGCATCAAGCTCCCGCCCTCCTGTTTTCCCTATTTCACGGCATTCGAACCATGGCTTACTCTACTTTTTGCCAGACCCAAAACGATCAGCTCAAGGAGCCGATGTTCTTCGGCCAGTCGGTCAACGTGGCCCGTTATGATCAGCAAAAGCACGACATCTTCGAGCGGCTGATCGAGAAGCAGCTCTCCTTCTTCTGGCGCCCGGAAGAGGTGGACGTCTCCCACGACCGCATCGACTTCCAGGCTCTGCCGCCCCACGAGCAGCACATCTTCATCTCCAACCTGAAGTACCAGACCCTGCTGGATTCCATTCAGGGCCGCAGCCCCAACGTTGCCCTGCTGCCCCTGGTCTCCATTCCGGAGCTGGAGACCTGGATCGAGACCTGGGCCTTCTCCGAGACCATCCACTCTCGCTCCTACACCCACATCATCCGCAACATCGTCAACAACCCGGGCCAGGTGTTCGACGACATCGTGACCAACGAGCAGATCTTGAAGCGCGCCGGCTCCATCAGCCACTTCTATGACGATCTCATCGAGGCCACCTCCGTCTATCACCTGCACGGTGAGGGGACCCACCGGATCGGGGATCGCGAAGTCACCATCAGCCTGCGGGAGCTCAAGAAGAAGCTCTACCTGTGCCTGATGAGCGTCAACGCCCTCGAAGCAATCCGCTTCTACGTGAGCTTCGCCTGCTCCTTCGCCTTCGCCGAGCGCGAGCTGATGGAGGGCAATGCCAAGATCATCAAGATGATCGCCCGTGACGAGGCCCTGCACCTGACCGGCACCCAGCACATGCTGAACCTGATGCGCAGCGGCAACGACGACCCCGACATGGCGGAGATCGCCGTCGAGTGCGAGCAGGCCTGCTTCGAGCTGTTCAAGGAAGCGGCCCTGCAGGAGAAGGAGTGGGCCGAGTACCTGTTCCAGGACGGCTCCATGATCGGCCTGAACAAGGACATCCTCTGCCAGTACGTGGAATACATCACCAACCTGCGCATGGCGGCCGTCGGCCTGCAACCGGCCTTTGCCGGCACCAAGCAGAACCCCATCCCCTGGATCAACACCTGGCTCTCCTCCGACAACGTGCAGGTGGCGCCCCAGGAAGTGGAAGTAAGCTCCTATCTGGTGGGTCAGATCGACAGTGAAGTGCACGCCGACGATCTGGGTGACTTCGAGCTGTGATGCAAGGCGACCTCTGCTGGCAGACCATGATGCGGGAGAGCGACGTCCGTGAGTGACGCCACCGCCACCCTGAACGCGCCCCTGCATACCGCCACCACGGCGCCGGAAGGGCAAGCCCCCCAGGTACAGACCCTGGAAGGTGTGCTGCACCCCCATCCCGGCGAAAGCGTGCTGGAGACCCTGGAGCGCCACGGCCATCACGTGGAGTTCCAGTGCCGCAGCGGCTATTGCGGCGCCTGCCGCACCCCGCTGCTGGCGGGCAAGGTGCACTACGCCGCCGTCCCGCTCGCCTTTGTCTCCCAGGGGGAGTGCCTCCCCTGCTGCTGCCAGCCGGTGGGCGCCATCAAGCTCGATATCCGAAAGGGCTGACGGCCCTTATCGCCAGATCTGCCCCGCAAACAAAAAGCCGCCGGATTGCTCCGGCGGCTTTTTTCATGGGAATGTCCCGTCTCTTGAGGGAAATGAGGGGCCATGGCCCCTCTTACATTACAACCCGGGGGCGTTACAACCAGGGGGCGGCGGTCGGCCCGTGGTGCAGACCCAGCTTCCAGACCCGGCCAAAGTGCTTGTAGTGACCGGCCGCGACACCGGCCTTCTCACCCATGCCGTGGTAGAGATCGAGGTGCCCCTTCTTCACCGCGCCCCCCACATCCAGCGCGATCAGCAGGCGCAGCTGGTGCTTGCCGGTCCAGTTGCCTGCTTTGTCCAGCAGCGGCACTTCCGCGAGGATGGGGGTGCCCATGGGCAGCAGGGTCTTGTCGGCAGCCACCGCCGCCATGGGCAAGAGCGGAATGCCGGCAGCCCCCACCACGTCATTGGTGGGACGGCGCTCGAAGAAGACATAGGAGGGGTTCTGCTCCACCAGCTCCTTCACGCTCTCTTCCGGCTGACGATTGGCCCACTCCTTGATGGCCTTCATGGACATCTGCTCCTTGGGCACTTCGCCACGGTCGATGAGCACCCGGCCAATGCTGACATAGCCGTGGCCGTTCTTGCCGCTGTAACCAAGGTACTGCAACCGGTCGTCATCGCCGTAGTGAACGAAGCCGGAACCCTGCACGTCCATCAGGAAGTTGTCGATGAGGGATTTGCTGTAGCCCAGCTCCAGCCCCCGGTTGGCCAGCGCCCCCCGGTGGATCTCGGCCCGGCTCGGGCAGCGACCGCCGCAGTTGGGCATGGCATAGATGGGATACTTGTACTGGGCGTCCGGGCGATGGCGCACCTCCAGCACTGGCGAGTAGTAGCCGGTGAAGAGCACGTTGCCCATGCGGTCGGCACCGCCAAGCTGGGCCAGGCTGATACCGTACTGGGTGATATGGGCGGGATTGCCCCCATTGGCGACCCAGCGTGAGAGTTGACGGTAGAGCTCCCCATAGCGGCTCGCCATACGGCCGGAGCGTTCCATCACCAGCCGGCTCTGGGGACCGAACTTGCTGTAATCGGCGCGGGCGCGGCTGTTGACCCGCTCCACCCGCACCAGATCCCCCGGCAGGGCACCATCCAGATACTGCTTGCCCAGATTCACAGGGATCTCGCAGTTCAGAAAACATCCGGATTCCGCCTTCTTCTGGGGCACCTTGACCGGTTCAGGGTTGCCCGCACAACCGGCCAGCCCCACCACGGCGGCGGCCAACCAGTACGCATGTCTATTCATATGTCCTCATATAACACCGAGTGTCTTGCACGGCGGGGAAGATGCCAAAATTGCCCGGGGAAAGCAAACGCCTTCACGCCCCTGACGACGGATTTCTCCTGCCGTGATCTTCTGGGTTATAACAAGGTGACAAGGTGTGAGAGGTCATGGATGGAACAGCTCGAAATCTTCCCGCTCCAGAGCCCCTGTGTCGGGGTCTGCGAACTGAACAACAAGGGGTATTGCAAGGGATGCCTGCGAAGCCGCGAGGAGCGTTTCAACTGGCTTGCCATGACCCCTGCCCAGCAGCAGGAGGTGATGCGCCTGTGCCGCAGCCGCAAGGCCAGGGTCGAGGCCGCTCGCCGCAAGGCGCAGGCCGCAGAGGCGGCCGATCCGCCGCCCCCGCCGGGCTGGGATTTTTAAATCCCCCTTTGCCCCTCCCCTCAACAAGAAAGGCGGCCCCAGGGCCGCCTTGTCATGAAGGGTGTGTCACGCCGTGACGTCCTCAGGCAGTCGCCAGCTTGGCCTGCTCCTCGCCACGCTTGAGCATGGCGTAGGCCACCCCGGTCACCAGAGAACCGGCGGCGATCGCCAGGATGTACATCATCACATGGCTGATGGCGTTCGGGATGAAGAGCACGAACAGACCGCCGTGGGGTGCCACCAGCTCGCAGCCGAACAGCATGGAGAGCGCACCGGTCAGGGCGCCGCCCGCCATGCAGGCCGGGATGACGCGCATGGGGTCCTTGGCGGCAAACGGGATGGCCCCCTCGGAGATGAAGCACAGACCCAGCACGAAGGAGGCCTTGCCCGCTTCCTGCTCCGCCTTGATGAACTTTCTGCTGGCCAGGAAGGTCGCGATCCCCATCCCCAGTGCAGGCACCATGCCGGCGGCCATGACCGCTGCCATGGGGGCATAGGTCTTGGAGGCGAGCAGGCCGACACCGAAAGCATAAGCCGCCTTGTTGACCGGGCCACCCATGTCGAAGCACATCATGGCGCCGATGATGACACCCAGCAGCACGGCGTTGGCAGAGCCCATGTTGTTGAGGAACTCGGTCATGGCGTTCATGATGCCCGCCACCGGGCCACCCACCACGTAGATCATCACCAGACCGGTGAACAGGCTGGCAAAGAGCGGAATGATGAGGATGGGCTTGAGGGCTTCCAGGGTGACCGGCAGGCGCACCTTGTCGCTCAGGAACTTGGCGCTGTAACCGGCGAGGAAGCCGCCGACGATGCCGCCAAGGAAACCGGCGCCGAGCGAGCTTGCCAGCATACCGGCGATCATGCCGGGCGCCAGACCCGGACGGTCGGCGATGGAGTAGGCGATGTAGCCTGCCAGCACCGGGATCATCAGGGCGAAGGCGGAGCCGCCACCGATCTTCATCAGGGCCGCGGCCAGCGTCCCCTCTTCCTTGAACGCTTCAATGCCGAAGATGAAGGAGAGCGCGATGATAAGGCCCCCCGCCACCACCATGGGCAGCATGAAGGAGACACCGGTCAGCAGGTGCTTGTAGGGGCCCGCCTTTTCCTCTTTCTTGACCGCAGCCGCGCCGCTGTGGCGATAGACCTTCGCCTCGGTCCAGGCCTTGTCGAGCTCGGCCCGGGTTTTCTTCAGGGCAGCCCCCGTGCTGGTGCGATAGACCGGCTTGCCGTCAAAGCGCGCCATGTCCACCTCGATGTCAGTGGCGAGGAACACCAGATCGGCGGCGGCAATCTCGTCCGCCGTCAAGGCATTCTGGGCACCGACCGAGCCCTGGGTTTCGACGCGGATCTGGTGACCCAGCTGCTTGGCCATGGTCTCCAGGGCCTCGGCCGACATGAAGGTGTGGGCCACCCCGGTCGGACAGGCCGTCACCGCCACGATGCGCTTGGCACCGCTGGCCGGTTTGGCAACGGCAGGTGCCGCCTCATGGCGATAGACGCTGGCACCGCTTCGCGCGGCGTCCAGCAGGGCAGCGGGATCCTGGAGCGCCAGATCCATGTCGCCCCGATAGAGCGACTTGCCGTCATAGGCGGCCAGATCCACCGGTGCGCTGGCAACGACCAGCACCAGGTCGGCGGCGGCAATCAGCTCTTTCGAGGGAACCTGACGGGGCTGCACGCTGGAGTCGACGTCGAGGGTGAGCTCCCAGCCAGCCAGTTTGGCCTGCTGTTCTATCCGTTTTGCAGCGAGAAAGCTGGTGGCAATGCCCGCCGGGCAAGCCGTAACCAGAATTGCTTTCATTGGGCATCTCCTGAGTTAGCCATCAAATGGGGTTGGGGTTGAGTCGGTGCCAGATCATCCAGACGCTGTACGCGCACCTGCTCGAGTAACGGTTTGAGCACATTGATATCGTTGAAGCCGACCGCGACCTGGCTCACCGCCAGTGCCGAGACGGCGGTGGCCAGCCGCAGGGTCTGCTCCGGCGTCCAGTCCAGGCTCATGCCATGGACCAGGCCCGCCACCAGGGAGTCGCCGGCACCCACGGTGCTGACCACCTCCATGCGCGGCGGAATCGCCTGCCAGGTGGCATCCGGTGCAAACCAGATGAGGCCGTCGGCACCATTGGAGATCACCACGTTGGGGATCCCGCTTGCCTGCAGCGCGCGGGCGCACTCGGCCTGCTCGCTCAGGGTCTTCACGGGACGACCGGCCCACTGGCTCAGCTCTTCCAGGTTGGGTTTGACCAGGGTCGGCGCCGCCTTGATCCCTTCGCTCAACGCCGCGCCGCTGCAATCGAAGATCACCTGCTTGCCCTTGGCCTTGAGCAGGTGGATCAGATGGCCACAGTAATCGGGGGACACCCCTTTGGGCAGGCTGCCCGCCAGCACGAACCAGTCGGTGTGGGGAGCCAGTCGCTCCAGCGCCGCTTCCAGGGCGCTGACATCGCCTTCCTGCACGGCGAGTCCCGGCAGATTGAGATCGGTCACCCGGCCGGATTGTTCGGAGATCTTGACGTTGATCCGGGTGTCGCCCGCCACGCGCACGAAGTGATCGGCAAGGGCACGTTCCTCGAACAGGGAGACGAAGCTCTGCTGGTTGCCCTCACCGAGCCAGCCGGTCAGGCCTACGTCACGGCCGAGATCTTTCAAGACCATGGCGACGTTGATCCCCTTGCCCGCGGCGCGCAAGTTGGCCTCGCTCACCAGATTGACCTCGCCAGGGTGCATGACCTCCAGACGGGTGGTGAGATCGAGCGCGGGATTGAGGGTGATGGTGACGATGTCCATCAGTGCGCCCCCTCGCCCAAGCCGGCGGCAATGGCTTCGCCAATGCCCTTGAGGGCGGCTTCGGCATCCGCTCCTTCGGCGCGAAACGCCAGACGATGACCGCACTTGACCCCAAGCCCGATCACCTTCATCAGGCTCTTGGCAGAGACGGCTTCACCGCTGCCATCGAGGTTGGCGACGCGGATGTCGGATTCATACTCCTTGGCCACCTTGACCAGCATGGCGCCCGGACGAGCGTGCAGACCGTGGGGGTTGATGATGGTGAAGGTCTCGGACAGCCCGCTCGCCGGACCCGCCTGCAACATGGCAAGACCGTCGTTGCCAGAGAGGGTGGCCAGCTGGCCGGCTGCGGCCAGCTTGGCCAGATTCTCGAGTTGCGTCAAATGGCCGCTATCTGCGGCACACAGCAGCAGCAGGGCGCTGACCGGCAATTCACCGACGTTCAGCGGGGTGCTCGGGGTGGCCAGCACCCAACCGGTCTGGGCCGCTTGCGCACGGGCCAGCCAGATGCCCTCCCCCAGGTGAACAGGCTGACTGTCCAGGAGGGCGCTCACCATGGCGGCGTCTCCCCAGCCTGCGGATTTGGCGCGGGCCGCAGCCCCCAGCAGCAACTGGTCCTGGTCGTCGGCCGGGAAGTCCGCCAGGGTCAGGTATTGCACCTCTTTGGCGCCAGTCGCGCCAGTCAGGATATTGATGATGGTCTCTTCGTCGGTCGCCCCCTTGAGCTGGGCTGCGGCCTGCTCGTCACCCAGCACGTGGGTGAGCTGGCGCAAAATGCCCAGATGCTCATCGGACTTGGCGGCGATGCCGATGGCGACGTAGGCAATCTGCCCCTCGTCCCACTCGATGCCGTGGGGGAACTGGGCCACCATGACGCCGGTGCTCTTCACCAGATGACGGGTGTCCGTGGTGCCGTGGGGAATGGCGATACCGCTGCCAAGATAGGTGGCGTGCTGCGCTTCCCGCGCCAGCATGCCGTCCACGTAACCTGCTTCAACCAGACCGGCGTCGGTCAGTTTGCTTGCCAGCAGGGCGATGGCGTCCGCCTTGGTCGTCACCGATTGTCCCAGCAGGATTTGCTGTCGCGCCAACTTCAACATAGAGATTCTCCATCAGGTCCGGCTTCGCCTCGCGGCGTACCGGCTCAACTCAACTCGATTTTTGGGTAACTTGCCTGCTGACAATAGACGGTGATCTCTCGCTTTGGTGAGCCGGAACCCATTTCCAAGTGCAGATAATCATCCGTTACTGACAAGCTGAATCGTTTCACTTACACTCAGACTGAATCGTTTCAGCGCATTGTTCAAGATCCCGCAGAAAGTACGTTTCAATGATATGATCCCGCGCACACTTTTCGGCGCCCCAACCAGGAACCGGCGCGGGCCTTGCAACTCAAACAGAGCCAACATGATGAAACTGGATGAAATCGCCGCGCTGGCCGGTGTCTCTCGCACCACCGCCAGCTATGTGATCAATGGCAAGGCCGATCAATACCGCATCAGCCAGGCAACCCGCGACAAGGTGATGGCCGTGGTCCATGCCCACAACTATCAGCCGGACAGCCGCGCCGCTTCCCTGCGCGGCGGCCAGACCCGCACCCTCGGCTTCATCCTGCCCGACCTCGAAAACGCCAGTTACGCCAAGCTCGCCAAGCGCCTGGAGCAAGGGGCCCGCACCCAGGGATATCAGTTGCTCATCGTCTGCTCGGAGGACGATCCGGACACCGAAAAGGAGCTGGCCCGGATGCTGGTGAGCCGCCATGTGGACGCGCTCCTGGTGGCAAGCTGCCTCCCCCCGGCGGATCCCTTCTACCTGGAGCAGCAGTCCAGGGGCGTGCAGATCCTCGCCATCGACCGTGCCATGGCCACCGAGCACTTCGTCACCGTGGCGAGTGAAAACCAGAAGGCGAGCCTGGACCTCACCGCCTCCCTGCTCACCCCGGCCATCGGTCATATCGCCTTGATCACTGCACTGCCGGAACTGACGATCAGTCAGGAGCGAAAAGCGGGCTTCGAACAGGCGATTGCCAGTCACAGTGCGACCCGCCACCTGTGTGAAGGGGCCCACTTCTCGCGCACCGAAGGGTATCGCCTGATCAAGACGCTCCATCAGCAGCTCGGCCAACTGCCCGAGGCGCTGATCACCACCTCCTACATCCTGATGGAGGGGGTGCTCGACTACCTGCTGGAGCAGGAGGCCGACATGAGCCAGCTCGCCATGGCTACCTTCGGGGATGACCGCCTGCTCGATTTCCTCCCCTTTGGCATCAACTCCCTGCCCCAGCAGCACGACGCCCTGGCAAGCCAGGCCCTGACGCTGGCCCTCAAGGCGGTCAATGGCGACTACCAGAGCGGCCTGCACTATGTGAGCCGTACCCTCAAACGCCGCCGCTGACCCGGCAACGACGCACCACCCCGGGGGCGGCCCGCAGTGCCAGCCCCTGAGCCTCCTCCCCCACACCTGCTTGTGTTCTCCCCTGTTGTCTCAGCTTTTGCCCTTCGCCTTCTGGCTTTGAGGTGATCTGCCGGGCGGCAACCCCGCGCCAGGTCACGTTTATCGGCGCCTCGGCTCGCTATAAGTGAAAATGATGGCTTTTGGGAGTATGACCCGATGTTTGCTTATATCGGGCCAGTCGCACCACCAGGGCCCCGTGTTACCCTCTGCAAGCCCTGTTGCCGCCAACGCGGGCGCTCTCGATGTCGACCCGCAACGCAGCCTGACGGGCAGCCTCCCCCTGAGGGGGCGTTTTTTCGGCGCATGGCGCAATGTGTCACTTTTTATTGCCACCCTTCGGCTTGCTACAGCACAAAATCCGCTTTTAAGGGGTTGTTTCCGCCATTTCAATCCGCTAACTTGGCAACCAATTTTTACAACTGACAGGTTTCAGGTACAGATGTATCCACACCGATATTGCTAGCCTCCGGCTTTTCCCCGGAGGCGTCTCCCGACACAGCCAACTGGCTCTCTCTTGTTTGCAACAGCGCCCCTCACTTTCGGATGGATGACATGAATACCAAGACCCTGGGTTGTACCCTGTTGATTGCCGGCACCACCATAGGCGCCGGCATGCTGGCCCTGCCGCTGGCCTCCTCGTCCC
>ERZ650312.799-NODE-799-length-17778-cov-46.245218_pt1 | contig 17778 bp, 15 predicted proteins | sample MGYA00376248_ERZ650312 | MGnify/ENA primary metagenome ERZ650312 (study PRJEB26733, sample SAMN07839316) | wastewater metagenome | biome: urban; feature: wastewater treatment plant; material: waste water | place: USA: North Carolina | collected 2016-07-28 ... | reverse complement strand
CAGCTAGATTGAATGGTCTTGACCCGTATGCGTATTTGGCGGATGTGCTGAGACGTCTGCCAACACATCCTGATAGCCAGATTGATGAGCTGCTACCACATTGCTGGAAACCGCAATAGGGGGATGGTCGGGGGCTTACGATTTTAGTTTAGTAGGATTGTGGCGAAATAGTAAGAAAAAACCCACTTGGGGTGGGCAGTATCTTATTAAAATGACAATATTTAAATATCTAATATTGTAAATATTTTAAGCTTTTAACTGTGCAAATAACGTTTTCATGATGATACATAGAGTCAGGTGTATATAAATTCTTACATACAACTTTAGACTTCCTATTAGTCACAACCTTAAATTTTGAATCCATAAAGTTAAGTTGAATTGCTTTTACATTATTAATTGACTCTAAATCTCCTTCATTATTAATCGCCTTACTAGTTGTTTTATTAGAAAGGTTCAAAACATAATAATTATACTTCTTATCCGTGTTCTGATTAACAGCACTTTTTTGTTGTATTTTACCTAAAAATACAGTATCAGCATGAGAATAAGTTATTAAACCAAATAAAACGAACAAAGTATTAAAAAATTTCATTATATTGATATCCTAATAGTTTGAATTTTTAATTATTTTACCATTTTCGTCCCACTCTCGCCATAAACCTATTTTTTTACCATTTTTAAAATATCCATGATATATGTAAATATTTGGATTATTATTATACTTTGTATAACATTCCCCATTTTCTAAGCCGTTAATATAATTACATTCAGAAACTAATCTCCCTTTTTCATTCCACTCTTTTCGATTACCGTTGATCTTACCTAGCAAATAAGGAGTTTCAGAAGATTTATTCCCATTTTCAAACCATTCTATCCATACACCCGTTTCACGATTATTCTCATATTTAGTTTCTGCTGATTTTTTACCAGACTCATAGTAAATAGTTCTCTTACCTTCTCTTGGATAAAAATTTAAGCTTTCATCTTCATTATAAACATAGTTTAACTGACCGTTAGTCAAAATATAAGGATCTGTCAATTTATGCTTAGATCTGTAGAAATCTTGTACTAAGTATCTTTGATTTTTTAAATTTTTTAATAAAACACGATAATATTGATAATCCAAATTTGTAGAAATTACTTGTCCTGATGCTTCATGATCTTTCATGTAAAGAATTATTTTACTTTCATCGTTTGAATTACCTATATTCTTAGAAGCAGCATTACTTGAGGCATTAACCTTAATAGAAGGGATATTTTCTGTTTTAGCACAAGAAGAATTTATAATAGCCATAGATAATAAAAAAACTTTTGCAATATTTCTTAATAGCATGCTTATCTCCTATCTTGTTGATCTACCAGTTTGTACAGCCTTAAGTCCCAACTTCTGATATATTTCATCAATAGACATTTTTGTCGTCAAATTTTGTTTTTTTGAAAATTCAAAATAAGCTACAGGCACATAAAACCTGTAACTTGATATCTTACCATCTTGAAATGAGATTTGATCATCTTGATTACCACCTAACATAATAAATCTATTTTCAGTTTTAGAAAGACAATAGACGAAAGCTGCATGTCCACTTGCCTTATCAATAGTATCGAGTGACCTTCCTTTTGCTGTGACAACTGTAGCTATTGCACCAAAAATAGGCTTATCTATTTTTACAAAGTTAGTTTTATCTCTTCTAAAACCAAGTGCAGCAGCAGATTCCCTAGATTTTTTGAACCCTGCTTCCTGTAGGCAATAATTAACAAATGATGCACACCATGCCTGTTTACTTCCTACTAAAGTATTTATAGCAGTACCTGACATCCTATGATAATTATCTGTTTTTGTGATAGTTCCTTCTTTTTTTCCATACCATTGCTTAAGCTCTCTAATTGCTATTGGAATCCATGGGGCTTCCTTATTATTAATTGGAATAATTGCTAACGGCTGTCCTGTATTAGCATTGCTTCTAGTTGCAATAGTTTGAGAGCTTTGTTGATTATTAGGATTATTTTGTTGGGTAGAACTAGAAACTGTTTGATTACCAATTTTTAGAGTTTGACCTGCGTAAATTAAATTAGCATTATCAATATTATTCCATTCTTTCAATTGATTTATAGTTACTTTAAATTTTTTAGCGATTGCACTTAAATCGTCTCCATGCTTTACTTGGTAAACAAAAGGTGACAAGCTTGTGTTTCTTTGACTAGTAGAACCATTCTGAGTTCTCATAGTTTCTGTGGCTACATAGGATTTGTTAACTAACCTTATAAGTTGAGATTGGTTTGTGGTTGTAACTGTCTGTAATATTTTTTCTTTACCATCACTAATTGTTGATAGTACAATCTGTTCCCCAGATTTCTGATAGGATATTGGGGGAAGATTACCATATTTATCAGTTAACGAAGTAGTAACTTTATTTTGATATTTAACTTGTATTTTAAAGTTTTCAATAGGCTTTGAACCATCACTTACATTAACATTAATTGTATTTACCCAAAATTCTTTTCTAGTTTCAATTTTAGCATTAAAACCTTCTCTTTTTTCCATTGCATCCATTAATTTATTAAGCTGTACATCATTTAAAGTTGATAACTTCGTTGTTCTAGATATATCTGCATGCTTAACCAAATAATCAATATAAGATTCTGTATCATTCTCATTCGGTGGAGCATACACATATATAGCTTCCTTCAAAGTATAATTATTGTATTTCCTACGAAGTAATGCTCTTTTTTCATTCCTTCCCTCTTCATAACTTCCAAAAATTGCGAACTTTCCACTCGCAGTATCCCCAACACCAATCTGCCCTTGATATAAACCATTTTTTTTTGGTCTAATATTTCCAGGATTATTAAATCTCCATGCTATACTGCCCCCACTTTTTATAAAGATTGCACCATTATCAGATTTATACTGAACTGTTAATGTCTTTCTATCATGAACTGCATTTACAAATCGTGCCACGATTTTTGTCTCCATCTATTTAATCAATCTTTATTTAATTTAATGTAGATTACTTGAATTCTTAACTACAAATTCATTGAGTAAATTAGTAATAACTTCAGAATCTAACCAAAGCTCATCATTTGAATCAGAAAGAAATTTCGGATACAATTTTTCTTCATTCTCAGAAGCAAGAGAATCTATATAGTCCTCTTGAATAAATTCTAAGTCATCCTCAATACCAATGCCTTCTTCTGTATTATTTTCTAAACTGAGAATATCTTTTTGCCATTCATCATTCCCAATAACAATTTTAACATCCATAGGATTGTCGCTAAATAATCTTGGAAGCTTGGTTTTATTAATCACACCACTGGATAGAACTTGATTTGTATTAGCATTGATTAGTTTAAAGGGTTCACCTAGCCAATCTAGTAATTCAAAATTTTCATCACTGCCATATGGTGCAAATCTTAATGAATAACCTATATTCTCCAGTTTGGGTAACTGTAAATTTTTGAAAGGTGTACTATCACCACCCTCAAACACATGCTCACTCGCCTTAACTTTAAAGATACCAGGCGTGGTAATAAACACCCCCTCAGGGGTAATCTTCAATTCTGTACCACCCACCTTAATCGACACCACATTGGGGCTAACAACCTCAATACCACCTTCGGTTGAAATCACCTGCACATCGTGTCGTGCAATCGCCTCAAGCTTACCATCCTGAGCCTGTAGCTCCACATCATCCTTACCTGCGTACAGCTTAATCCCTTCTTTTTGGCTAAACGCACGAATGCCTTTCGCCACACTCGCAATGAATCTATCCTCACTTGCCACACTAATCTGCTTCTGACTGGTCAACGCAATATGCTCACTGCTGGTCAAATGGATACTTTGCTTAGCAGTTAGTGCAATGCCCGCAGGGGATGAAATAACAATTTGGGCATTGGCAAGCTCAGGGAAGCGATTATATTTACCTTCACTAGCGTTATTGTTACTCTTACCACTATTGTGGTTGCTAGAACCGCTAGCATTGCTATTGCCTTTACTACTTCCTTTCCCAGCCACACCTTTCACTGCATCAACTTGCTCGGCAAGCTCATCACTCACCGTCGCATCAATCTTACGTTCCTCACACTTTTGGTCAATCGCCACTTGCAGCAATGATTTATGCTGTTCACTGGCTTGTTGTAGCTGTGATGTGGTTTGTGCGATATCTTTCACATAGCTTTGGGCGTTTTGTTTGCCATAGCTGGTAAGGATAATACCTTTATCCGCCCTCACCACCCCATGTCCATCGGTTCTCAGCTCAAACCCTTCCCCCCGAAAGTCTGCCCGTCCTTGCACAGGATTAATTCTCGTGATACTGCCTAGATTTAACTCACTAGACTGATGGTCAGACTTTAACTGCACTTGCAATTTACCTGTCGTATCATCCATCACCAGCTGATTACTTTGACTGCCTTGGTATTCTTTACTCTTTAAGCCTGATAGCACCTTTTCATTGGGCAGTTGCCATACAGGCATATTATCAGGGTTGGTTAGCCGTCCCGACACAAACGGCATATTCGGGTCACCCCCAAAGAAGTCAACAATCACCTCTTGTCCCGCCCTTGGCAGTTGGATTGCCCCATAATTCTCACCTGCCCATGCGGTTGATACTCGTAGCCAGCAGGTGTTGATGTCTTTGACCTCAAGGGGTTCAAACAAGCGTCTGTCTTGTAGGCTGGGCTTGTCCCAGTGGAATTTGACTTTAATGCGTCCGTATTCGTCGGTGTCGATTTCTTCGCCATCGGGTGCAACGACGGTGGCGGTTTGTACTCGAGCGATGGGTTTTTGGGTGGGCACCTCGGGTTTGAGTTCAATGGCTTTGGGTTGCACAAGAAACTGGGTGTCGGCGGTGTAGTATTGGTGAGTTCGGTTATCTGGATCGAGGTTTTGGATGGTGGTTTGAATACCAATGACGAGCCATTCGATGTTGCTGTCACTATCGGGGTGGTTGCTTAGGGTAAAGGTGTGTCCGACGTTGATGGCTTTGAGCCGTCCTTGTCCTATCGCTCGCTGTCCGTACTGGTAGTCGGCTTGGGTGCGGTTGTTGGCTTTGGTTTGTAGTGCTTCGTTATCTACGCCCATGCCTTGTTGCCATTCATAGTGTTGCAGGTCGTTGTGTACGTTGTCCCATTGGTATTGGTCATGGGCGGTCAGGGTGAGCTTGGGGGTTTTAAATTGGTAGTCGGCCAGCAGGCTTTGTCCTGTGACAAGGGCTTGGGCTGGGTGAAAGTGTTCAATGTATTCAGCGTAGTTGGGCATCCGTTGGTTGGGCGGATAGATGATGAGGTTTTGGTAGTGGGGGTTGGGTTGGGGCTGGTAGTGGCTGTTTTGGTCGGTGAGAATCAGGGTGTGTTGGTCTTGTGTGTGTTCAAAGTAGTAGTTGATGCCGTGTTCGCCCATCAGACGGGTGATAAAGTCATAGTCGGTTTCGCCATATTGGGTTTGGTAGTCGAGGACTGGGTAGTGGTTTGAGAGGCGAAATTCGACGGGGTAGGGGTAGTGGGTTAGAACGTCGTCTAGGATGTGGGGGATGCTTTGGTTTTGGTAGATGCGGTAGCCTGATTGTTTGGTGAGTAGCCAAACCCAAGGTACGAGGGTGATTTGATAGACGGCATGCAGGTTTTGGGTGGTGAGTTGTTTAATCGATGAGATGATGCCGTTTTTTATGTGGTTGCCACTGATGTCTATTTCGGTGTTGTTAAGTTCAGGGAGAAGTTTATCTAGTAGGTTGAGCTTTTTGTCGGCAAGGCTGATGTCGATGCCTAGGTTGGTGCCAATGAGTTTTTGTAGGTTGAGATGAGAGGCGGGTGAGTCGCCTGCTTCACTCATGCTTTTGCTGACGTAACCTTGTTGACCTGCTAGGCTGTGTGCCCCACTGCCGTCAGGGTGCTTGGTTTTGACGATAAGTTGGTATTCAAAGAGTTCGTTTATCGCTTCGTGCCCACTTAAGGATTCAAACCACAGGTACGGGTCGCCAAATTGACTGACAGGGATGCTTTTGCCGATTAGCCGTATGCGGTGGTTCATGAGTGTCTTCCTTTTAGATTAATCTGTTTGTAAATTTGATAAATATTCTTGATTTTAGTTTATTAAATGATTTTAGACAATGTTAATTTTTATCACAATCATATTTATAAATTTGTGGTAAATTCATTACTTTATTGACCTGTCAATTGCTTTCATAATAGTACATGGGTTTGATGCAAAATCTTTTATTAGTAGGAGTAACAATTGTTTTACGGTTAGGATAGATATCTATTCGATAACTACAATAAGCTTTTTTATTTGGAGATGAGGCAATTTCTTTAAAATTTCCAGTCCAAAATGGGTTCAACGACTCAGAGTTTTCTATACTAATGTTAACAATCACAGGTGATTGCTTCCAATAATCACTATCAAGTCTAACTATATTACTGTCTTTTTGATTAATGCTATATACACTTTTAAAGTTGCCATATTCCTTTTCATCAGATAAATCAAGAATAGGGCTTTTTTCAACATATTGAAATGCCTGATATTGAATGGATTTTGAAGTTAAATTATTTATTTCGATAGTAGAGTCTAAAAAGAGCAATCTAATTACTAGATAGAATCCTAATATTAAAATGGATAATAAACATATTGTTAATATTTTGTGATGATTTATAAAAATTATAATTTTTTTCATAGTATTAGTCGCATATTGGCTTTGCTGGGTCAAAACATACATGTACAAGTTTCGATTTATTAAAGTTAGAATCTCTCGGAGTACTATCTAGTAAATCGAGTATGTCATGTGCTGTGAGGTTATCTGCATATTTACCAAATTTGTGATAGAGCTTAAACCCCATTTTCATCGTCGTTTTATCGTCGTTTGTATCACCACTAGGTAATTTTAGTTTTGTTATTATATTTTTAGATTCCAGTATAAACTGTTGAATATCCGAACCTTTTAATAAGGTATCTTCATCGAATCCTACACTTAAACCAACATATCCATAATGTATGTTTGACCATACATCGAAAAAGTAATCATAATTTTTATATTTATGATAATGGCTATGAGAACATACTTTTGAAGGTGTCAATCTATGTACAGTCACTTTCATCAGATCTTTATCTTTTACTATTTGCCATTTATGATCCCAGTCTTTTCCATCATCAACTTGTTCGACCCATGCACTTAATGCCCCTGCATAAAATGGGTCTATAATCTCAGGATTTTGACTACGAGCAAATATTTCCATCATAGTGGGATGATAGAGCCTTCTATCATATTCTTTCAAAAAATCTCTTATTTTATCTGCTGGCTTACTTCTAACATTCTTTTTAATTTCACCAACAATATACTCAGCCATTTTTATTGCTCCATCATATTTGTGCGGACATACATGAGTAGAAATAGCTTGTTTTTTAACAGTATCAGGATTTTCCGAATTCAACCCCTTAGTCACGTCCCAATAAGAACGCTTTACAATATTCTCATGTCGATAGATCCAATTAATACTCATAAAATCAGCAATTTTAACAATTCCTTTGTTTGTCTGTTGATAAATAGTGATAAAAGCCCTGCTCGTTCTATCGTTCAATGTTCCAAGTAATTTAACTGCATTTTTACTTTTAGCTTTATTGAATAGGAGAACTTCTTCAGTATCAAATGCTAACCACCCTTTTTCGTTTCTATGTGAGTTAGGTTTGAATTCTTTTCCAGTCACTTTAATAGTTTGACCAGATTCTGTGCCACCACCAATTTTAGTATAGCCGAATGTCGTGTAAGTAATGCTGTAATAAAATCTTGGATTTTTCGTATTGCTTCTGACCATTAATCTAAATTGGACATAGATATCTTCTAATTTATCAGTCATCAATTAGCCCCCTATTTTTCTGCAGCTTCAAAGTCAAAATTCACACCCAAAACATGAATAAAGTATTCTTTTTGCACTGTATCATACAGCACAGGCGTTTTCCCCTCATCATCCAGCACTCCCATACTCACCACATCACCTTCTTCATCATACAAAATATAATTTTTGCCAGCTAATGGATTACCCGCATTGTCCTCCATTTTAAAATGCAAATTATAATTGCCTGCTTTGGGCAGTTTAGGCACAGAAAACTGTACACCTGCCCCTTCTAGCAACTCATGTTTACTTGCCTTCACTTTAAAAGTGTTCGGTGTCGTAATAAACACGCCTTCTGGCGTAATCTTAATTTCCGTGCCTGCCACCATTTTAAACTCCTTAAAACTTAATCAAATATCAAAACGAATTTGGCAGTTTTTATTATTTGGAATATATCCAAAAAATCTGTCTATGCCATTATCAAAATATACATGAAAATCCTGACTAACCCAGTTATCTGCTTTATTCATTTGATAAAAAATTGTTTGAAAATACTTTAAATAATACTGCATCCAACTGACTTCATCAATAAACTGATGTCTCGGTAAAATATTCTGTTGCAGTTGCAATAATGAAGGCATAATTAGCGTCAAATCTTTTTGATACGTCATGAGACGCACTTCATTTGCTAAAAAATACTCGAACTCGGCTTGTTTAGCGGAAAATAACTGGGGTTTATTATCTATCAAGGTAGAGCAATAAATTTGTGTACAGATAATTTGCTCATCAAGTATTGGATAACCTGAAAATACTTTAGCAAAATCCTTAGCAGACTGTTGTAACCACATGGGTAGTAATTTTATCTCGTGATTTTGACACAATTTTTTATAAACAGTCTGCCCGATTTGGTCAATCCCATTACTTGCAAAGATGCCTAAATCCCAAAGTTGAGATTTCTGGCTAACAGTATTCATGACAGCTTGTAATTGATAATGATCATTGAGTTGAAATGCCCGAGTATCACTTGCTAAAGCAACACCATCTTCTAACTGAAGTGCTACAATAAATGTCATAACAATCTCATCTTATTACGCACCCGCTTGCATGATTTGCTCAATATCCAACAGCCCTACATCCACCTCCCCATTGCTCCAAACCTTTTGCCCCAGTGCCGTTGTAAATCCCTGAAATACTTGCCACTCCGTCAATCTAGCATAGCCAAGAGCCTCAGACAGATTGGTATCTGCTGGAACAACGTAACGAGCAGGGACAAACCCTGCAGTCGTCTGACCATTTACTAATTCAATCTCAGCCCGACGCCAAATAATATCGGTTAAAATCTCATTGGGTTTAAACGTTAAGCGTTTAATATCAGTTATGGGTAGCCAGTAATACTTACCTTGACAAAATAGTTCCAGGACACAAGCGGTTCGCATATCGCTATCCAACCAAAGACCTTCATAAACAGTATTATTTTCTGCTTGTTGAACCGTTATCGACAACTCACTATCCAAGCTATCTACAAACGCAACAAATTTCTTCGTCATCTGTTGTTCATCGGCTTGGGCAAAATACTCGCTGAGTAAATCCTGTTGGAAGGCAATAATCGCTTCATTAGTACCTATATAACCTTGTACGGAAAGTTCATTGTTAAACACTCGTTGGCGCTGAATTTCACAATCAATATTATTGAGTAATAATGCTTTACTTTGCTCATCATTGGGATTTAACTTTAAATAACCTTGTATTGTTTTAAGTGCTTGTTGCCAATTGGCTTGCAGCAAATATGACTGAACTAGCGAGAGTCGAAGATTAAAATCCATCGGCGATTTTTTGATGGCTTGAATGGTTGATTCGATTTGCTGTGATAGATACATCATAACCTCCAAAAAAATAGCGTAGAAAATTCTACGCTATTTATGATAATAAAGTTTTGAAAAACACTACTAGGTAGTTGCTTTATTTTGTTTAATATCATAGCCCATTTGGGTTTCAGGACCTTTCCCACCACGTTCGGTTTGCTCCCAGTATTGGGTTTTGATTTTAACTGCTTGGAATGAATAGGTGACCCATAGTACTTCATTATTTTTAGAGCCATCAAACTCCACCCCTGTTACCATCACATCATCTAGGGTAATGCGTGAGTATTCGATTTGCTCGCCACCCGCTTTACATACAGAGATTTCAAGTTTTGGAATATGTCGACCAATCGCACTGTGTTTTAAAATAGTCGGGGCTGCTTTATCAATAGCTGCCGTAACTTTTAAATCTTGGAAATTGACTTTACCTGCACCACCGCCGCCGCCTGTGGTCAGGGTATTAGGTTGACTTGCACCCCAAGTAAAGTTATGAACATCAATCCAATTTTTATGATGGGCATCTTTTGACTCGCCTGTAATGCCATCAATACGCATAAAGATATCAATTGCCATGGTAAATCCTTCGTCGTTAAAATCGTTATGGGTTGTATTGAACCTTATAACTAATCTTACGCTACCGATTAATTATGAAGGCACTCATTAACTGTTAAAAATCTGCTTGCCCACATTATACAAAAGTTGTGAACATTTTTATTATAACACTCGTAGCTAATTATGCAATAACACGTCAAAGCCTAGTGGTCAATTATTAGGGCAACCAATGAGTAATGATGGACTTTAGTTTCAAAATCTATACAATAGCTTTTATCAAGCTGTCATATAGGTATTTTAAATGCAAGCTAAGAAAAATGTTGCCACACTGTTTGATCGATTGACTGCTATGAATGCCACGGAAGTAGATAGTGGCATTTCTGCCTCACAGCTTAAAGCATACGTTATTAGAGACTTGTTGTATCTATTGAATACCACAAGTTACTACTATCAAGCGGATAACACAGCTGAATATACAAACTCTGTAATTAATTACGGTATTGAACCCATATCAGGTCGACAAGTGTCTGAGATAAATTGGCTAAACGTTGAAAATAATATCAAGTTAGCTATTAAATGGTTTGAACCTAGAATTATGCAAGAGGGCTTGGAGGTTAAATGCTTGGTCGACCAAGAAGGTGTTGCTAAACATAATCAGATGAGTATCGAAATTAAGGGACTAATACGAGCCACACCCTACCCAGAACGATTTTTATTAAACACCCAATTAGATGTTGAAACAGGTAGCTTTAAATCCACCACTTGAGAACGATTATGAACCAAAACTTTTTAGAGTATTACCAACAAGAATTAAAATTTTTTCGAGATTCTGCCAAAGAGTTTGCCCATGAGTACCCACAAGTTGCTCAACGACTCGGCTTGGCTGCACCTGAAATTGAAGACCCGTATGTTGAACGGCTTATCGAAGCCGTGAGTTTTTTAACGGCACGAATTAATCTTAAAGTAGATGCCGAATACCCGAATTTTCTACAACATATTTTTAAGGTAATTCAACCTGAGTTTACCCAGCTAATTCCGACCGCAGGGGTGGTTGAGCTTACCCCAACCGTTAAAACTTTGATTCCTAAACATAGTCAAATTACGACCTTTGCCAAGAAAAAAAATGACCCTGTGTGTACCTTTTCTACCTGTCATGATGTACTGTTATTACCCATCCGTCTTGGAAAAACGAGCTATGCCAGTGCTCACAGTAGTGTAGTTAAGAGTAGCTTTCTTAGTCAACACTATAAATCTTTGCTAACTTTTACCCTCTCAATACCTCACCAACTAAAATACCAAGCTGACGACTTCAATCAGCTGCGTTTTTTTATGCAGGGTGATGATTTATATAGCAATGTTGAGCTATTGTATTTGATTAAAACCAAATGCGTGGGGTTGCAAGTCGCTGTTGCAGGCAGCCAATGGGTAAAAGATTTAATCCCAACTATCGAACTATGTGGCTTTGAAGAATATCTCAGTATTCATAATGACCGCAATATATCGCATTTAAAACATCTACTTGAATATAGCATCCTACCCGAGAAATATTTGTTTTTTAAAATTAGTAATCTTGGGGATATGCTATCTGAGTTATCACCCTTTGATGAGGCACAAGCAGAACACACCATTACAGTGACACTGTTTTTTAGCGAATTGTCAAGCAACTTGATACAAACAGTCGATGACTCGATGCTAAGTATTCATAGCGTGATGATTAACAACGTGTTTAGAAAGCGGACACGCTTTATGATAGATACTCATAAAAATGAGCAACACATTGTGCTGGACAAACTCAGACCGCAGGATTATGAAGTGGTTCGTATTGCAGAAATAGAGGGCTTTAGTAATACCAATCATAGTATTAAGGTCTTTGAGCCATTATACAAACTGGCACAGCACAATGCTGAGGTAACAGCTAACTATGGTTTTTTTTCTGAAATCCACAAAAAAACCAATACCGCTAAGGCAGGGGCTTATAAAGGCAATGAGTGCTACATCATGCTCAATAATCAGCTTAAACACATCATGGATGATAATTTGACTCAGCTATCCGTTGATTTATGGGCGAGCAATCGCAATCTGCCAAGCGAAATTAGCTGGACACTTGACCAAGATTTGCATGTAACTGATGAGAGCCATAAAGTTGCTAAAGTCAAACGACAAATGAGCTTTACCCAACCCATAGATATCCCGACAGAAACGGTATCAACTTGGCGACTTATGAATCTATTTAGTGCTAATTTTATTCCCATTGACCTACAGGATAGTCAACTATTAACCCAACAAATAAAAAATAACCTGTATGTGATTTATGAAATCACTCGCAACGAAGCCTTTAAATCCCAAATCAATGCCATCACGCATATCCAAGCTGAGCGTAGTCGTCAAGTGCAACGGATTGAAGGGCGTTTAGCAGCCGTCACAGGACTACATTTTGCTATCACGCTTGATGAACTGATGATGAGTCACACTCACCCTTACTTATGGGGCTGTATTTTAGCCACCTATCTAACAGGCTTTACCCCACTCAACCATTATTTGGCATTAACACTCAAGAACAAACGTGGCGACGTGATAGCCACTTATAATAGTCTAAATGGGTAAAGCATGATGGATGATTTACAACACACTGATATCGCTCAGCAAACCCTTGACCTACTTGTCGGCACACGCCCTTTAGCTGAAATGCCTAATCTGGCACATATGGAGCTATTTGCACTGATTCGCTTACTTGAGCATCTCATGGCATTAAATCCCAAAGTGGGGAATGAGACACGCTTAAATCAAAGCCCATTACGATTTGGACAAACCGCTAGTCTTGCCTTTCAAGATAGGCAAGTGCACGCCTTATGGCAAAAAGGCAATCGGCTAAAAATTGACATCAAGGGTTTTGGGATGTTTGGTAGTAATGGTGCATTACCAATCCACCTAACCGAACTGACATATGAGAAAAATACCCACCAAAAACAGCCAATATTTAATGACTTTGTGGACTTGTTTCACAATCGCCTAATTGCCATATTTTACAAGGCATGGCGTAATGCGCAAGACATTCCTTCATTAGACGGCAATGACCAATGGCAGTTTAGTCGCTATATTGCCAGTTTCTTAGGGTTAGCCGAGCAAAAAGACCGTACAATCGTACCGATTTATCACCAATTGTATTATTCAAGCCTACTGATAAACCGTCATGCACCCAGTGGTAATCTGCAAGAAATTTTACGCAGCTACTTCGGCATGCCCATTCGTATTCAAGAAAATGTTGGGCAATGGATTGATGCCAGTGAGTTTAGCACACAGCTTAGTCATTATAAGCAAAATTACCTTGGTAGTGGCTTACTGATTGGCAATAAGATATTTGATGCCACACAAAAATTTAGGGTGATTATTGGGGCTGTCAATCCAGCACAATACATAGGGTTTTTACAAGGTGGCATACTTGCCAAGCAATTAGTTGCTTGGGTCGAACAATATTGTCGCTATCAATATCAGTGGGATGTCGAAGTGGTGATTGACAAGCAAGCCATATCTCAGCAAAACTTGGGTAGTGGGATCCCTTTGGGTATTACCTCTTGGATTGGTCAGCCTAGAAGAAACCCTGTGGTACATCTCACTTATCAATAACCCATCACAAACAGCGATGATAACATTAATAGGGGTCAGCACAGAATTCGGACCATAATGTACGATAAGGAATTTTGTCGAGTTTTAAGCCCTTTTAATCGTCATTATCGCCTCGAAAGGGTCTAAACTTCCCATTTCCTACCTCAAAGTTACTTTTCCAAACATAATCCCCTGTCAAACTGATATGCTCCCAGCCAAGTGGCGACAAATACTGCAAATGGTCGTCATTAATTTCATACCCACTTTCTTTCAAGGCATTCACCGCACGCTCGATGTAAACCGTATTCCATAGTACAATCGCTGCCGTCAGTAAATTTAACCCACTCGCTCGATATTGTTGTTGTTCAAAGCTGTAATCACGAATTTCTCCTAACCGATTAAAGAACACCGCACGGGCTAACGCATTGCGAGCTTCACCCTTATTTAAACCAGCTTGCACCCGCCGTCTTAAATCAACATTTTGTAACCAATCGAGAATAAACAAGGTGCGTTCAATTTTACCCAATTCAGCCAACGCCTTGGCTAACCCGTTTTGCCGTGGATAGCTACTGAGCTTTTTAACCAGTAATGAAGCGGTGGCTGTGCCTTGTTTGATGGATGTCGCTAATCTTAGTATGTCTGTCCAATTGTCTTCAATTACTCTGACGTTGATTGTACCGCCAATCAAGGGCTTGAGAGATTGGTAGGGATTGTCGCCTTTGGGAATAAACAACTTGGTATCCCCCAAATCTCGAATACGAGGGGCGAATTTAAAGCCCAGTAAGTGCATCAACGCAAACACATGGTCGGTAAATCCTGCGGTATCCGTGTAATGCTCTTCTACTTTTAAATCCGATTCATGGTATAGCAAGCCATCCAGCACATAGGTGGATTCTCGAATCCCGACATTGATTAGCTTGCTATGAAATGGGCTGTATTGGTCAGAAATATGGGTATAAATCAATCGTCCTGGTTCTGAACCGTATTTGGGATTGATATGCCCTGTTTTTTGGGCTTTGCTTCCTGCCTTAAAGCGTTGTCCATCCGATGATGAGGTTGTGCCATTACCCCAGTTTTGAGCAAATTCTTGAGCCAGTTGAGCATTGGTTAGTATCCCAAGGGCTGCCGTATAGGTTTCATCACGGATATGACAAGCCTGTAGCCGAGATAATCGTGAATAGGTTGTGCCAGGGCAGGATTCTGCCATTTTTCTAAGTCCTAAATTGATACCATCGCTTAAGATAGCGGTAAATAGTAATTGCTTGTCTTTGGCGACTTCATCGTTTTTGATGTGGGTAAACTCGTTGCTAAAGCCTGTCCATTCATCAACCTCCAGTAATAGCTCGGTGATTTTGACAGTGGGCAACATACTGGTGACTTTAGTTATCAAGATTTGAGCCGATTCGGGAGTCACGGCATCTAACGGGGTGACTTGCAATCCCTTATTGGCGGTAATGCTGGCATCAGGCAGGTTATCGGTTTTAGCGAGTTTGTTGGTAAGGGTCAGTTGTTGGCGAAGAAAGTCAAGGCGGTGATGAAGGTAGCTGGTGCAGTCGGTGTCAATGCTGATGGGCAGTTGCTGATGCTGTAACAGGTTTTGAAACTTGTCCTTTGGCAACAGATAGTCGTCAAAGGCTTTGAACTGCCGAGAGCCTTTCACCCAGATATCGCCTGACCGTAGGGCATTTTTGAGTTCAGACAGTACGCACAACTCATAGTAACGGGTATCAATGCCATCCTTAGTGTGAACCAGCTTGTGCCAGCGTTGTTTAATAAATTTGGTGGGTGCGTTGTCAGGTAATTTACGATTGTTTTGATACATCTCTCGTAATACATTGATTGCCCGCATTAAATTGTTTGAGCTTGACGTTGCTTGTAATGACAGTATGTCAAGCATGGCAGGGGCATACAGGCGAAAGGTTCTGTAATGGTCATTAATTTTGGGTAAAAAATCAAAGTCGTTGGGTTGGAACAGGCTTTGGGCAATTTCAACGTTTTGGGCAAAATCCTCCCATGTCGTCACGGATTCAACCGCTTTACCAAGGTCAAGATGATTAGTATTTGCCACTAGCATTGCTTGCCCTACTGTTTTAAATACCAGTATGATTTGATTGATAGCCTTTGCCGAGGCGATAAAATGCTGTTGGTGTTTGTTTCTGGCTTGGTTAAAGATTCTGCGTATAATATGGTCGTGCAAGTCGATGATTTCGTCGATAATGGTGGCTTTACTCTCAATCATTAGGGCAACGAGTGTGGCATATCGGCGTTTATTTTCAAATTTGGCAAGGTCGGTGGCTTGCATTTGTCCGCCTTCTCGGGCGATTTTAAGTAGGCGGTTTTGGTGAATACGTTGTCCAATCTCATCGGACAAGTCAAAGGATAGGCAATATTTAAGCCTGTCGATATGGGCATTCATTTGACGAGAAGTCGGCTTGGTCGGCGATTGGCGTAGCCATGCTAGATGGGTAAGCTTTGAACCGTCTTTTAGGGTTAGCAGATTATCAAGTTTATCCAAATGGCTTTGTGTCAGGTCAGCCGTTAGACGGTCATAAATGATTTTATTGGCTTGCGTCATTGCTTGGGCACAGATTTTTTCAATGACGAGCACGGTTGGCAGTAGGATTTTCTGCCCACGCAGGTAATTGACTAAATGCTCGGCTAAAATAATGCCTTTGGTGGTTTCTGTGGCAAGAGCGGTGATGTATTCCACATGCTGAGAATAAAACTCTCGGGAGAAAGTGCGATAGCCAAAGATTTGCTGTAGTTCTAACGCATGCTCTCTTTTGGTGACTTCCCGTACGCCATAATTCTGCCAATCACTAGCATGACACCCTATCTGATTGGCGATAAAGTCTAATAAATCTTGATTTGGCGTTTCTTTCTCAGCCAATGTTATACCAGGGTATCGCATATAGCTCAGTTGAATAGCAAAGCCTAATTTATTGGCATTACCTCGCTTTTGCTTGATAATCGAAATATCGGCATCACTCAAACTGTAGTGACGGATAAATTCCATGTCACTTTCAGGCAGGGCAACTAAAGACAGTTTTTCATGGGCAGATAGAATGGAGCGACGGGTCATGTCAGTCCCTGTAAATTAGAAGTTGGCTAGCGTTTTCAAGGGGTAGTGATATCAAGTAGCTTTCTACCAAGCTGTTTAAGTTCACCTTTACCTGTTAAATATTGATACAGGGTACTGACAGGCATATCATCCAGTTCTTTGCAGATATCAGGAATGCTACGAGTTTGGTCGCTCATTAGATGCTGGGCATATTTTAATTTCTCGGCGGTCATCACTCGGGGTCGTCCGCCTTTTCGTCCACGAGCCCGAGCAGCAGCCAGTCCTTCTTGTACTCGCTGGCGAATGATGTTGCGTTCCATTTCAGCAAATGCTGCTTGGATTTGTAAAAAGGCTCGTCCTGTTGGGGTGGTGGTGTCCATCGGCGAATTGATGGCTTTAAAACCAATGTCCTTTGCCGCTAATTCATCAATGAGAATAATCAGGTCTTTGGCTAATCGCCCAAGCCTATCCAAATCCAGCACCACCAATACATCATGGGGCCGCAGGTAAGCTAGACATTCGGCAAGACCTGGGCGTTCTGAGTTACTCCCTGATGCCTTGTCAGTAAAAATCTTCTGACAGCCAATGTCGTTTAACGCATCAAGCTGACGGTCAAGCAATTGTTTGCCTTCTGCGGTTGAAACTCGAGCATAACCGATTAAACTCATACAAAATCCTACGTTAAACCTGTTTCTTATTATCTTAACATAGTTTGATTGTATTGACTTTAACAGATAGCAAAAAGCTGATAAACAGGCAGAAATTTTGGGCAATAAAAAACCTATGGCAAACAACTGTTTTCCATAGGCTAGCCCTATTATCACGCTAATTTATAATGGTATAATACTCGACAAAATTCCTTAGCGTACATTATGGTCCGAATTCTGT
>ERZ650312.797-NODE-797-length-17789-cov-12.701816_pt1 | contig 17789 bp, 14 predicted proteins | sample MGYA00376248_ERZ650312 | MGnify/ENA primary metagenome ERZ650312 (study PRJEB26733, sample SAMN07839316) | wastewater metagenome | biome: urban; feature: wastewater treatment plant; material: waste water | place: USA: North Carolina | collected 2016-07-28 ... | reverse complement strand
CTAAGCGCCCTTAACGTCTTTATCGTTTGTGAGGTGCATTATAGAGAATCTTTACCGCCTGTCAAACGCTTTTAGGCTTGTTTTCATTTTTTTGTGACTGAGTGATTAAAAAATAGGTGATCCGCTATAAAAACAAACAAATTCTGCAAGTTATTTTAGTTTTCAAGCAAAAATTAATGTGCATTTCAACTTGTTAGCGCTGCAATCAACCTGCTCAGTGTATTGGTTTTTATATTGTGATAGATGCAACTTTATGCAATCAACTTACACCATCAACCTAGTAAACCTAAGCTATTTAAATCTAATTTGTGTTCAGAAATATAAACCAGTGCTTTTTCTGGAATCAGTTCAAACAATTCTAAAATATCGTGGTTACGCATCCGAATACAGCCATGCGATGCTGGGATGCCCATCGGCTCTGTATCTGGTGTGCCATGTATATAGATATAACGCTGAAAAGTATCGCAGCCGATGCCCTGATTAAATCCCTCTTGCAAACCGCTCAGCCATAAAATACGGCTTAAAATCCAGTCCCGTTCAGGAAATTGTTCGGCTAAATCTAAACTGTAAATTTCACCTGTGGGTTGTCGCGCAATGAACACTGCATTTTCAGGTTCATTTTCACCAAATTTTAAAGCGACTTCATGCCAACCACGCGGTGTTTTACCACTATTTTCAGTTTCACCAATTCCATTCACCCCGCTAGAAATGACATAAAATTTCTGATGCTTCGGCAAATATAGAGTTTGCTCAGCCAAATCAATCAAAATATCTGCTTGTGTGTATAAAAAAGACATTGCGTACCCTATTGTTCTTCTTTCTTGAGCGGTTGTGGTTCAGGACGTAACCACAACCAAATACACACCACCAACATGGTGGTATTGGTAAAAACTTTGACCGCAACAGGTGCTGTTGTAAACAGCATGATCACGGCACTGATACTCATCATGATCGTTGCTAACCATTTGGCTTTACGCGGTACTGTGCCATTGGCACGCCAATCTCTGAGTGTACTGCCATATTTAGGATGATTCAGTAACCAGTTATCCATTTGCGGCCAACCACGTGACGATGCCCAAGCTGCTAAAATCAAGAAAACAGTAGTAGGCATGCCTGGCAGCAATGCACCAATAAAGCCAAGGATGACAAAGATCACCACTAAACTTCGCCATAACAAGCTTTGCATACCACTGTCCCAAACTACGAATTGCGGTAGTATAAAGCGTTTTTTAATTTTCCGTTGTAATTATGCATTTTTCAGTATGGATTCATAATGATTGAGTTGCATCAACCCGAACTTCTGCCCGAAGTCTGGCTGACTTATAAAACCCCGCTTATCCGTCAGTTGGCTTTTAGCGTGGCCAGTCCGAATATTTTATGTACTGTTCCAGAGCAATTGCCCATTCAACATGCTTTTGAATTCCATTCAGATGCTTTTTGGCAAAAGCATTATCAAGCTTATCAATCACGTTTAGCCTATTTGGATTCTCATCCCGAAGCGGTTTACGACTTTTTAAATCAACTGAAAAGTACCCGTTTAGGCTTACGCTTTGAAATGTTGATGTGGTTTTGGCTGCGTGATCGTGACTATCATCCCTTCGAATTATTAGGACACAGCATTCAAATTATTGATGGCGCTAGAACCGTAGGGGAACTGGATTTTTTACTGCGCAACCATGACACACAGCAGGTTGAACACTGGGAAGTCGCATTAAAATACTATTTAGCCGAAGCGGATTGCTCTTTGGCACACTGGTATGGTTTAAACCGCTCCGATACTTTGGTGCGTAAATTAAATCATTTTAGTCAAAAGCAATTTCAATTTAAGCAAGCCTTAGATGTGCCAATTCAACGTCGCTTAGCCGTACTCAAAGGACAATTATATTTAGCTACGTATCACTTGGCACAATCATCTACAACACTTACGCCACACTGGATCAATCGCGCTCGGCGTTTAGGTCTTTGGGGAAGTGATATTCCTGCTCAAGCTGAACAGTTTTATCGCCTACAACGACATGAGTGGATTTGCCAAAATACTCAAGCCAGTAGCCTACCGAATCAATGGTGGGGAGATGGTTTATACTATCAAGAAGCCCATTCACAATTTTATATGTATCGTGCTGCATCGCTGATTAGCTATCCTCCATTAACACACTGAATAACTGTTTCAACATTTTATTACGCAAGCACCATAAAAGTTGACTATTTATTATTCTGTTTATTTCCTAAGCTAAAAAACACATCAAAATAAACTATCTAGAGTATATTGGAGATAATCATGAAAAAAATTCTTGCGACTTCACTGTTACTGACCTTTATTTTAACGGGTTGTAATACAATTAAAGGTGTGGGCGAAGACGTATCTTCTGCAGGTAATGCGGTAAGTAACACTGCTGAAAAAACCCAACAAGAAATTCGAAAATAATTCTGACAATTTCAGAAAGATCTTCACAAAACCATAAAAAACCTTGTCCGAGAACAAGGTTTTTTCACGCTAAAAATTTCACTTTTGTTGCATTATTCCCCTATTATTAGCACTTACTCTTGATAAACGTCTGAAACTCTCATGACCTCTTCTGCTACTCTGGATTTAAGCCTGCAGCTTTTACGCCAACCGTCTGTCACTCCTGTCGATCACAACTGTCAAAATCTCATGGCAGAACGCTTAGAAAAAATTGGATTTAAGATTGAAACTATGCGTTTTGATGATGTAGATAACCTATGGGCACGTAAAGGCACAGAAGCACCCGTCTTTTGCTTTGCAGGTCATACCGATGTTGTCCCTACAGGCAATTTAGACGCATGGAATACCGATCCATTCGTACCTGAAATTCGTGATGGCAAGCTTTATGGTCGTGGCAGTGCCGACATGAAAACAGCATTGGCAGCTATGGTGGTTGCCTCTGAACGCTTTGTTGCTAAACATCCTGACCACAAAGGTTCAATTGCTTTTTTGATCACCTCTGATGAAGAAGGGCCATCCATTAACGGTACCGTAAAAGTCGTTGAAACGTTGGAAGCACGTCAGGAAAAAATGACTTGGTGTTTGGTCGGTGAACCTTCAAGCACACATAAATTAGGCGATATTATTAAAAATGGTCGTCGTGGTTCACTCAATGGAGTCTTGACTGTAAAAGGTAAACAAGGTCATGTGGCTTATCCACACTTGGCAATTAACCCGATTCATACCGCGTCTAAAGTAATTGCGGAACTTTGTGAAACGGTGTGGGATCATGGCAACGAATACTTTCCTGCCACCTCATTTCAAATTTCAAATATTCAAGCAGGAACAGGTGCGACCAATGTTGTCCCAGGTAACATGACAGTGACCTTTAACTTCCGTTATTCGACTGAAGTGACTGCGGATCAGCTAAAAACACGTGTGTTGGAAATTTTAGATCAGCATCAAGTGGATTATGAAATCGAGTGGACGCTTTCAGGTTTGCCATTTTTAACCCCTGTGGGTGAATTGGTTAATGCTGCACGTCAGGCCATTCGCAATGTCACAGGTGTTGAAACAGAATTATCGACCAGTGGCGGCACTTCCGATGGTCGTTTTATTGCGCCAACAGGTGCGCAAGTATTGGAATTAGGTGTACTCAATGCCACCATTCACCAAATTAACGAGCACGTTGATGTAGCTGATTTAGAACCCTTAGCCGAAATTTATGAGCAGATTTTAGAAGGGTTACTCACTTAAATTTGATAAGAATTAGTTACACAAAACAGAAAAGGAACTCTATTTGAGTTCCTTTTCTGTTTTACAACATAGAAAATTGCGTTTAAGCCGTCAAGTTTTCTTGAATGTATTGCAAATTCGGTACATGAAAGACCTGCTCACCCATACGGACATATTGGAATACCGCAGGATCAGTCGTGGTTGGTTGATCATCATCTACCACTTCAGAAATACGCAAGCGCAGTGTTTTAGGCATTTCATTGCACATCAAAGCAAAACGCTGTTCCATTTCGTCACCTTCAATCACCAGTGCCACGCCCATTTTTTTCTCTGGGTCATTGACAGCATAAACAGGCAATTGCGATTCGTGCCATTCTACAAATTTAACTTGAGTGGCGTTATCCAGCGCTGACAACACAATATTTTGAGGTATCAGCATCGGTTGTTTACCATGACATTCAACAATATAAGCATCAATAAAACCCGTAGATACGGTAATTAAATGGTGCAGCTCTTGTTGACTGATTTGCCCGAGTAAATTTGGACTATTTGTCTGACTCATCGTTTACCCCTGACTGACTGCTAATAATTGTTCAATATTGGCAAGCAATTCTGCCTCTTGGAACGGTTTACCCATGTAATGCGTCACACCTAAGCTAAACGCTCGTTCGCGGTGTTTTTCACCTGTACGTGACGTAATCATGATGATCGGCAGATTGCTATGCATGTCGTGGTGGCGTACGAGGTTAGTTACCTCAAAACCATCCATACGTGGCATTTCAATATCCAGTAACATCAAGTCAGGTTTGACGTTTTCAAGCTGCTCCATGGCATCGACACCATCTTTGGCAGTCACGATGTCATAACCTTGTCGCTCAAGCAGACGTGAAGTTACTTTACGTACGGTGACTGAGTCATCCACAATCATAATTAAGCGGCGCGTATTACGACGCTGGATTTCACGTTGATCGCTGGCTTGTTTAGTACGTTGTGTTGCAAGAATTTGACGGGCAATGTTCTGACCATCCAAAATCAAACAAACTTGACCATCACCCAAAATGGTTGCGCCTGCAATTGCACCAATGCTCGAGAACTGTTGTCCAATTGGCTTCACAACAATTTGACCACGCGAACCAATCAACTGATCGACTAGCAAGGCAATACTTTGACCTGTACTGCCTTTAATTAACAGAACTGGTAATGAATGACCCACATGGCTTAAACGCGGCAATGGCTGATTACCAACGAACTCAGATAAGTAACGTAACTTATAGTTCTGGTTATCAATTTGGAAGAAATCTTCATTGCTGTTGAAGTAAGATTCCAAGGTCGTTGGTGCTATACGTACAATACGGTCAATTTGCGCTAACGGTACAGCAAATTGTTGATCACCAACTTTTACCATTAAGGCATCAGATACCGCAACCGTGGTTGGTACGCGAATACTGAAGGTTGTACCTTGACCCAATGTTGAATCTACAGATACGTGACCACCAAGTGCCTTAATTTCACTTTGTACCACGTCTAAGCCCACACCACGACCTGAAATTTGTGTAACCGATTGTGCTGTCGTAAAACCTGGGTGGAAAATGTATTGCAGAATTTCATTTTTATCTAAATTCTGATCGGCTTTGATTAAACCTAAGCTCAATGCTTTTTCTTTAATCTTGGCATCATCAATACCCTTACCATCATCCACAAAAGTCACCACAACATCTGTGCCTTGACGGGTAATGTTCAGTTCAATTTTACCAACTTCAGGTTTATTGGCTGCAGCACGTTGCGCAGGGTCTTCAATACCATGGTCGACCGCATTACGCAGCATGTGTTCAAACGGTGTCACCAAACGTTCAAGAATGGTACGGTCTAATTCACCTTCAGTGTTATTAACCACCAACTCTGTCGGACGGTTTAAGGTCGATGAAGTCTGACGCACAATACGTTGTAAACGTGGCAATAACCGCGAAAATGGTACAAGGCGTGTACGCATCAAGCTTTCTTGAATTTCGGCCTGAATACGTGATTGTTGTAATAACAAGCCTTCGGCATCACGGATTTTTTCAGCCAATGTACTCTTAAAGTCCACTAAGTCTGATGCAGATTCCGCCAGTGATTTAGACAACTGATTCAACGATGAATATTGGTCCATCTCTAATGGGTCAAAATCTGCATAACGTGAGTTTTCAGAACCGTGCTTGGCAATAATTTGCGATTCTAGCTCGCCTTCCATTCGGCGTAACTGATCGGCAAGACGTTTAATCGCCAATTCCATCTCATTCAAGGTACCGCCCAGTTGCCCTAGCTCCATTTCAATACGTGAACGGTTAATCGAGTTCTCGCCGGACAAGTCAATCATCTTCTCGACTAAATCAGCAGAGATACGAATCATCTCATTGCTGTTGTCCAGCTGCGTGGTTTCGCTCCATTCACCCGACATTGCAGGTGGTTCTGTACCATCACCCTGAACAAACTCATAACTACGGCTTGGCGATAATAAGTCGGTATGCGTTAAACGCTCAGGCAATTGTGCAGATACATCTACAAACTGCATCGCCGACAAGTTAGATTTTAAGCTGTCATAATTGCTGTAATCTGCATTGAAGATCGCATCACGCAACCATACCAACGTATTTTGCAACAAGGCATCATACACATTTGAGTTAAATTGATGCACCGCAAACTGTTCAAAGGCACGTTCAAGTTGATAAGCAATTTGTGCAACAGGCTCAATTTCCAACATACGCGCACCGCCTTTTAAGCTGTGTGCCGCACGTTGTAATTGAAGCAAGATACTTCGGTCACTTCGCTGTTCGAACCATTGTTTCAAACGCTGATCTGCAGCATCCAAAATTTCTTCCGCTTCTTCTCGGAAAGTTTCAAACACAACTGAATGCAATTGCTCATCTTCAGATTCAGCACTTGCTTTAAGACTTGCATCATCACCAATAACTACGTCATCTTTAGCTAAATCTGCAATCGTGTCTTGCAACACTTCTGCCGCCAACTCAGGCTGGGTATCAACATCTTCAGTTGCTTCGATACCCTGCTCAAGCTGCGCTGTAGTTGTCACACTTGCAACAGATAAATCTGCATCGCCTTGTGCCAAGCTGACAATATTGCCTAAAATCCCAATGGACTCTGGCGCAGCATAGTCAACACCCTCATCACGAATGATCTGAATACGGTCTGCAATATCATCTTGCACCAAACGGATAATTTGAATTAACGCAGGTGAAACAGCAATTTGGTTGTTAATGATACGCTCGTAAATTGACTCGAGGTTGTGTGCAATTAAACCTATATGCGTCGCCGAGACCATATTTGCACCACCTTTTAATGTGTGCAAATAACGCATAAGGTTGTTTAATGCTGAAGTATCACTAGCATCTTTTGACCAAGTATTGACATCTTCATCCATACCCACCAAAAGTTCTTCTGCTTCTTCCAAGAAAATATCCAGCAAGTCAGGATCGAAGTCTTTATTGGCATCATCGGCATGCATGTTTTGTTGATCTGATGCAATACGTTGTGACAATTGCGCCAAATTCACCGTGCCCGAACTTTCGCTAGCAACTGCAGCAGGTACCGCTTCAGATTCTGCAACAACTGCTGTTTCTGCAGCGTTGTCGCTCTCTGATGTTTCAGCATCTTCAAGTGCAATTGCATCAATGTCTTGCTGCACGAATGCAGTTAAGTCATTTAAGGTTTTCTGAATATCTTCAGTAACCGTAACACGCTGTCCCGCAGCCAAAGTATCGAATAAATGAATAAACTCTTGGTGCGCCTGTGCAAATAACTCATAACCATATTCAGAGTTAAGCAGAATTGGTTTGGCTAAAACACTGTCGTAAGCGGCTTTAAGTTCTTCAGTAAATTGATGGATACCCACTGACGCACGGTTATCAGTATGCTCTACCAATAATTGTGCTTGTGCGCTGAGTTCTTCTAAATAGCTTGGGAATTGCGTTTGCGCCAATTTATCAAATTCAAATTCGGCATCAAGTAAGCGATCGATATTCAGTTCGATAAGTTTCGACACCAAACCTTGAGGATTAGAGTCTTCCGTATCGCTGGTGCTAAAGCCGTAGCTATCCCATGCTTTATTAAAAGTTGCATAGATAACATCTAAACCATCACAGTGACCTCGACGAAGTACATGCAGATAATCACGGACAAATTCTGCATATTGCACCAACAGCGCAGTTTCTTTAGAGGTAGATTCAATTTCATCTTGCACAAATGTTTTAAACAAGTTTTCAACTTTAGAACTGGCTTTAAAAACTTGATCAATTTGCGCCATAGACGAACTGCCGCGCAGTGTATGTAAAGCACGAATTAAACCGTTATAGTCTTGCGATTGAATCTGATCTTGCGCCAAGAACTGATCAATGGTTGCTAAATGCTCTTCAGCTTCTTCCACAAAAATAGCCAGAGTTTCAGCCAATAAACTCGCATCAGTAGCCGCTTCTTGTGCAACTTCTGTCTGTGGCATTTCTTCAGCAGTCATTACATCTTCTGATGATTCAACTGCTGTGACTACCGCTGTTTCAACTACAGCATCCGCCAATTCTAGTCCTGTCGGCATATCAGTTGCAGTCAGTTGATCTGCTAGAACGAGCAACTCTTCCAATGCAGGTTCAGGACTTTGGTTTTGCTGTAATTGTTGTCCTAAAAGCACCAATGGGCGTAAATCAAGATCAATTAAACCGACTTGCTTAAAAATTGGATAAAGCTTGTATTGATAAATATTTAAAACAGTTTTTACGTATTTTTGAATATCAGTATTGAGTGTTACCGTACCCGAAAGCACACGGTTTAAAGTATCTTCAACCGTCCATGCCAACTCGCCCGCAGACTTCGCACCCACCATGCGACCCGAGCCTTTTAAAGTGTGAAAGTGACGACGAATAGTTACTAAAGTTTCTTGATCTGTTGGGTTCGCAAACCAAGTTGTAAATAATGGATTTAATTCTTCGAAGATTTCTTCAATTTCTTCGACAAAAATTTCAAGAATTTCCGCATCTTGCTCAAGATAACTATCTTCAGGAAGCGTCATTGTTTCAACTAAATTTTTTAATATTTCTTTCATAGCTAAGGCTTCTTACGTTTTCAGCACCAAAAGGTACTTCAACTTAATTGTAACCATCCTGAATGCCCCTAACCCAAAAGTTAAGTTCATCTTTGCGATGCTTTATCTCTGAATGATGGTGCACCCATAACTGTGTATAGGTACACCTTTCCCCAAGCTGGAATCCGGCTTATTCAGGTAGTTTAAAGTCAGTTACAGATTCACGTAATGATTCTGCCATGTTGGCCAACTCAGATACCGAACGTGCAGCATCGAAAGTTGCACTGGTCGTTTGCGAGGTAATTTCTTGTACAACATTCATCGTGGTTGCAATGTGACCTGCAGAAGCAGACTGAAGTTTTGCAGCATCCGAAATGTTAGAGATCAATTTCGCAAGGTTGGTCGATACCGTTTGAATCTCATCCAGTGCAATACCCGCATCCTTAGATAAGTTCGCACCACGTACAACTTCAGATGTGGTTAGTTCCATCGAAATTACGGCTTCGTTGGTATCGGTCTGAATGGTTTTAACCAGTGTTTCAATCTGCTTAGTTGCAGATGCTGAACGTTCCGCTAGACGCTGTACCTCATCGGCTACGACTGCGAAACCACGACCAGCTTCACCCGCCATAGACGCCTGAATTGCTGCGTTTAATGCCAAAATGTTAGTTTGGTCGGCAATATCGTTAATCAAGGCAACGATGTTACCAATCTCTTGTGAAGATTCACCCAAACGCTTAATACGCTTTGAGGTTTCTTGAATCTGCTCACGAATGATATCCATACCTTCGATTGAACGGTTTACAACGTCTGCACCATTCGATGCAATATGTACTGAACGTTCTGCTACCGCTGCTGATTCTTCAGCGTTGGCAGATACTTGGTCAATTGACATTGCCATTTCGTTAATTGCGGCAGATGCACCTGCAATTTCTTGCGCCTGATGCTCAGATGCTTCAGCAAGCTGGTTGGTAATGTTCTGTGTGGTTGCCGTATATTGTGCAACTTCGTGCGATGTTTCGTGAATACGCGATACAAGGTCACGTAATTGGTCAATTGCGAAGTTAATCGAGTCGGCAATTGCACCCGTGAAGTCTTCCGATACTGTTGCGTATGAACGTAAGTCACCATCCGCAAGGTCGGCAATTTCATCGAGTAAACGTAAAATCGCGTTCTGGTTACGGTCATATTCATCTTGTAGACGAACCACGCGAGCTTTATCGGCTTCACCACGTAAACCAAGTAACTTGAATACACAGAACAAGAATGCAAGTAATGCTGCAATCAAGCCAATTGCAGGAATCGCAATAGACCAACCTGAACCGCCAGACAATTTATTTAAATTGGTTAAAAGTTTATCTGACTGGTCAAAAATAGAAGAGGAAGCCTGACGTACTTTTACAATTTGCGTTGAGTTCTTTAAAACCGTTGCAGCAGCAGATTTCAATACATCTTCATATTCTGCTTGAATGCTTTCTAATGAACTACGTAAATCTTCTTGAGTAATACGTTGTACACCCAGTTCTGCACTACCATTCAACTGCGCTGCTAAGTAAGCACCAAATGTTTCGATATCGGCACTAAAGTCATCTGCAGATTCACGAGAACTGTCTGTACCTGTCAATACAGAATTGATTGAACGTAAAATACGCTCTGCAATGAATACTTGGTTCTTTGCAATAACCACCTGGCTACTTGGCATGTCTTGACGTGCCATTTGGTCAACCATCAAATTATATTCCGCCTGAATACCAGGGATGGTTTCACTAATTGCAATGCTAGTGTCATAAAGCTGGTTAATAATTTTTTGTTGTGAAGCAATTAAATCAATATTTTCAGAAATTGATTTCCACTGTGTTTCTACATCACGCAAGGTATCTGTATTTGGATGAATGTCTTTCACTGTTTCTAAGTTATCAGCAAAGGCTTTTTGTGAATCTGTTAAATTTTTAATCGATTCAGGTGTACCTGATGCAGTCGCTTCAGTTGCTTGACGAGAAATGGTTTGAGACAACAGACGTAATTCACCCAAACTACGGGTAAAGTCGTTATTACGCGGCACGCTATAAAAAAGATATAGCAACAGGAAAAGCGATAAGATGATACAAAAAGCTGCACCTAAAATAAGTGGCTTAGATTTTTCTGTTTCGCCAAATACACTCGCAAACTCTTCTGTTCGCGCCTGTAATTTTGCAAAAAAACCTGGACCACTTGCTTTACGGACGGTTTCTTCGCCTGAATTTTTCTTTTTAAGTTTAAAGCCCATGCAGCTTCTCCCCGATTGACGCCTTCATTTTTTAGGTGCGCGACAGTTAATTTATAAATTTTATAGATGCGTTCATGTATTTTGGGTTTTGCAATAAACGACTAAATAAGAAAACATGCCATTGTTGGTTATGTTGGTGAAAATACCCCTGACAATATTCTTGTAAATTACTATCTAAATCATTGTGTTTAGAAAAGAAACTTTTCTTATTAAAGTGCTGTATACCCAAAACTTGATCTACAACTAAACCGACATAATGGTCATTATGACTAATACACATTACTTTTTGAGTAGGTGAATATTGGCTGCTTTGCCCAGAAACATAATGTGCCAAATCTGAAACTGAAAGTAATCTTCCGCGAATATTCGCTAGACCTACTACCCAAGGTTGGGTATTTGGTACTGGCGTATATTTCGGTGGATAAATAACCTCAGAAACTTCTCCTAATGGAGCAACGAAATATTGCCCCATCATCTCAAAAGCAATGCCTGACCAGCGGTTTACCTCATTTTCGGTACTAACGTAGTTTTTGTTTCCACGTTTAGATAACCGAAGTAATTCAATAAAACCATTTGCAGCCATAGCTTATCCTGCATTAAGGTGTTGATTAATCACATCAATTAATTGTTTTTCGTCAACAGGCTTAGTTAAGTAATCGCTCGCACCTTGGCGTTTCCCCCAAACACGATCGGTTGCCTGATCTTTAGTACTCACAATTACAATTGGAATGTGTTTGGTGGTATCACCACGCGAAATTTGACGTGTTGCCTGAAAGCCATTCACGCCTGGCATAACCACATCCATTAATACTAAATCTGGTAATTCAGCTTGCGCCATGGTCACGCCATCTGCACCATTCGCTGCTTCAATGACTTCAAAACCATGCTTGGTCAAGATTTCTCTAAAGCGGAATGTTTCTGTAGGTGAATCATCTACAATAAGAATACGAGCCATTATTTTCCCCAATAAATCTAACTAACTAATAATTATGCGGTCACGTGGTTACGAATGGCGTTTAATAATTCATCTTTACTAAATGGTTTAGTCAGATACTCATCAGAACCCACAACACGTCCTTTGGCTTGATCAAACAAACCATCTTTACTTGATAGCATAATGACAGGAATGTTTTGGTAGTTTTGCGAGTTTTTAATTAAGGCACACGTTTGGTAACCATCTAGGCGTGGCATCATAATATCTACGAATACGATATCTGGATTTGATTCGGCAATTTTGGATAATGCCTCAAATCCATCAACTGCGGTAACCACTTCACAACCTTCACGCTGTAGAAGTGTTTCAGCTGTACGGCGAATGGTTTTTGAATCATCAATCACCATGACTTTTAGATTTTGGAATTTATCGTCCATTCAATGACCCTTCCCATTTTTGTTTGTACAAGCAACTGAGTAGAAAAATTTTACACATTGATCGTATTTTTAACATATCTTTACTTGTAGTTTCAATGAACATATTTAGTGTAAAGCTACACTTTTACACCATTATCACCAAACGGCTCACACTTTCGTGTGACCATTGATATTTTTTTATCGGTTGTATTTTTCTAATTCCTAAATTTGATCTAATATAACACTATTATTACGTGTAATTTAAGTAATTTAGTCAACTTTATTGTGGGGGACAACGTGAGCACTTTTTTTGCAAAATCACTCGCTGTCAAATTAAAACAAAATAAGCAGTCACTCCAATTAGGTATGCTTGCTTTACTGCTATTGCTCTCTGCCCCACTCATGGCTGACAGCCAAAATAAAGCAGTGTGGTATCGCTATTATGATCAACATGGCGTTGCAAATATTAGTAGCAATGTGACACCTAATCATATTCGTCACGGCTATGAAGCATTAGACCGTAACATGCAAGTGATTCAGCGTGCACGTCCATACAGCACCGAAGCGGATATTAAAAAAGCTCCACAACGCGCTGCTCGAGCGTATCAAATGGAATCTGATCAGCGTTTGAAAAAAGCCTATACCAATAGCCAAACCGCAATCACTAAACGTAATAACGCTTTAGCTCATATTAAAAAGCAAATTACTTTCCAACAAGAACAACTTAAACAGTTGCAAAATGACCGTATTACTTTTAAACGTCAAGAAATGGAGTATCTACGCAAAGTCAAACCTGTGCCTGCACAACTAAAAACCAATTTGGACAATAACTTGAAAAACATCGAGCTTAAAAAAGATATGATTCAATCTTTACAAACAAGCTATCGAAATACACAAGCAGAATACGACAAAATTATCACTCGCTTAAAAGCTCTTGAATAGTTGATTTGAATTACATTGTCATTTTGGCAATTATTAAGGACAAATATGCATGCACATTGCACAGCGTATCGCAGTTAGGTTTAATCGGCATTATTTACCCATTTTTCGTATCGCTACAATCGGCTTATGTATTTTAGTGAGTGCCTGCCAAAAATCAGAAACTGAAAATAAAACAATAGCATCAGAAAAAGTAGAACTCATTCAGCAAGATTTAGTGACCCCACAACAAGGCAGTGCAATCAGTAAAACTGCCTTTACAGGGACAGTGCGTGCAGTCAATCAAAGCAGTATTCAAGCACAGGTGACTGCCACAGCAACTTCAGTCTATGTCAAAATAGGCGATAGCGTACAACGTGGTCAAACCTTGCTACGCTTGAATAATCAGGATAATGCTGCGCGTTTGGCACAAGCTCGCGCAAATTTAGCTGCAACGCAAGCACAAGCCAACCAAGCCCGAAACATGATGCAACGAAAAAAGCGTTTGCTCGATCAGGGTTTTATTTCACAAGTGGAATATGAGCAAAGTCAGTTAGATTACCGTGCACAAATGGAAAATGTACGTGCCCAACAAGCCAATGTCGATATAGCACTAAAAGCCGATCAAGATGGTACGATTACCAGTCCAATTCATGGTGTCATTACCCAACGTCAAGTTGAGCCTGGGCAAACTGTGGCTGCAGGACAAACCTTATTTGAAATCGTCGATCCGAACCAATTAGAAATTCAAGCAAAATTACCAAGCGACTTACAAGCCGCACTCAAAATTGGTCAAAAAATTGAATATCAACTACAAGGGCAAGCAACCACATTTAATGCACAAATTAGTCGCGTTTCCCCTGTAGCAGATTTAGCCAGTCGTCAAATCGAGTTTTTTGCGACCCCGCTTGAGCGTCTTCCATCTTTAAGTATTGGGGCATTTGTGGATGGTTATATTTTAGCGAACAGCACAATTTCAGGGCAAATCATTCCACTCAATACCATTCACGATATCCCAAACAAACCTTATGTTTGGGTGATTCGAGATCAAAAAATTGCCCGTGTTGATATCACAGTTTTAGAACAACGCTACAGTGATAATACTGCTGTGATTCAAGGCTTAAAGAACAATGATCTAGTAAGTCGAGTGGTATTTAGCCCTGATCAAATCCAGCAGCAGGTGATCATTCAGAATAATCCTCAATAAATTGAATTTCATCTCAATGTCGTAGTGCAGATATCCAATAAATAAAAAATCAGGATCGTTGTATGTGGTTTACCCGAGTTAGCGTCAAGTATCCCGTTTTTACCATCATGATGATGTTTTGTCTGATGGTGCTTGGCTTGGCTTCATGGCAACGTATGGGCGTGGAAGAATTTCCTGACGTCGATTTTCCATTTGTAGTCGTTTATACAAGCTATCCCGGGGCATCACCTGAAACAGTTGAGTCTGAAATCACCAAGAAAATGGAAGACCAGATCAACACCATTTCTGGACTAAAACAACTGGTTTCACAATCCAGTGAAGGGTTATCTACCATAATAGCCGAATTTAATTTAGATGTTCCTTCGGCAGTGGCGGCACAAGATGTACGCGATAAAATTTCCTCAGTCAGTGCAGGTTTTCGAGATGAAATTCAAGACCCTGTAGTGGAGCGCTACGACCCAACAGCCAATGCGGTCATGTCGATTGTCTTTGAATCCTCACAAATGTCCTTGCGCGATCTAAGTTCCTATCTAGATCAGCAGGTTGTGCCACAACTGCGTACCGTACCTGGCGTCGGGACAGTCAATTTATTGGGTGATGCACAGCGACAAATTCGGATTGAGGTCGATCCACAAAAATTAATGAGTTTTGGTTTAGGTGTGGATCAAGTGATCAATACCCTAAAAGCTGAAAATATTGAAGTGCCAGGCGGTACACTCAAACAAGCTAATAGTGAATTGGTGGTCGAAATTCAATCCAAAGTCATTCACCCTCTAGCTTTTGGCGATTTGATTATTGCCAATATAAATGGTGCGCCAATCTTTTTAAAACAAGTAGCCACAATTCAAGACAGTCAGGCAGAGCTGGAAACCAGTGCGTTTCTAAATGGGCAAACTGCGGTTGCTGTCGATATCTTGCGTAGTTCAGACTCTAATATTATTGAAGTGGTAGATAACACCCACAAAACCTTAGAACGTATTCAAACCCAACTACCTGCAGGCATGACTGCAAAAGTCGTGGTGGATTCTTCTAAAGGGATTCGTGGCAGTATCCGTGATGTAGCGCGCACCATTATTGAGGGTGCGATTTTGGCAGTCCTGATTGTACTATTGTTTCTTGGTTCATTCCGTTCTACCGCCATTACAGGATTGACCCTGCCCATCGCCCTACTCGGCACACTCACCTTTATTTGGGCATTTGGCTTTACCATCAACATGATGACCTTACTGGCACTCTCGCTCAGTATTGGCTTATTGATTGATGATGCAATTGTGGTTCGTGAAAATATTGTGCGTCATGCCGACATGGGTAAAGACCATGTCACGGCTGCTTTGGATGGCACCAAAGAAATTGGCTTGGCGGTTTTAGCAACCACTCTGACCATTGTTGCAGTATTTTTACCTGTAGCATTTATGGGCGGGATAATCGGACGCTTTTTCTATCAATTTGGTGTAACCGTCAGTACTGCAGTGCTGATTTCCATGTTTGTCAGTTTTACCCTAGACCCAATGTTATCTGCACATTGGGCTGAAAAACCCAATCCCGATAAACAACCTGGACGTATAAAACGCTTCTTAAATTGGATTTCCAACAAACTCGACAATTTAAGTCATCATTATGAAAAACTTTTAAAATTAGCGCTACGATTTCGCGTTATTACCTTATTGATTGCCGTAGCTTCATTATTTGCCGCACTCGGATTATCCAAACTAATTGGCACAGAGTTTGTACCTGTACCTGACAAAGGTGAAATTCGGATTAAATTTGAAACACCTGTGGATGCCTCTCTTGAATATTCACAAGCAAAATTAAAACAAGTAGACCAAATCATCCGTCAACACCCTGAAGTACGTGCGACTTACGGAGCCATTAACAGCGTGACAGATCGCGGGAAAAATCATGTTAACTTGCGTGTAACTGTCAGCCCGCGTAATGAACGTCAACAAACGCTGACTGATCTTAATAATGAATTCCGCCAACGTCTACAAAGTATTGCAGGCATCACCATCACCTCTGTCGCATCTGCCGATGAAACAGTTTCGGGGGGGCAAAAACCTGTGATGGTGTCCATTAAAGGTCCTGATTTAGCAGAGTTACAAAAAATTTCTGACCGCTTTATGAAAGAAATTGCTCAGGTGGAGGGTATTGTCGATTTAGAAAGCTCGCTAAAAGCCCCTAAACCTACATTAGGTGTTCATATAAACCGCGTGCTTGCTAGCGATTTGGGGCTATCGGTGAATCAAATTGCCAATATTATCCGACCACTGATTGCAGGGGATGATGTCACTACATGGCAAGATGAACATGGCGAAACCTACGATGTTAATGTTCGCCTTACAGAAAACCGTCGTAGCTTGCCGAGCGATGTGCAAAATATGTATTTAACTTCACAAAAAACCGATGCCAATGGACAAAATATTTTAGTGCCTTTGGCAAGTGTGGCTAAGTTTGAGGAAAGTTTAGGTGCAGCACAAATCAACCGCCGTGATTTAGCCCGTGAAGTTTTGGTCGAAGCAAACACCGCAGGACGTCCTGCAGGTGACATTGGTGCCGACATTGAAAAAATTCAGGACAACTTTAAATTACCCGCAGGTTATAGCTTCGATACACAAGGCGCCAATGCCGACATGGCTGAATCTGCAGGTTATGCGCTGACTGCTATTACCCTATCTATTGTGTTTATTTATATCGTTTTAGGGTCGCAATTCAACAGTTTCATTCACCCCGCTGCAATTATGGCTTCTCTGCCTTTATCACTGATTGGGGTATTCTTGGCACTATTTATTTTCAACTCGACCATGAACCTGTTTTCTATTATCGGTATTATTATGCTGATGGGATTGGTCACCAAAAACGCGATTTTGCTGATTGATTTTATTAAAAAAGCCATGGATCAGGGCGAGTCACGTTATGATGCAATTATTGCTGCAGGAAAAACCCGTTTACGTCCTATTTTAATGACCACCAGTGCAATGGTGATGGGGATGGTGCCACTGGCACTTGGCTTGGGTGAAGGCGGCGAACAAAGTGCACCTATGGCACATGCAGTCATTGGCGGTGTGATGACATCCACCCTACTCACATTGGTGGTCGTACCTGTCATTTTCACTTACTTAGATGATTTTAAGAATTTTATGTTACGCCAAACACGTAAACTGATCTCTTAAAATCTCGCACAAATTCACACAATCGTTGGGCTAAATTTTAACGCAAGTTTAGCCCGATTTTTATTGTATAATCTGGCTTTGAAAAAATTCCATTTAACGCTTCATTTTTTAGGACAGTTTCCATGCGCGCGAGT
>ERZ650312.796-NODE-796-length-17798-cov-13.033591_pt1 | contig 17798 bp, 13 predicted proteins | sample MGYA00376248_ERZ650312 | MGnify/ENA primary metagenome ERZ650312 (study PRJEB26733, sample SAMN07839316) | wastewater metagenome | biome: urban; feature: wastewater treatment plant; material: waste water | place: USA: North Carolina | collected 2016-07-28 ... | reverse complement strand
GTGCATTACGTGCGAAGTCACCTGAACCACCGATACCATTCATCATTTTTGTACCACAAACGTGAGTTGAGTTTACGTTACCGTAAATATCAAATTCAAGCGCAGTGTTGATGCCGATAATACCTAAACGACGAACCAATTCAGGATGATTCGAAATTTCTTGCGGACGTAAAACCAATTTATCTTTGTAGGCTTCAAGGTTATTAAATACTTTCTCGCCATATTTTGCAGAAAGGGTAATTGAAGAACCTGAAGCAAATTTCATTTTACCTGCATCAATCAATTCAAAGGTACAGTCTTGCAGGACTTCTGAGTACATGACAAGGTCTTCGAAGTTCGAGTCTTTAAGGCCTGTAAGTACAGCATTGGCAATTGAGCCAATCCCTGCTTGTAATGGGCCTAAGTTTTTCGGTAGACGCTCTTCAGCCACTTCTTTTTCAAAGAAAGCAATTAAGTGGTCTGCAATGCCTTGAGTTTCATCATCTGGTGCAGTTACCGTTGATGGAGAGTCGTGCAAGTCGTTGTTGATGACGATACCCACGATTTTTGCAGGATCGATATTGATCGCGTGCGTACCAATACGCTCATCCACTTGAGTCAATGGAATCGGTTGACGTGTTGGACGGTAAGTTGGGATGTAAATATCGTGTAAGCCTTCAAATGCAGGGCTTAAGTTGGTGTTGATTTCAACAATCACTTTTTCTGCGAAAATTGCGAAGCTTGCTGAGTTGCCTACCGACGTTGTTGGAATGATGCCGCCATCTTCAGTGATCGCAACCGCTTCAATGATCGCTACATCTGGCTTTTTCAACTGGAGGTTACGCATTTGCTCAACAGTTTCAGACAAGTGTTGGTCAATGAACATCACTTCGCCATTGTTGATGGCTTTACGTAAAGTGTTGTCCACTTGGAACGGTAAACGACGTGCCAATACACCCGCTTCAGTCAATTGCTTGTCTAGGTCATTACCTAAAGAAGCACCAGTAATTAATGTGATTTTTAAAGGATTTGTGTGTGCACGTTTAACCAATGCCAAAGGTACAGCTTTCGCTTCGCCAGCACGAGTGAAGCCACTCATACCTACAGTCATGCCATCTTCAATAAAAGCAGACGCTTCTTCCGCACTGATGACTTTATCGTGAAGTGAAGCTAAACGGATACGATCTAAAGACATGGTTTACTCTCGTTAATATTCTGGATCTGGCACCGATTGTACCGATCAAGAACGACATTGTGCATACCTGTTAGGCTAAGGTCTAATTTTTTGAAAAAATGTGGGTATAAGGGATTCTGATGATTTGTAAGTAGTTGAAATATATTTGGTAAAATTAAATTGTTGAATAGTTGAACAAAATCGTTTGATCAACTATTGTACAAAGTTTAAAAATGCTCAACCAAGGTTTGCTTTAATTTTTCGAGTGGATTGTTGCTGGAAATTTCAACATCTTGATTGTGATGAAGAGGTAGCGAAATAATTGCTTCAAGTCCGCCTTGTTCCCGATTATGAATGCTGAGCTGACCTTGGTGAATATCGACAATGCGCTTCACAATGGCGAGACCTAAACCACTGCCTTGGACTGTTCTGGCTTCATTCCCACGTACAAAAGGTTGCATAAGTTCTTCAATTTGATCGTCAGGAATGCCTTCACCATGGTCTGCTACGCTAATTAAAATATGTTCATTTTCCACTGTTGCGGAAAGTTCAATCGGCTCAGCACCGTAGCGTTTTGAATTATTAATCAAGTTACCAATCAGGCGTTTAAGAGACAGACTACGTGCCTGAATAATCGGTAATTCAGCAGGTTCAAAACGAATATCCAACGGTTTGAATTGCACCACCAATTCTTGTAACAGCATATTTAAATCGGTGTCTTGGATTTCCTCATCCGAACCATCACGCATATAGGAAATGAACTGATTTAAGATCGCGTCCATATCTTCAACGTCATAAATCAGCCCTTCTTTTAAAAAATCATCATCGGGCATCATTTCCGCACTGAGTCGAATACGGGTCAGTGGGGTGCGTAAGTCATGTGAAATCCCTGCCAACATAATCCGGCGGTCACGTTCAGTCTGATCTAGGGTGTAGATCATGTGATTAAACGCTTGGTTGACCTCACGAATTTCTTGGGGGCCGTGATTGGTCTCTAAATACGGCGCTGTGCCTGTTTTACTATAACTGTTGGCAGCATTTTGCAGACGACGCAGCGGGCGATTGAGCTGACGAACCAAGGTTAAAATAATGGCTGCTGCAATCAAGGGGACGCCGAGTAACCAGCCGAAAATTAGCTCAGGGCTGTAGTTGGCATAGGTTTTCAGTGGTTCCCGGACCCAGTTGCCGTTCATTTCAGGGGTTTGAATCCAAATGCGCGGGCTAGGTTTAAACTGGAAATATACTGTGGCATGCTCGACTTTTAATTCTTTGGCCAGCTTAGCTTCAATTTGGTTGGTAAAGAATTCGGCGATGACTTTATCTTTGACATTGGGATATTCTTTGGGATCGGTGACGTATTCAATGCCAACACGGCTTCTTAACCAGTCATCGACATCGACTTCAGTATTTTGATGATAAATCCGTAAATCGGGGTTGTTGAGAATTTCTATTTCAACAGCAAGGTAACGAGCATGTTGTTGGATTTCTGGAAGATATAGAGTTCGCCAAAAGAACCACAAGGACATAAATAAACTGAAAAATACAATGAAGAGTACCAGTACGGTGGTGCGCATGGCAGCAGAACGCGGCTTGATTTTATCTAAAAAGCGTTCCCAACGTGTGCGTTTCCGTTCTGAATACGCTTCGTAATCTGTAAATTTTTGAGGGTCGATGGGTTCGAGTTTCACGTGATTTCCTGTTTCTATGTAAGTGACATAGTTCAATGGTGACAGGTATGCGATACGCGAAAAGTCATCTGCAATTGTTCGAGGCAGGAGGTCTGGGTGTTATAAAGTTTCTGCGAGCATGATGTTGAAATGCAGAAATATGCCGAGTTTTGCAGATGACAATGGTTTTGCTTACTTTTGTCGAAACAAAAGTAAGGCGAACCGCAGGTTAATCGATAAAGTTGAGCTTAATTTTAGGACTCCGTCGTGCTGATTATTGCTACTCAGTTTAAAAAGACCGAAGCCGTAATTTTAGTTTTGAATTATTCCGCGCCATCTGGAACGAACACATAACCCACACCCCAAACCGTTTGGATATAACGTGCACGAGCAGGGTTTTCTTCCACAAGGCGACGTAGACGCGATACTTGAACATCAATCGAGCGTTCCATTGCACCCCATTCACGGCCACGCGCAAGGTTCATCAATTTGTCGCGAGTTAAAGGCTCACGTGGATGTTGTACCAAGGCTTTCAGTACCGCAAACTCACCTGTAGTTAGGGTTACGACTTGACCTTCACGCGTTAAGGTACGTGTTGATAAATCAAGTGACCATGGCCCAAAGCTGACCACTTCCATTTGTTGGCTTGGTGCGCCTGGAACTTCACGCACTTGGCGGCGCAGTACAGCGCGAATACGTGCTAACAACTCATTTGGATTAAATGGTTTCGGTAAGTAGTCATCTGCACCCGCTTCTAGACCTGCAATACGGTCTGAGTCACTGCCACGTGCGGTAAGCATAATAATAGGCGTATCAATATTGGATTGGCGTAGACGACGGCAGATACTTAAACCATCTTCAACAGGGAGCATGAAGTCGAGCACAATCAGTGAAAACAGTTCGCGCTGTAAGAGACGATCCATTTGGGTTGCGTCATGCGCTGTTTTCACCACAAAGCCTTTATCTTCTAAAAAGCGTTGGAGTAGCGTACGTAAACGCACATCGTCATCTACCACTAAAATGCGTTCAACGCGATCTGCGTCGCTATGTACAGCATCTGTTTTTTCAGCAGGTACAACTAAACTCATTGAAGTGCTCCTTTATTCTTTATTGTCATCGTAAACAAAAGTCGGGATAGCCTTGAGTATACGACTCATTTGTATGTCTTTACTATGCTCTAAAGCAACAAATATTGCAGGTAAAATCAAGACATAGATACCAAATGTATACATCTTAGCCCATAGAAAAAAATGGCAAAGAATACCTAAAAATAAGATTTAACACTGAAAATGAGATGGATTTATGAAATTTGCCTGAAATATGTCACATTTAAGCCATTAAATTAATAAAAACAGTTGTGGATTTTATAGTCTTGGTCTTTATAATCATGGCTTTTAGTACATATCCTTGTGGGATCACATACGATGACTGACTTAGTTCAGCAGTTGGCAAAAGAAATTGCCGTACGTCCAAATCAAATCGAGGCTGCCATCAAGTTGATTGATGAAGGTGCTAGCGTTCCATTTATTGCGCGTTACCGTAAAGAAGTCACGCAAGGCTTAGATGATGCGCAGTTACGTCAGCTCGATACACGTTTGGCTTATTTACGTGACTTATTTGAACGTCGCGACAAGGTAATCGAATCATTAAAAGAACAAGACAAATTGTCTGATGATTTATTGGCGCGTGTAAATGCTGCTGAAACTAAAAATGCCTTAGAAGAAATTTACGCACCGTACCGTCCAAAACGGACCAGTAAATCATTTAAAGCCAAAGAAGCAGGCTTAGGCCCGATTGCAGAAAAAATCTTTGCAGAAGCGGTTGATCCAGCTGAAGCATTGGCAGACTTTAGCCATGAAGATTATCCAGATCTAGAAAGTCAGTTGGATGCGATTCAACATATTCTAATTGATGACTGGGCGCAGAACATTGCACTGACCACTGAACTTAAGGCAATGTTTGCAAAAACAGCCACTTTAAAAAGTTTAGTGGCAAGTGATGAGAAAAAAGAAGTTGGCAAAAAATTCCGCGATTACTTCGACTTTTCTGAAAATTTAAATAAAGTCCCGTCACACCGCTTATTGGCTATGTTACGTGGTCGTCAAGAAAATGTTTTAGGTTTAAAAGTGGATGGCGAAGATGATGCACCATTGGCGCGTATTGAAACTGAATACAGCCTTGAAACTGCACAGCCGCAAGCACGTCAAGACTATTTAAAACAAACGGCTAAATTGTTCTGGTTAGGCAAGGTTCGTCCAAGTATCGAACATTCGTTGCTCACCGAAAAACGTCTTGCAGCCGAATCTGAAGCAATGGATGTTTTTGCTGAAAACTTACGTCATTTGTTGTTGTCTGCACCTGCGGGCGCACGTACAACCTTAGGGGTAGACCCTGGCATCCGTACAGGGGTGAAATTGGCTGTGGTGAATGCATCAGGTGATGTACTTGCACATAGCACGATTTATCCATTTGCACCCAAAGATGATAAAGCGGGTTCAATTGCAGAACTTGCCCGTTTATGCCGCGAGTTCAATGTTGACCTGATTGCCATTGGCAATGGTACAGCAAGCCGTGAAACAGAAAGCGTTGTGGCTGAAATGATGGCTGCGAATAGCGATCTTAAATTGACCCGTGTTTCTGTATCAGAAGCGGGTGCATCGGTTTATTCAGCATCTGAATTGGCTTCTGCGGAGTTACCAGAGTTAGATGTGTCGATTCGTGGTGCAGTGTCGATTGCACGTCGTTTACAAGACCCATTGGCTGAACTGGTGAAAATCGATCCAAAATCGATTGGTGTAGGTCAGTACCAACATGATGTGAACCAAACGGGTTTAGCGAAAACCCTTGAAGCAGTCGTTGAAGACTGTGTGAACTCGGTAGGTGTGGATGTTAATACTGCATCATCTGCTATCTTGGGTTATATCGCAGGTTTGAATAAGTCGATTGCGCAGCAAATTGTCGATTTTCGTAAAGAAAATGGCCGTTTTGACAACCGCCAAGATTTGAAAAAAGTGCCACGTTTAGGCGAGCGTACTTTTGAACAAGCGGCAGGTTTCTTACGTATTCAAGATGGTTCAGAGCCACTGGATGCTTCTGCTGTTCACCCAGAGTCTTATGCGCTGGTGGGTAAAATTGTTGAAGCGAAAGCGACGACAGTGAAGGATATCATTGGTAACTCGGAAATCATTCGCCAAGTGAATGCTGAAGAATTTGCAGATGAGAAATTTGGTTTACCAACTATTCAAGATGTACTGTCTGAACTGGAAAAACCAGGTCGTGATCCGCGTCCAGAGTTCCGTACAGCAAAATTCCGTGAAGACATTACGGAAGTTGCGCAACTGACTGAAGGCATGCAGCTTGAAGGTGTCGTGACCAATGTGACGAACTTCGGTGCTTTTGTGGATGTGGGTGTACACCAAGATGGTTTAGTTCATATTTCAGAGTTGGCCAATGAATTCGTTGCAGATCCGCATAAAGTGGTGAAGCCGGGGCAAATTGTGCAAGTACGTGTACTCACTGTAGATGCTGAGCGTAATCGTGTGAATTTGTCGATGCGCCCTGAAGGTGCTGAAGCGTCTAAAGCTCCACGTCAACCACGTCGTGAAAATACAGAGCGTAGTGAACGTAAACCACAAGGTAAACGTCCACAACAAGCACGTCTGCAAGGCGAGCGTGCTCAAACAAACAAAAAGCCGCAAACGGCTAAACCTCAAGAAAATAAAATTGGTGGTTTAGGTGCATTGTTACTTCAAGCAGGCATTAAAGGTTCGAAATAATCTTTAAGATTTGAATAAAAAAACCTCCCAAGTGGGAGGTTTTTTTTATGGTTACTTTTATCCGTTGATGATGGGCACAATCCAACTGGTGATAATCAGCATAATGCCAAAGTGCCCAAGTTTTCGGCAAACTTTGACAAAGGTTGGAGCGGGTTGTTCCAGTCTCGTCGCATAATCTTTGAGGCTTATGGCTTGGGTACTGCGGCTATGCCACAGGAAAACAGCAAGATCGATACAGATTAGAATTGTCCCGACATTGGCCACGATATCCATCATCACATAATCTTGTAAATACAGGCTACTGCCTACTCGGTAGCAGAGATAAATCGCAAAAGCGATACACACATATTGCAGTACGAAAGTAAAAGCGCGCATAAATTCACAAAATAAAAAAAGACGGCTGTTTATAACACAAAAAGTAGAAGGGTCGCGTCGTCTTTATCTTTTGTCCACAAAAAAGGGTATATGCCTTAACTGATTAGGCTTTGTGCAATCAGGCTGGAAAAAATGGAGATTAAACCTATTTTTGAAAAAATATTGCTATACATGCTTGGGGGTTGTGAAGCTGGCCCAGTTTCTGTTTCTAGTGAGCGTATTTCACTCGTTAGTGGGGTAGTCTGTTGTGGTGCGCGTTGGCTCTTAAAGCCAAATTCGAGCAAGATCATCAGCAAACCGCCATGAATCAGCACTTGCCAGATTGAAATATGAGAGAGGGTAAGTTCTGTATATAGATTAAAAGCAGTGGTTGCAGCAAAGATGAAGCAAAAAAGCTTGAATAAATAAAGTGCCTGCATTTCTTTTCCCCTTTTATAATTGCTTTTATGATGAGCTTTTTTTCTTAAGCGAATATTAAGAACTATAAAAGAGTTTCGAAAAATTTAGCTACCCAACCTTTGATCAAAGGTTGGGTAAATTGTAAGAAAACTTACCAGTGTTCACCTGGGAACAAACGTGCATACGCTTTTTGTACCCAGTTGAGTTTTTGCTGTTCGCCCACAGACGCGGTAGAACTTGGGAATAAGTTATAACCAATCGACATGAGCTTATTGTTGATGTCTGGTGCAATTGAATGAGTGATTGATGCCAAACGCCCTAAGTTAGTTGCCACTTTCTTCGGACGCTTCACAATCGCATAAGCAACCAGATCTGCTGCTTGTTCAGGTGAAAGAGTTGGGACGTATTTATAAATTTTCGTCGGCGCAATCATCGGGGTGCGTACCAAAGGCATATACACCGAAGTAATCGCAATTTTATGTGAATGCACTTCGGCAGAAAGACAGCGACTGAATGCATCTAATGCGGCTTTAGACGCCACATAAGCCGAGAAACGAGTGGCATTTGCCAATACGCCAATCGAGCTAATGTTAATAATATGCCCATCACGACGAATCATCATTTGTGGCAGGATGTTCATGACTAAACGTACCGCACCAAAGTAGTTGAGCTGCATGGTGCGTTCAAAGTCGTGGAAGCGTTCCGCTGACTCATGTACAGCACGGCGGATCGAACGACCTGCGTTATTAATTAAAATATCAATATGATCGACTGAAGCTAAAATCTGCTTAGAGACTTCATCAATCGAGTCTAAATCATTTAGGTCACATGGAAAAACAGAGGCTGAACCACCTTTGGCTTCGATTTCTGCTTTAACTTCTTCTAGTGTTTCTTTGGTGCGCGAAACTAAAAGGACGTGTGCTCCTGCGTCAGCCAGTTTGTGTGCAACGGTTAAACCAATACCACTTGAAGCGCCTGTAATTAAGACGGTTTTTCCATTTACACGTTCTTTAAAAAGTCTATCCATTCTTGAATTCACGTTATCATTCCTGATCTAAGTCAAATATTTGAGGGTTATGGCTGTTTTTATATTCGATTATTAAGGCTACATTTTCTGAGAAATGTAGCGGCTTTCCTTCACGGTATAATACCTAAACTGCTTAAAAATATCACTGCATAAGTTATTGAAATAATAAATAAAATTAGAGTAAAAGCTCTATTTTATTTCTTCTAATTACTTGTTTTTACCACGAATTCAAGCGAAGTGAAAGGGCTATAAATATAAAAGACAAGCGTATAAAAAACCTCAATCATGTGATTGAGGTTTTAAGTTTAGCAGTCTGTTTTTTAGACTTGAGCCAAGGCCTGCTCTAAATCTGCAATCAAATCATCAATATGTTCAATACCTACAGATAAACGCACCATATCAAGACTTACTCCAGCAGACTTTAATTCTGCTTCATTCAGTTGGCGATGTGTGGTGGTGGCGGGGTGGCAGGCCAGACTTTTGGCATCGCCAATATTGACCAAGCGAGTGAAGAGTTGTAGTGCATCAATAAAGCGAGTGCCTCCTTCACGGCCATCTTGTACCCCAAAGGATAAAATTGCCGAAGGTTTTCCTTTGACATATTTTTGCGCTAAGCCATGCTGAGGGTGATCTTTCAGGCCGGCATAGTTGACCCATTTCACTTTGGGATGGGCTTGTAAATATTCTGCGACTTTCTGCGCATTTTCAGTATGACGTTCCATACGTAGGTTTAGCGTTTCTAAGCCTTGTAGAATCAAGAACACGCTTAAAGGGCTAATCGCAGCGCCGGTATTACGTAGTGGTACCACGCGGGCACGCGCGATATAAGCTGCTTCGCCTAAAGCTTCGACATAGTTCACGCCGTGATAGCTTGGGTCTGGCGTATTCAGCACTTTAAAACGTTCAGGATATTTGCCCCAAGGGAATTTACCGCTATCGACAATGGCACCGCCAATTGAGTTACCATGCCCGCCAATATATTTGGTCAGGGAATGCACCACAATATCCGCCCCATATTCAAAGGGTTTCAGCAGTACAGGAGTTGCAACGGTATTATCGACCACCACAGGCACACCATATTCATGTGCGATTTTGGCGATCGCTTCTAGGTCGATAATATTGCCAAGTGGATTGCCAATCGATTCAACAAAAACCAACTTGGTTTTTTCATCAATTAAACCGCGTAGGGCTTCTGGATCTTGATAATCAAAGAAACGGACTTCAATGCCTTGTTTCGGTAGAGTGTGGGCAAACAGGTTATAGGTGCCACCGTACAAGGTCGAAACAGAAGCAATGTTGTCCCCTGCTTCGGTAATCGTCTGAATCGCATAAGTAATGGCTGCCATGCCAGAGGCTAAGGCTAACGCACCAATGCCTCCTTCGAGTGCAGCCAAACGTTGTTCTAGCACCGCAGTGGTCGGGTTCATAATTCGGGTATAAATATTGCCTTGGACTTTAAGGTCAAATAAATCCGCACCATGTTGCGTATTATCAAAGGCATAAGACGTGGTTTGATAAATCGGTACGGCCACTGCTTTGGTGGTGGCTTCGGGGCTATAACCAGCATGGATAGCCAAAGTTTCATCTTTATAGGTCATGGGACTTCATCTGCGTGAGTTAAATATTGCACAGTCTACCATCAATGAATATGAGTGAAAGTGTGAAAATAATGAATATTTATCTAAAAAATTCATAAAGATGAGCTGCGATCAGCTACTTGGCTGCGGAAAAGTGAGATAAAGAGGGTGTTTAAAAAACAACCGCACTGAAAGTTGTAACATTGCATTGAAGATCGGTTTCATGCCTTATTTTTTCAACGTATTCATCGTATAATGCCCGCAAATATTTTTTCGCTTCTTGCGATTTTTTGGTTTTTCTATTGAGGAGTCCTACGTGGCCCAATATATTTATACGATGAACCGAGTGTCTAAGATGGTTCCGCCTAAGCGCGAAATCTTAAAAGACATCTCTTTGTCATTTTTCCCGGGTGCAAAAATTGGTGTACTTGGTTTAAACGGTGCAGGTAAATCGACCTTGCTTCGTATTATGGCGGGCGTAGACAAAGATTTCTCTGGTGAAGCGCGTGCGCAACCAGGTATCAAAATTGGTTACCTAGAACAAGAGCCGCCACTTGATCCAAATAAAGATGTCCGTGGAAACGTAGAAGATGGTTTACGTGAACCATTGGATGCTTTGGCGCGTTTGGACGAAGTATTTGCTGAATATGCAGCAGAAGATGCAGACTTTGATGCATTGGCAAAAGAGCAAGAAAAACTTGAAGCGATTATCCATTCATGGGATGCGCATAACCTGAGCAACCAAATGGATCAAGCTGCAGCTGCCTTGAACCTACCTGCTTGGGATGCGGATGTAAGCTTGCTTTCAGGTGGTGAGCGTCGTCGTGTTGCATTGTGTCGTTTGCTTTTATCTAAGCCAGACATGTTACTTCTAGACGAACCGACGAACCACTTGGATGCAGAATCTGTGTCTTGGTTAGAGCGTTTCTTGAAAGACTTTGCCGGCACGATTGTGGCGATTACGCACGATCGTTATTTCTTGGATAACGTGGCGGAATGGATTCTTGAGCTTGACCGCGGTATGGGTATTCCATATCAAGGCAACTATTCTTCTTGGTTAGAGCAGAAGAATGCGCGTCTAGAGCAAGAGAACAAGCAAGAAGAATCTTTTGCTAAAGCATTGAAGAAAGAACTTGAATGGGTTCGTTCAAATGCCAAAGGTCAGCAAAAGAAAAACAAAGCGCGTATGGAGCGTTTTGAAGAGCTTAACTCACGCGAATTCCAACAGCGTAACGAAACTTCTGAAATCTATATTCCACCTGGTCCACGTCTAGGAAATAAAGTCGTAGAAGTGGAAGGCATCAGCAAATCATTTGATGGTCGCGTACTGTACGAAAACCTAAGCTTTACCGTACCGCCTACAGCAATTGTGGGTATCGTGGGTCCAAACGGTGCGGGTAAAACCACACTGTTCCGTATGATGACTGGTGAACAACAGCCAGATACAGGTACGGTGACTTTGGGTGAGTCGGTTAAAGTAGCGTATGTGGGTCAGATTCGTGACACCTTAGATAACAATAAAACCGTTTGGGAAGAAGTTTCTGGCGGTTTGGATATCTTAAGAATTGGCGATTATGAAATTGCATCACGTGCTTATATCGGTCGCTTTAACTTTAAAGGTCAAGACCAGCAGAAGCGTGTAGGTGAGTTGTCAGGTGGTGAGCGTAACCGTTTACAACTGGCGAAAATCCTGCAAATGGGCGCAAACGTCATCTTACTGGATGAGCCATCGAACGACTTGGATATCGAAACCTTACGTGCACTTGAGGATGCAATTCTTGTATTCCCAGGTACGGTAATGGTGGTGTCGCACGACCGTTGGTTCCTTGACCGTATTGCAACGCACATCTTGTCGTTTGAGAACGAACAGCCTGAATTCTACGAAGGTAACTATGCTGAGTATGAAGCCTATCGTTTAGCGCGTTTGGGTGATGCTGCAGTTCAAAAACGGACCAAATACAAGAAAATTGGCGGTTAATTTCCCCGCATAAAAAAACCAGCCTTCGGGCTGGTTTTTTTATGCTTAGCAATTGCCGCTTAAGGCGTTTTAGGGGTATTCACTTGTAAGCTGATAATGGTGTAATACTGATTTTTAGGTTTTGCTTTGGCATCGACTTTTTCGCTCACTTCAATTAGGTATTGCCCAGCTTGTGCAAAAGTGAGTGTGGCATGGCCTTGTGCATCCACAGGTGTGCTTTTTGCTTGCTGCTCAAGCTCACCTTGAGCACGAACCATGAGTTCTGCGTGTGCAAGAGCTTTGCCTGCTTGAGTAATTTGCAGTTGTACAAGCTGTTGCACCGTGATTTGGTTTGGATGGGTTTTGAAGTTGACTTGAATTGGGGCTGGCGTTACAGCAACAGGTGAGGTGCTGTCTTTGCTCACATAGCTTTGAATGCTCCATTCGCGAACCGTAGAGACTTTGCTTGGCACTTTGCCTTTAAAGTCACTTGGAATGACATAGTCACGCTCGCTTAAGGCAGGGACTTTGTCTGCTGCGACATCGGCAAAGATTTTCCATTGACGATTATGTTGTACATATTCAATTGGATATGAAGTCTTGGCAAAAATGGTATAGGTGCCTTTTTCCGGTAGCTTAAGATCAAATGCAGTTGCAGATTCTAAGTGCTTCTGTGCTTGAATCGTAGTCTGTGTTTGGTTTGGTTGGAAAACGCTGAATGAAATATCTTTTAGGGCATATTCAGGATGAAAGGCTTGTTCCGCATAGGCGCTCAATACAGGGACTTGGGTATTTTCAGTGTGATACGCCAGTGGAGCGACATAGGGTTCATGCGCTTGAGCCACTGAACAGAATAAGAGTGTGCAGAGTAGAGCGTTTTTCATAGAGACTAGGCCTAAAAATATTTCGTAAGATGAGGTTTTTGATTATATCGAGAAAAACTAACAGGTGATAATAATTATTATTTATTCTTTGAGCAGATAAAAGGGAGTACATAGACTCCCTTTTTGGATGCGGGTTCTAAATTAAAACTTAGATTTCCCACTCATGGTCGCACTCGCGACATTTCCATTTTTTCTGAGACTGCATGAAGCCTTGCATTGAAATCTTAAAATCAGGAAGGTCGCGGTAAAATAAGAAGCCTGCAATTACACACACGATGAAAACCACAACCGTTGCAATTTGTAGTGTTGAGCCAGCGCCATCCCCGAACAGCCACATTGCGATGCTAATGAGCACCAAAAGTAATAATACAAAAATGGCTGGAACTAAAAAAACCAGACTTTTAGGCACGACAGGGCGTGTTGCTGGAGCTCCTGCTTGAGCAACTGGCATAATTTTTGGGCTTTGACATTGAGGACAACGATATTGCATTACAACTCCAAAATTCGAATCTATGCCGTATTCTAATCGGATTGGAGCAGAAAGCCAAAAAAGCGTGGTAATGAAGTGCTGATAATTTTGAGGCAATAAAAAACCCAAGTCATAATGCTTGGGTTTTTTACCAGATGTTGCCATCTTAAATATGGCGTCCCTACGGGGATTCGAACCCCGGTTACCGCCGTGAAAGGGCGATGTCCTAGGCCTCTAGACGATAGGGACTTATTGAGGCATCACGTTGAGTGGTTAACACCGTCTCTCTGTGTGAGCGCTATATTAGGGATATAACGCCCATGCGTCAACTAAAAAATCAATTAAGCTTCATCAACTGCGTCATTTTTCGGCAATTTTAGACTTTCATTGAGTTTTTCCCAAACTTTTGCTTCTTTTTTGCTTGGACCACCTACAATTTCAAGAGCATGGCGTAAGCGCGCGAAAGTTAAGTCAGGGCCAATGGTGACCATGGTTTGCATCACAGGGGTCGAAGCGGTTGAACCTGCAATGGCAATAAAGAACGCTGGCATAAAGTCACGGAGCTTAATTTCCATTTGGCTGGCTAAGTCCATCAAGGTTTGACTTACGGTGTCATTGTTCCATGTGAACATGCTTTCCAAACGCCAAATCGCAAATTGCAGACTTTGACGAACTTGTTCTTCGCTCAGTTTCTTGCTTTCAAACTGTTCTTTGGTCAAGCTTGGGAACTGGTTAAAGTAATGCGCAGACCAGTTCACCGCTTCTGAAAGTAAGTTGATACGAGGTTGAATTGCTGCGGCGATGTCTTCGAGCATCTTACGATCTGCTTTCCATGCCAATAAGGTATCTAACAGTTCAGCAGGGCTTAAGCCTTTGATCCATTGACCATTGAGCCAATTCAGTTTTTCCACATCAAAAATTGGACCACCGAGGGATACACGTTGAATATCAAAGTGTTCAATCATCTCGGCCAATGTGAATTTTTCGCGTTCATCTGGCATCGACCAGCCCATGCGGCCTAAGTAGTTCAACAAGGCTTCAGGCAAGACACCAATATTTTTGTAGTAGTTAATAGAGGTTGGGTTCTTACGTTTCGACAGTTTTGATTTGTCTGGGTTACGTAGTAATGGCATATGACCCAGTACAGGCATTTCCCAACCAAAGTATTGATACAGCAACTGATGTTTAGGTGCAGAAGGCAACCATTCTTCGCCACGGAAAACGTGGGTGATTTGCATCAAATGGTCATCGACCACATTGGCAAGGTGATAGGTTGGTAAACCATCTGTTTTAAGCAAGACTTGCATGTCCACTTGCACCCAAGGAATTTCCACTTCCCCGCGCAGTAAGTCATTGACTGTACAAATGCCTTCTTCGGGCACTTTCATACGAATCACGTGTGGCTCACCTGCAGCAAGGCGACTTTGAACTTCTTCAGCAGATAATTTTAAACCACGACCATCGTACTTTGGTGTTTCACCACGGGCCTGTTGTTCTGCACGCATTTGATCCAACTCTTCGCTCGTAGCAAAGCAGTAGAACGCATGACCTTTTTCAACCAAATCCAGTGCATATTGTTTATAAATATGCATGCGTTCAGACTGGCGATACGGTGCATGTGGCCCGCCAATGTCTGGACCTTCAGACCAATTCAATCCTAACCAACGCAATGAATCTAAAATCATTTTTTCCGATTCAGGAGTCGAACGAAGTTGGTCGGTATCTTCGATACGCAGAATAAATTCACCACCATGTTGCTTGGCATAGCATAAGTTAAATAACGCAATATACGCTGTGCCCACATGCGGGAAGCCAGTTGGAGAGGGTGCAATACGAGTACGAACAGTCATAGCCAATTATGATTCAGAATGTAAATTGAGGTCTATTATAACGAAAAAGCCCGACCACTTAATGCTTAATTCAACATTCAGTGATCAGGCTTTTGTGCGCAAATGTCATAACTTGAGAGAGGTTACGACACTGTGGCTTATTTTTAGTTTAGAGGAACAATGATTGCACAAAACGGCTAAAGCGCTGGTTTTGTGTAGCAAAGAAATTTTGTGTCGGTGCAACTTTGATTGAGGTCATGATTTTTAAATCATTATCCGTCATCGTGGTTCGGTCACTGCCTTTTTGTTGGCTGAGCGCTTTTTCAATCAACGATGTTTTCTCAGTGGGCATCGTCGCTTTATCATTGCTTTGAATGGCTGCACTATGTCCCAGTTGGCTAAAACAAGCCAAGCCGATACTCAACGTAACGGTATGTAAAAATGTTGCTTTCATGTCCTTTTCCCCTCTCAACATGGTATTGGAACAGATTTTTATTAAAGTCATTGGTAATCTAGTTTCAATTTAACCGATTTCACAAATAAAAAAGTAGAACCGTGTCACACAATTTACAAAATTATAAACAAATTTGGGCTAAATTGACATTTAAACATCAAATATAAATCATTTGGCTTTTTGTACCAAATAACTGTGGAGATAGCATGGAGATTTTGAGCTTGATCTGTGGAGGGTGGATATGGGTTATCCTTAAAAGTGCACAAAATAGTCCTTTTAGAGATATCTTTTTATCAGTATAGCCGTAAAACCTCGCCTTCAGGGCATAGGTATCTACACAGTTATTCCTAATCGAGTTATCGTAGGCAGCATGCATTAAACTTTACGATAACTCGATTAGATGCTCGATTGGTTAAACGATACGAGCAACTTGTGAACCTCATGATGAACCCTATTGCTTCTTTAGCTCCTGCTATAAAAGATCTCGCAACCACCCAGAAATCGAGCTTTGCTACTACTTCAGGCGGTTTGGCGTTTTTTAAATAATGAAAATGTTTCATTTCATCAGTTAAATCAACCTATTGAAAAACTTGTATTTGATCAAGTAGCCCAGCTTAAGCATAAATATATTTTGGTTGCACACGATTGGTCACAACTACAATATGTAAAGCATGACAATAAAATAAACCGCATAAAACGTACTCATGCCAATGATTTATCTTATGAATTACAAAGCAGCCTCCTTGTTGATGTAGAGCAAGGCTTGCCGATTGCTCCAATCGCTCAAACACTATCGGATTCGACTGGGCGTTATTCTACCTTTGATGATCAATTTGCCGATCCAGAAACACATCTAAATGCACTAATGCAGCAAATCGATCATATAGAGGCGATGCCTATTGAGCAGAAAATAGTGCATATCATTGATCGTGAAGGAGATTCAGTAGCTCGTTATCGTGAGTTTGAACAGAAAGGCTATCAGTGGTTAATTCGTGGTAAAGAAAGTAATACTGTTGAATATCTAGGACAAACACTTAAACTTAAAGATGTTACTGATCAAGTGGCAACCCACGAAATCAAATGTATTGAATATAAAGGTCAAAAAGTCATGCTCCATGTTGGTGAGGCTGACATTCGAATCACACGAAGTGCCAAACCTAAACAACGTAATACAGAAGGAAAGCGAGTTGCTCCTCAGGTTGGTGAACCCGTTGATGTCCGTTTAGTTGTTGCGCAGGTCAAAGATGCTACAGGCAAGGTTTTAAGTCGTTGGAGCTTACTGAGTAATGTTGCAAAAGAGATCAGTTGTACAGAGCTATCTACTTGGTATTATTGGCGTTGGTCAATTGAAAGCTACTTCAAGCTTCTAAAACAAGCGGGTCATGATGTTGAATCGTGGCTCCAAACGACCCCTCAAGCAATTTTAAGAAAACTACTTGTTGCGAGTATGGCCTGCGTACTGACATGGCGAATACAACGCTGTAATGATGAACAAACTACTCGAGTAAGAGCCGTACTAACACGACTATCTGGGCGACAGCAAAAGCGAGGGAAAAGAGAAAGTGCACCATCAATACTTGCTGGACTTTCAATCTTATTAAACACCTTGAAGCTACTGGAAAGTTATTCGGTGGATGAGTTAAAGGAAATGGCTAAAATTGCGTTGGGGTATCCACACGAAGATGTGTAGATACCTATACCTTCAGGGCGGGGATGTAAGGCTGCAATCCGCTAGTCCCCTTGTGGGGATTAGCTAGGATTGCTAATGCGGAGTTTGCTGTTGCTGAATATATTGTTTGATAATCCCAATAGGTGTACCATCACATGATGCAGCGAAATAGCTAGGCGACCACAAAGCATTACCCCATAACTTGCTTCTAATTTCAGGGTGCTTGGTTCGTAAAATACGACTGGAAGCACCTTTTAAACTATTTACCAAGCTAGAAATAGCGACCTTTGGCGGATAATGCACAAGTAGATGGACATGATCATCTTCACCATCAAATTCTGCCAACTCGGCTTCAAAGGTAAGCGTGCGCTGAACCCCATAGCTATTTTTTAACTTGGGTTGGATTTCCAGCGGTGTGGCAGTAATTCTTCTATTTGGGTCACTTTATGCGTCGGCAGCCTTTTCAGCACATCACTTAAATAGGCATACGGATCCAGTCCATTCAGCTTTGCTGACTGGATTAAAGTCATGATATTGGCAGCTCGTTGGCCGCTGCGCAGCG
>ERZ650312.795-NODE-795-length-17801-cov-22.244957_pt1 | contig 17801 bp, 18 predicted proteins | sample MGYA00376248_ERZ650312 | MGnify/ENA primary metagenome ERZ650312 (study PRJEB26733, sample SAMN07839316) | wastewater metagenome | biome: urban; feature: wastewater treatment plant; material: waste water | place: USA: North Carolina | collected 2016-07-28 ... | reverse complement strand
TCCTCTCTAGGTGTTAGCTTTTCATCTACCCACTACAGTTGACAAAGAGCCAAAATACAGATAGTAAGAGGGCAAGGACAAGACCGGCTACTATGTATAGTGGTTTATAGTTGATTGGTTCATCATCCACTTCTTGAACGTCCTCAACTTGAATATGGCGGTTTAATATGTTGGTAATCAACTCACTGGCTGCTTCTTTCGGGGAACCTAATTCCTCCATGATTGCGGTTTCTTTTTCTGGGCCAGCTTCGTCAAAATATTCATTGAAAAAAGTAATGGCTTCTTGGAATTCTTTATGAGGCAATTTTTTCAAATATTTTTCCAATTGAGCCATGTATTCAGTTCTTGTCATGACGGACGCTCCCTTCTATAATGCCGTTTATCGTGTTAGTATATGTATCCCAGTCATCTTTTAATCGGACCAATTCTTCGTGCCCCAATTGGGTCAAACTATAATATTTCCTCATTCTTCCCTGGTATTCACGGGAGTAGGTCGTTAAAAAGTCATTTTGCTCCAATCGCTTTAGGATGGGATAGAGGGCGGACTCCTTGATGTTGGAAATCAGCTTAATAGTCTGACAAATTTCATAACCATAAGAATCATTTGACTCTAAAATGGCCATGATGAGAAATTCTGTCAGCACAGCAGGAACGGGAAAATGCATGGCGGTCACTCCTTTCACTTATTTTGGCAATCTTGGGTATTGTTTTGATATATGCTTTTATCTTTTATATATCAAATTTCACTATATATAAAATATACACCCGTAAACCAATCTTGTCAAGCGTTTATATGTAAAAAATATCTGCAAACTATTTTCAAGGGATTTCAGGTGTAAACGTTTTATCACCTTGAAAAATAATTTCAGAGTAGTAAACTTAATGTATGGAATAGCAATTTTTATGATTTCATACTGTGAAGGTTATCTGAAATGAAGGAATTGTTAATGTAGGGGACATGATTCGTGTATTACAAACGGCCATAGGAGTTGAATGGAGGAATGGAATGAAATTATATGTTCAGTTTATGATTATTTTGGTATTTTCATTTTTAGGGGAAGCTATTTCGATTATTTTTCATCTTCCTATTCCGGGAAGTATCATTGGTTTAATCCTCCTATTCTTAGCCCTAGAGTTCAAATTAATTCGTCTTCGCCACATTCATACGGTTGGAAATTTTTTGCTGGCTAACATGACCATTCTTTTTTTGCCTGCAGCGGTTGGGATTATGGAGAGATTTGATGCAATTAAAGATTATTTACTTCCTATTATCATCGTCATCTTAGGCGCCATTTTTTTAAATATCTTAGTAATTGGTTTTGTTGTCCAATTTGTGAAGCAGAAGTTCGAGGGCGACTACGTTGATGCGGAGGGAATTCATGACTGAACTTTTTTCCAATCCTATTTTTGGTATTATGTTATCAATTGCAGCATACTTAATTGGAATGCTGATCTATCGGAGATTTCCTCATCCAATCACTACCCCACTGTTGGTAGCTACAGGATTGATTATTGTCTTTTTAAAAATGACAGGTATTTCCTATAAGGAATATTATGCAGGAGGTTCCTATCTAAATATGCTTATTGTGCCTTCAACGGTAGCTCTAGGAATTCCTTTATATCGTTCTTTCCATCTAATGAAACATCACATTCGAAGTATTTTATTGGGAATTTTTGCTGCTTGTATTGTCAATACTGTCTTTACTGCCCTGATTGCCAAATGGTTTGGGATGGATTTTTTTCTAGCAATCTCTCTTTTTCCAAAATCTGTCACCACTGCTATGGCTGTTGGTATTACTGATAAAATGCAAGGAATAGCAACAGTTACTCTTGTAGTCGTTGTTGCAACAGGGATTCTGACAAGTGTTCTTGGTCCGGTCTTTTTAAAGCTACTAAAAATTGAAGACCCGGTAGCTGTTGGTCTTGCTTTGGGAGGAACAGGACATGCCATTGGAACGGGTACAGCGATAAAATATGGGCATACGCAAGGGGCGATGGCTGGCTTAGCTATTGGGATTACAGGCATCATGTATGTGGTGATTAGTCCTATAGTTGCGCAGATTATCTTACAATAAAAAAACTACGATTGGAATTCCAACCGTAGTTTTTTTAGTCTACATAAAGTTTGGATTGATTATTCAACCAACTATAAAGAAGTCCGATAAAGAGACCGCCACCAACGTAGTTTCCTAGTCCAGAAAAGAGGAAATTGCTTAATACACTTAATAGGTTCATTCCTTCAACTGGTCCACCATTTGAGAAGAAGGCTAAAGAGAAGAGAGAGAAGTTTGCGATGACGTGCTCATATCCCAAGAAAGCAAAGATAAAGATGATGAAAATAACGGAAATGAGACGTCCGGCATCATCTTTGATGCGTAAGAAGGTAAATACGCCGATATTCACAACAATATTAGCAAAGATTCCTTCAATAAACTGGGTAAGAGCTGTTTTTTCTAGTTTTGTCACTGTCGCTTCAAATAGGTAGCTATGAGCATCAACGTGCTGATAAGGCAGAGTCAGTGAGACCATGTAACAAACAAGGACAGCGCCGATGAAATTGAAAAGGATACAGGTTGCCAACATCTTGAGGGCTGTTTTAGTAGGAATTGTTTTTCGGTGAATGGCAACAGTCATATACATCATGTTGGATGTTCCAAGTTCGGCATTCATATATAAAATCATGAGTAATCCCCAACCAAACATCAAACCGTAGCTAAATTTTCCGAGCCCTTCTGCGACGTGGTTTAGTTTATCTGCCGTATAAAGAGAAATGACAATCCCCAAACCTAGATAGAGGCTGGCTAACATCGATCGAACAGCGTAGGCAGAAAAGCTGTGTTCAAACAAATCTGCTTTTTTCTTAATGCTTTTTTCAATTGTATATAGTAGTGTATCTTGGGTAGCTCCCATCCTAATCTCCTCACTTAATCTACTACTTTTTCGAGTAAACGTTTTCATTTTATCGAATGGCTTTACTTTGTTTATTATACTTGATAAAATGGTTGTTGTCCAAAATAATTCAACTTTTGAAAGGAAATTTAGAAAAATATGGATGTTACATGGACAGTGAAATATATCACTGAATTTATTGCGACTGCACTCCTCATCATCATTGGTAACGGTACAGTTGCAAACGCTGACCTTAAAGGCACTAAGGGAAACAACTCTGGTTGGATTCTGATTGCGATTGGTTATGGTTTGGCAGTTATGATGCCAGCATTGATGTTTGGTAATGTTTCTGGAAACCACATCAACCCAGCCTTCACCCTCGGATTGGCAGTATCAGGCCTCTTCCCATGGGAACATGTTGCACAGTATATCGTTGCTCAATTGTTAGGTGCAATGTTTGGTCAATTGGTTATTGTAACGGTTTATAAACCATACTTTATGAAAACGGAAAATCCAAACCATATTTTGGGTTCATTCTCAACGATCGACGCGCTTGACAATGGTACAAAAGAAAGTCGTAAAGCGGCAACGATCAATGGTTTCTTGAATGAGTTTGTTGGTTCATTTGTATTGTTCTTTGGTGCTCTTGCTTTGACTAAGAATTTCTTTGGTGCAGAGCTTGTTGGTAAAGTCATTGAACAAGGTTACGACAAAACAGTTGCTGAAACAATGGTTGCGCCATATACATCAGGTTCACTTGCTGTTGCTCACATTGGAATTGGTTTCCTAGTTATGGCTCTTGTGGCTGCTGTTGGTGGACCAACAGGTCCTGGTCTTAACCCAGCGCGTGACCTTGGTCCACGTATCGTCCATGCCCTACTTCCAAAATCTGTTCTTGGTGAAAACAAGGCTGATTCAAAATGGTGGTATGCTTGGGTTGGTGTATGTGCTCCAATTCTTGCTGCAATTGTCGCTATTGCACTTTTCAAATTATTGTATCTTTAATAGTGAACCCGATTCGTCGGGTTTTTCTTTTTTGTTTTATGGATATTGAGGTGATTCGGCTGTCTGCTCTGCTATTTTCCTAGAAACTATGCTACAATAAAGCTAGAAAAAACCGGAAAAGAGGCTAGAATATGTCAGATGTTATTGCTTTTGGTTATGGAAGCAGTCGAGCGGAGATGCAGCTCAAGCGACTCAATCGTCATGGAATCATCGCAGGTGCGACAGGTACAGGGAAGACCGTAACCTTAAAGGTCTTGGCAGAGCAGTTGAGTGATGCGGGCATTCCAGTCTTCCTATCAGATATCAAGGGCGACTTGAATAGTTTGATTGCGGCCAATACCAAGGAGATTGATCCTAGTCGTCTGGAGAAGACCCACTATTCAGATTATAGTCCAGTTGCTTATCCAGTTGAGTTGTGGGATGTCTTGGGGGAAAATGGGACTCCTGTCCGCATGACTATTTCAGAGCTGGGGCCTGTCTTATTGACGCGCTTGCTGGGCTTGAATGATACTCAGGAGTCCATCTTGAACATCGTTTTTAGAGTGGCAGACGAGCGTGGCCTTCTCTTGATTGACTTAATGGACCTGCGTGCTATGCTCAATTTTGTAGCTGAAAATGCAGCAGAGCTGAGCCAATATTATGGAAATATTCCAGCTCGTTCGGTTGGTGCCATCTTGCGTAGCTTGGTTGTTTTGGAGCAACAAGGTGGTAAGATTTTCTTCGGTGAGCCCAGTCTTGACATTGCTGATTTGATGCGTACAGCAGAAGATGGCCGTGGTGTTATCAACGTCCTTCAAGCTACTGAGTTATTCAATCAACCAACTCTTTATTCGACAGTCCTTCTCAGCCTTTTATCAGAACTCTATGAAGTGCTACCTGAGGTGGGCGATTTGGACAAGCCTAAGATGGTCTTCTTCTTTGACGAGGCTCATGTTCTCTTCAAGGACGCTCCAAAAGTTCTTCTTGAAAAGATTGAATTGATTGTTCGTTTGATTCGTTCAAAAGGTGTTGGTGTCTTCTTTGTAACGCAGAATCCGACGGATATTCCTGATGGTGTGGCAGCTCAGTTGGGCAACCGCATCCAACATGGTCTTCGCGCCTTTACACCAAAAGAGCTCAAAACAGTCGCGACTGTTGCCGAAACCTTCCGTCAAGAAGGTGGGAAGGATTTGGCTAAGGTCATTCAGGAATTGCAGGTAGGTGAAGCGGTTGTGTCTACTCTGCAAGCTGACGGGACACCAAGCTTTGCGGATCGAGTATTGATTTACCCTCCAAAGAGTATGCTTGGAACGGTGGAGCCAAGCGCCCTTTTGTCAGTCATTAATAATTCTCCTTTGATGGAAAAATATGCTGACGCGGTCAACCGTGAATCTGCCCATGAGCAGATTTTAGCTATGACAGAGGCTAAAGAAGCTGAACTCATCAAAAAAGCAGAGCAGGCCGAGGAGGAAAAACGGGCGGAAAAAGAAGCTCAGGAAAAGGCAAAATTGGAAGAAAAAGCACAGAAAGAAGCGGCTAAAGCTGCTCAAAGAGCCAATCAACCAACCAGCCGAAAAACCGATTCTGTAATGGATCGCTTTACCAAAAACTTGATGAGTCAGGTTGGTCGGGAAGTTGGGCGCGTGGTTACACGTGGTATTATGGGCATGTTAAAAGGGAAGTGAGAGTCATCTCCTTCTTTTTTTATTTCATACTTAGAGACAAACTTCTTGCATTCTAACTGTAAATTCGTTATGATAGAAATAAATCACTAGTTAGTACAAAAAGGAGTAAGCGATGCCGAATCAATTGGAAGAACTATTGGCAAATTATATTCCTCAACCTTTAGGCGAAAAACGATGTTTTTCAGTCCTCCTACCTTTGGTTTGGTCAGAGAATCAATGGCAGGTTCTATATCAAGTTCGCAGTGAATCAATCTCTCAGCCTGGAGAAGTCTCATTTCCTGGTGGAGGAGTTGAGGAAGGAGAAACACCACAGCAAGCAGCTGTTCGGGAGGCTGTGGAGGAACTAAATATTCAACCAGAACAAATTGATATACTTGGAGAAATCGATTATTTGGTCTTTGAGCGCTCGACCATTCATTGCTTTGTAGGACGGTTAAATCTGGATTGGATGACTATCGTCCCTAACGAAGAGGTTGCTCGGATATTTACGGTGCCATTATCCACCCTGCTGACAATCCAACCTGTCTATTATCAATTGGATTCTAAAGTCGTTCCAGAATGTGATTTTCCTTTTGAACGATTAAGAGGAGGAATTAGTTACCCATTTAGTTATCAAAAGCGCTCTATTCCATTCTATGAACAACTTCCTGAAAATATATGGGGAATGACAGCTCAATTTACCCACAGATTCACTGAAATTATTAATCAACAAACTTCGCCGTAAAGTTGGCGGAGTTTTTATTTTTTTGTACGGATAGATAGCAGGTTCCTAAGTGCAGGGGAGTTGAACTGGTGAAAAAGACATAATAGAACATTGACAATATACCCCATAGGGTATATAATGATAAAAAAGAATATTTAGGAGTACCTCATGTCTAAAAAAATTGTTATTATTGGTGGAGTTGCGGGTGGTGCAACAGCTGCAACGAGGTTGCGTCGTTTAAATGAAGAGGACAAGATTGTTCTATTTGAAAAGGGAGAATATATTTCTTTCGCGAACTGTGGACTTCCCTATCATGTTGGCGGAGTTATTAAGGAACGCGAAAATTTATTGCTTCAGACAGTTGATGGGATGAATCAACAATATGGATTGGATGTTAGGAACTTTTCAGAAGTGCTAGAAATCAATCCGCAGAGTAAAAGTGTAACAGTGCTAAATCATCAAACAGGTGAACGCTATGTCGAGTCATATGATCAGCTCATTATTTCCACTGGTGCAAAAGCGATTGTGCCACCGATAGTTGGTATAGAAGAGGCTGATAATGTCTTTCGTTTACGAAATATTCCTGACATGGACCAAATAAAGGCATATATCGCAGAAAACCAGATTGCAACAGCAACCGTTGTTGGTGGTGGGTTTATCGGACTTGAAATGATGGAAAATTTAGTGGAATTAGGAATTCAGGTTCAGTTGATTGAGATGGCCCCCCAAGTTATGCCGACAATTGATATAGAAATGGCACAACTCATTCATTCACAGATGAACATCCATGGTGTTAATTTGATTTTAAATGATGGCCTAAAGGAGTTTCGACAAAATGGAAGAGAGCTACTTCTAACCAGTGGCAAAACCCTTCAAACAGATATGACTATTTTATCAATCGGAGTCCTACCTGAAAATACGTTGGCTAAGGTTGCTGGGCTTGAATTGGGCTATAAAGGGGGCATCAAGGTTAATCAACAATTGCAGACGAGTCAACCTGATATCTATGCCATTGGTGATGCAATTGAAGTCATTGATTTGGTTAGTGGTCAGCCGACCCATATCCCACTTGCATGGCCAGCCAATCGTCAAGGAAGATTGGTTGCTGATATCATCAACGGTAGTGATGCAGGATATTTCGGTACACAGGGAACAGCTGTTGCTAAAGTGTTTGAATTAACTGTAGCTAGCACAGGAAATAGTGAGAGATTATTAAAACAAGCGGGTATTGAATATGAAACGATCCATATTCATCCAAATTCACATGCAGGTTATTATCCGGGAGCATCTCCAATTGCCCTAAAACTCTTGTTTGGAATAGATGGGAAAATATTAGGAGCCCAAGCAATTGGGACAGAGGGTGTAGAAAAACGGATAGATGTGATCGCGACTGCCATGCGTTTTGGAGCACGTGCAGACCAACTAGCTAGTATTGAATTATCTTATGCTCCACCCTATTCATCAGCCAAAGATCCAGTCAACATGCTGGGGTATACTGCTGATAACATCCTCTCAGGGAAAGTAGCTACTTTCCAATGGTCACAAGTTGATGAATTGATAAGTAATAATGCCTTTTTATTGGACGTTCGAGAAGAATTTGAACTAGCAACTGGTACAATAGAGTCTAGTCACCACATACCTCTAAATCAATTGCGCCAACGGTTGGGAGAACTTCCCAAAAATCAACCAATATATGTTTACTGTCAAGTAGGACATCGTGGCTACAATGCTGCACGCATATTAAGTCAAGCAGGATTTGATGTAAAAAATCTTGATGGTGGCTATAAAACTTATAAAACTGCTCATTATCGCATAAAACCACTAGATTATCTATCTTTCAATCAGACAAGACATAAAAGTGAAGACCTTAAAGAGCCTTCAGAAATCATACATCTAGATGCCTGTGGCTTACAATGTCCGGGACCAATTTTAAAAGTGAAAGAAAAAATAGATAAGATGTCTATTGGTCAAAAAATGGAGATTGAAGCAAGTGATTTTGGCTTTGGTGCAGACCTTGCAGCTTGGTGTCAAAATACTGGAAATACTCTACTATCAAACAAGATTGAAAATGGAAAGGTTCTTGCCACAATTGTGAAAGGGAAGTCTTCTATTTCTGAGAGCGAGATGAAAAATCTACCGTCATTAGGGCAAGAGGGAGTTTTAAAGGAGACAAAAGATGGTGCAACGATGGTTGTTTTCAGTGGTGACTTGGATAAAGCTTTAGCCTCAATGATTATTGCTTCTGGTGCAGCTGCGTACGGGAAAAAGGTAACGATTTTCTTCACCTTCTGGGGCCTATCTATTCTTAAGAAACAAAAGGTGAAAAAGTCAGGCTTGGCCAAGTTATTTGATATCATGTTACCTTCCAAAGCGAATAACTTACCACTTTCTCAGATGAATATGGGAGGAATGGGAGCATCGATGATCAAATACATTATGAAGCAAAAAAATGTTGATTCTCTTCCTGATATGATTGAGCAGGCACATCAATTGGGTGTTAAATTTGTGGCTTGTACGATGAGTATGGATTTAATGGGGATAGAAAAAGAAGAATTATTTGATTTTGTTGAGTATGGCGGTGTAGCAACCTTTATCGGGGACAGTGAACAGGCAAATATGCAATTATTTATTTAGAAAAAAATCGGATGGAAACATTCGATTTTTTATTGTACGTGTATTAAACAATCCTGAATGTATACTATGAGTAAGACCCCAATTTGAAAATTTTAGAGGTGGATAGAGTTAGTTAAAAAAATAAATAGAACTGTATATAAAATTGCCAGTGACACAAAATTCATTATTGTTTGTAACTTTTCTGAAAAACATTTGTAATAATGATACCAGTTTTTAACATTAAAAGTGACAATATATGTTAAAATTGTATATGTTCACTTTGAAGGGAGAAAAAATGAAATCAATATTAGAAATAAAGAATGTTACGAAAATTTTTGGAAAAAAACAGAAACAGGCATTGGAAATGGTTAAACAAGGAAGAGCCAAAACAGATATTTTGGAGAAAACCGGTTGTACAGTAGGTGTTTATGATGCAAGTTTCGAGGTGAAACAAGGTGAAATATTCGTTATTATGGGTTTATCTGGTAGCGGAAAATCGACCCTCATTCGCCTGATTAACCGTTTGATTGAACCAACATATGGTAGTATTTACATTGAAGGACATGATATTGCAAAAATGAATCAAGATGAATTAAGGCAAGTTCGTCGTCATTCCGTTAATATGGTTTTTCAAAAATTTGGACTTTTCCCGCATAAAACTATTCTTGAAAATACGGAGTATGGGTTAGAAATTAGGGGTGTGGATAAGGCTGATCGACAGAAATTGGCCGAACAAGCACTAGATAATTCCTCACTCTTACCTTTCAAAGATCAATACCCTGATCAATTATCTGGTGGGATGCAGCAACGAGTAGGTCTTGCAAGAGCTTTGGCCAATAACCCCGATATATTATTGATGGATGAGGCATTTTCGGCCTTGGATCCACTCATTCGGAAAGAAATGCAGGATGAATTATTAGACCTACAGGAAAAAGTTCAGAAGACCATCATCTTCATCACACATGATTTAAACGAAGCCTTACGTATTGGGGACAGAATTGCTCTCATGAAGGATGGTAAGATTATGCAAATAGGGACGGGTGAAGAAATTTTAACCAATCCTGCCAATGAATTTGTCAGTGAGTTTATCGAAGATGTCGATCGTTCAAAAGTGTTAACAGCTCAAAATATTATGATTAAGCCGATTACGACAAATATAGATATTGATGGCCCAAAAGTTGCCTTGAGACGGATGGACACAGAAGAAGTGAGTATGCTTCTAGCTGTCAATCGCCAAAGAAAATTACTAGGAGTCATTTCGGCAGATGCGGCATTTAAGGCAAATGCAAAACAGCATAGTTTGATTGACTATATTGATACGGATATTCGTACAGTCTCAAAAGATACCTTGCTAGAGGATATTTTACCTCTAATTTATGATTCGGCAGCACCTATTGCAGTTGTTGAAAACGGTCGTTTGATAGGGGTGTTAATTAAAGGTCGTGTCATCGAAGCTCTCACTAAACAAGGAATTGAAATAGAAGAATAGGAGATCAGTGTGGATAATATATTACAAAATAGCTTACCGATTAAAGATTTGGTAGACAAAGGAATTGACTGGCTGACCGAGCATTTAGCAGGACTTTTTAAAGTCATTCAAGTAAGTGGTGACGCGATGATGAACTTCGTTTCAGATACTTTGAATGTAATTCCTCCCTTACTTTTACTGATTGTGATTCCTGCCCTTGCTTACTATGTTTCTAGAAAAAAAGGTTTCACCGCTTTGACGATGTTGGGGTTGCTGTTCATCTATAATCAGGGATTATGGGAAGAAATGCTATATACATTCACTTTGGTGCTTGTTGCAAGTCTAATCTCTGTTCTATTAGGTATCCCCTTGGGTGTTTGGATGGCTAAGAGCAATCGTGCCAAATCAATCATTAGCCCGTTGTTGGACTTTATGCAGACCATGCCAGCATTCGTTTATCTAATCCCTGCCGTTGCATTCTTTGGGATTGGAATGGTTCCAGGGGTCTTTGCTTCCGTCATTTTTGCCTTGCCGCCAACTGTTCGGTTTACAAATTTGGGAATTCGTGAGATTCCAGAAGAATTGATAGAAGCATCAGAATCATTTGGATCAACCGATCGACAACGCTTGTTTAAAGTAGAGCTACCCTTAGCAAAAAATACTATTTTTGCGGGAGTAAACCAAACAATCATGCTCGCTCTTTCTATGGTCGTTACTGCTTCGATGATTGGTGCTCCGGGTTTAGGAAATGGAGTTTTATCTGCTCTACAACATGCAGAGATTGGTGCAGGTTTTGTTTCAGGTCTAGCACTGGTTGTATTAGCTATCATTATTGATCGCTTTACTCAGTTTTTAAACCAGCCGAAACGGAAAGCTGCTAAGCAATCAACATTTGCAAAGTTCCTTGCTCCAATCTTGCTAATCTCATTTTTGATGACTGGTATTACTCAATCCTTCCTAAAGGCCACCACATCTGATAAAAAAGAAATCACCCTTGCCTATGTGGAGTGGGACTCCGAGGTGGCTTCTACAAATGTTTTAGCAGAGGTATTAACATCTCAAGGATATGATGTCAACCTCATCTCATTGGATAATGCAGTAGCTTGGAAATCAATAGCAGAAGGAAATGCGGATGCTTCTGTCTCTGCATGGTTGCCGGCAACCCACCAAGCACAATATGAACAGTATAAAGATCAACTGGTAGATTTGGGCGCAAATTTGTTTGGTACCAGTCTTGGCCTAGCTGTGCCAAGCTATATGGACATCTCGACAATTGAGGAATTGACCTCACAGGCCAACCAAACGATTATCGGAATTGAACCTGGGGCTGGAATTATGGCAGCTGCTGACTCCGCAGTCAATGAATATGCGAACTTATCCACGTGGTCATTGACCGCCTCTTCAACAGGTGCTATGGTTACCTCTTTGGAACAAGCATTGAAAAATGAAGATGATATCGTGGTTACGGCTTGGATGCCTCACTGGATGTTTGCTAAGTACGATTTGAAATTATTAGAAGATCCTATGGGAGTATTTGGTGATGCGGAAGAAATCCATACCATTGTCAGACAAGGTCTGAAAGAGGATCAGGCAGATGCTTACAACATTATTGATCAGTTCAATTGGGAACCAGAAGATATGCAGGCTGTCATGTTGGCAATTTCAGAAGGCAAGACTCCTCGTCAATCTGCAAGAGATTGGATAGAATTAAATCCTGATAAGGTAAAAGAATGGTTGGATTAAATTCATTTATTTTTACTTGAGGGTAACATCGAGGAATGACAAATGGCGCAATCGTCTTATTTTAAGAAAAGCTGTTGTTTGATGAAAATCCTATTTCAATTAATATGCTTGGAAAACATCTAAACAGTACCCGTTCCTTAATAAATTTTATTTTTAAAAATGCACATAGTTTGAAATTAACTATATGCATTTTTATATGGCTCAATAAAAGTGCTATAATTAATTGACAATAATTTGAAATTGTTTTATACTTACTGAAGAGATAAATCAAAATATTTTGATATGAGGTGAGTAATATTAAAGATTTTTCAACGGATGCTCAATTGTTTAAAGCTCTGGCAGATGAGAAACGCTTGCTAATCCTAGATTATTTAAAAAAAGGTGAAACCTGTGCTTGTGTACTTATTGAGAAATTGGGGATTGCTCAGTCGGCCCTATCTTATCATATGAAAATTTTATGTCAGTCAGGGATTGTTGTTAGTCGTCAAGAAGGGAAATGGAGACACTATAGCCTGAGTTATCAAGGGCGTAATTATGCCCTGAGTCGTCTTGGTCAACTAACGAATTTTGAGGTTGAAACTATAGGACAATGTCATTGTAATCGGAAGTCATCATAGAATGGCTTTTGATTTAACAAAACATATCAATGATTTTTGATATAAAAAGGAGTATGATCATGTGGAGGTTTATTCAAGAACAAATTCTTGGAATGAAATGGTTAAATGAAGGTGTTGGAAAGTTATTGTCGCTGATTGGGATTGATATGACGACTCGACTTGGAGGAGCTTTTCAGTTTTTCTTTTACGATGTTATCAAAATTACCATTTTACTATGTGTCTTAATTTTTTCTATATCCTATATTCAAAGTTATTTCCCACCTGAAAGAAGTCGTAAGATTCTAAGTCGGTTTGATGGTATTTCTGCCAATATTGTATCAGCTCTATTGGGGACTGTTACTCCATTTTGTTCTTGTTCTTCCATTCCTTTGTTTATGGGTTTTACCAGTGCGGGACTACCCATTGGTGTGACTTTCTCGTTTTTAATTTCATCACCGATGGTTGACCTAGGTAGTTTGATTCTTCTGATGAGCATCTTTGGAACAAAGATTGCATTTATTTACGTGCTATTTGGCTTAGTAATTGCAGTTTTGGGTGGTACTTTTATTGAAAAACTCGGCATGGAAAAATATGTTGAAGATTTTGTGAAAAATGCCCATGTGCCTTTTTTAGAAGAGGAGAATTTAACATTTCGAGATAGAGTTAATTTTGCTAAGGAACAAGTTTCTGAAACATTTAAAAAAGTTTTTCCTTATATTCTAATAGGGGTAGGAATAGGGGCTTTTATTCATAACTGGATACCGGAGAATTGGGTGACTAGCACTCTGGGAAATAGGAATCCATTCGGGGTTATCATAGCAACCTTTATTGGAATACCTATGTATGCAGATATTTTTGGGTCAATTCCTGTAGCAGAAGCCTTGTTGGAAAAGGGAGCACAATTGGGAACGGTATTAGCCTTTATGATGGCGGTTACAACTCTCAGCCTACCTTCCCTAATCATGTTAAAGAGAGCTATAAAGCCACAACTTTTAGCAGTATTCATTGCGATCTGCACTTTTGGAATTATCCTAGCAGGTTATTTATTTAATTTATTGCAAACAATTATTCTTTAGGAGGAAATATAGATGTCACAAGTTTTATCAAACCAGATTGTGTTTAAGGTTCTAGGTTCTGGGTGCAAGAAATGTAATTTATTAGAGGAACATGTTCAACAGGCCTGTATTGATGAAGGGATAGATGTCACAATCGAACATGAAAGGGATTTTTCTAAGATTGCTGCATATGGTGTTATGTCTACTCCTGCTTTGGTATTAAATGAAAAAGTTGTTGCTTCAGGAAAAGTCCTCTCTGTGAATGAAGTTAAAGAGATTATTCAGGAGGAGATTGTTGATGCCTAAGCCTAAAGTAGCCTTTATTTGTGTTCATAATTCTTGTAGAAGTCAAATGGCCGAAGCCTTGGCCAAAAAATATTATTCGGACTATTTTGAAGCTTATTCGGCAGGAACGGAAACAAAACCACAAATCAATCAAGATGCAGTCCGACTAGTAAAAGAAAAGCATCATATCGATATGGAAAGGACACAATATTCTAAGTTACTTGATGAACTACCACCCATTGATATTGTTATAACAATGGGGTGTAACGTGGACTGTCCATATCTACCTTGTCATCATAGAGAAGATTGGGGTTTAGATGATCCGACTGGAAAAGCTGACAGTGAATTCTTAAGTGTTATGGCACTAATAGAAGAAAAATTGTTTGAACTTTCAAAGTCAAAGGTTTTAAGTGATATTGATAAGTGATTAGAAATTTGTTGTGTAAAGGAGAAGTAGTGATCGTTAGCATTACTAATGTACTAATGTATTGTATGCCCCTTGAATCAATCTTCTTTACTAACAAAGGTATATCTCTTAATGACCTTAAATTCTACCTTATCTAAACACCCTTATGCACAAATCAATCTAAAACTCTTATCAGTTAAATTTCAGAAAGCAAAAAAAGATGAGTTCCGTCACTCATCTTTTTCTACTCTTTTGTTAACGTAACCTCATCTCCTGTATCCTTTACAAGGTCTGGAAGTGTAATAGAGTTTTCGGTTGCAGAATATTCAAATTCGTTACTTGTATTGATATTGTAAATAGATTATTAAATGTTTCGGAATTAAAAAATAGTGGTTTTATTATTGATAGAGATTACGGTGAAATATTTGATAATTGCAAAGAATTTCTTATGGAATATAGAGGAAGTTCTATACCAACAGATATGGGACAAGTTGAAGTTAAATACGAACTACCATATTTTTTATTGGAGATATTATTAATAAAAAAAGTGGACTATTGAATCCATTTTTAAATTGTTCCCTTTTGGTGAAGGTTCGTATGTTCAGGTCTTTAAATACTTTGATGATTTTTATGATAAATATTTTGCTGTGAAAAGAGCTAAGACAGATTTGGACGCTAAAGAATAGGAGAGATTTTATAAAGAGTATGAAGTTATGAAATCTATAAATTCTCCGTATGTATTAGAAGTTTATCGCCTAGATAAAAACAAAAATGAATACTATATGGAGTTCGCAGATTTTTTGTTGTATGATTATATTTTGAAGAATAATCAGAAACTAAGCTTTATTGCACGTAGAAAAATCTGTTTACAAATAATTAGGGCTTTTGATGTGTTTGACAGAATTGGGCTTTTACATAAAGACATTAGCCCTAAAAATGTTTTACTCAAAAAATATCTAGAAGAGGTTGTCGTAAAAATTGCTGACTTTGGATTAGTTAAAACAGTTGATAGTCAATTAACATCATTAAAAACAGAAGTTCGTGGCTATTTTGATGATGCATCTGGTTTAAGTACAGAAGGATTTAAAAATTACAGCAAGCAATACGAATACTATGCCCTCTCAAAATTAATTTACTTTGTGTTGACTGGAAGATTTAAGAATATGAATAGATTCGATTTCCCCAAATTAAAGGAATTTATGGAAAAGGGATTGCACGCGAATCATAATTATAGATATAAAACAATTGGAGAGTTGAAAAATGCGTTCTTAGAAATACAAGAAGAATGGAAATTTTAACTGAGTATATTTCATGCTGAAAGAGCAATAATAAAAAGGAACACCTCATTCGAAGTGTTCCTTTCATTATCTGCATGTTCTACATAAGATTGAACAGGCTATGATAGATTTAGCAGAAATAATTATTTGATTTATTATAATCAGTTAAAATTCAGTTATTTTGCTAAAATCAAAAGATAAAAGCCTTTGAAACGTTGTTTTCAAGGGCTTTCTGTATATTGTCTTATTTTACTTCAGTAAAGATAAAGCAATCTATTTTTAACCTTAACATAAATATTGATGTATCAATATTTATAGAGATATTTACCTTTCTGATAAAGGAAAGGTAGAGAAAAAGGTAGAGATTATATATCAACTTGTTAACTCTGCTATTTTATTTAAATATAAATCAACAGCTTCATATTTTTTATGAGGGGCGAGTTCTGCATATAAGTCCATGGTTGTCGAAATTGATTTATGTCCCATTCTTTCTTGTAGCTCTTTCCAATTCGCCCCTGCATTGAGCATAAGCGAAGCATGAGTGTGACGAAATAAGTGAAAGCCATAATCTGGTAAACCTAGTTCAGTTAGGCGTTTTTTTAATGTGGCTCGTTCATTTCTATCACACATATAATTTCCATAGATTGTGGGAAAAATCAAATCTGATTTTGGAAGCCCATGTTGCTCAAAATAAGTATTCATTTCATCATGAAATTCTTTTAGGTGCATTAAAGTTGGAAGTGGCACAGGAGTTCTACGATAACCAGAATCTGTTTTTGGAGTCATTTTACAAATAACTTTTCCCTTTATTCCTAATTTTTTATTAGCATTTTTCCATATTAATGTTTTAGAGACGATAATGTCATTTGTACTAAAGTCTAAATCCTGTATATCAAGAGCTAGAAGTTCATTAATACGTAGAGCAGAAGCTAATAATGTATCGCAAATAATTATAAAACGTCGATTAGCTCTCGTATTAGGTAAGGTTTTAAGATAGTTTATCCATTTAGTTAGTTCTTTATCATGTAGAACCATGATACGTTTTTTATTCGCCTTAGGCTTTGGTGGAATAGTGATGGTTTTTGCTGGATTTGTAGTTAATCCAAAATGTGTTATTCCAAAATCAAAAATATCACTTAGTTTATGGATAATTGCACCATATTCTTTGGAGCTTCCTTTTGGTGCGCGCTTGTTTCCTTTAGCGATAGATTGCTGTGACTTTATAGCAAGTTCATTTACCCATAATTGAATATCAGTAGATTCAATTTTATCAGGTTTATAGTCGCCAAATTGTGGATTGATATAAGTATCAATATAACCTTTTACACGGTTAACTGTATTTTGAGATGATACCCAAGTTTGAAAGTTACTAAACCAAATATCAACTAGGTCACTAAAACGATTAATTACTACGACTTTTTGCTTAGTATTAGCATTTTTTTCAAAATTAAGTTTAGCTTGGAGTAACTTTCTATCAAGTGCTTTTAAAGTCTTGGCAGTAATAGTAGTTGTAACTTGCTTTCCAGTTTTATTATCTATTCCTAAATAAGCACCTTTAAGTGAGTAGGAAATGTCACCATTATTTTTTATCTTTTTAATAATTTTTTTGTTGTGATGTTCAATTATTTCAGTTTTCATAATAGCCCTTTCGTATCGGATAATCACGAATGAGGCTAAAAAATAGACTTTCTCCCTTTCCTTTTAGGATAAGTCTATTTTAGCATATTTTAATTAATGAGTTAAGAATTGTAAAACACTACTTAATTGATAGTAAACTGTCCGAGTTCCTTCAATGGGAGGTTCTAAACGTTGTAAGCCTTTATTCTCCCATGTTTTAAGAGTGTTAGGCGAAATATGCAATTGTTTTAATAGCTCTTTTTGAGTGATAATGTCTAATTTTGGAGAGTTGCTATTATATTGTGTTGTAACTTCTAGAAGTACATTTAATAGTTCTTCAATTTTCTGTAATTTTACTAGTTCTAATCCACTCAACTGTGATTATCCTTTCTCTTTTTATAGTTTCATGTTATAATATTAGTAGTTATTTTGGCTCTTTGTCAACTGTAGTGGGTAGATGAAAAGCTAACACCTAGAGAG
>ERZ650312.794-NODE-794-length-17815-cov-4.695721_pt1 | contig 17815 bp, 14 predicted proteins | sample MGYA00376248_ERZ650312 | MGnify/ENA primary metagenome ERZ650312 (study PRJEB26733, sample SAMN07839316) | wastewater metagenome | biome: urban; feature: wastewater treatment plant; material: waste water | place: USA: North Carolina | collected 2016-07-28 ... | reverse complement strand
TGGCCGCCGAGTAGCCGGCCATCCAGGCCGTGCCGAGGGTGCCGCAGATCGACGACAGGTTGATGATGGAACCGCCGTGGGCCTTCATCAGCTGCATGGCGCTGCGGGTGCCCCAGAAGGTGCCGTCCACGGAGGTGCCGAAGTTGGCCTGCCAGTCGGCGCTGCTCATCGCCTCGATGGGCCCCCAGGTGTAGGCCATGGCGTTGTTCACCAGGATGTCGAGGCGGCCGTGGCGGCGGGCGCAGTCGGCCAGGGCGGCGGTGAAGGCGGCTTCGTCGCTGACGTCGGCCACCACGGCCTCGGCCTGGCCGCCGGCGGCGCGGATGCGGGCGACGACCTCGTCGAGGGGTTCCTGGCGGCGGCCGCAGATCACCACCCGGGCGCCCTCCTCGGCGAAACGTTCGGCGGTGGCGGCGCCGATGCCGGAGCCTCCACCGGTGATGAAGGCGATCTTGTCTTGCAGGCGTGCGGTCATGGGGCGTGCTCCTTGGAAGATGGGCAAAGGTCGGAAGCGGCGCTCAGGGGCGCCGGTGGGTGACGCGGGTGAGCAGGGTCACCGAGCGGGCCGGGTCGATGCAGTCGGCCACCGCCCGGGGCAGGCGCGCCGGCAGCGGGGTGGCGTCAAAGGCGCGCACCGCGTCGGCGGGGCCCGGGTACCAGGCCTCGAGGATCAGCGCGTAGTCGTAGCCCGGCGGCGGCGTGCCCTCGACCCGGTTGAGGACCAGCCGCAGGGCGGCGCCGAAGGCCGGATCGGCCAGCCAGCGGGCGGCGTCCGCCTCGGCCAGGGCCCGCGCCAGGGCGTCCGGAGCGGTGCCTTCGCGCAGGCCCAGGAAGGCGACGACCATGCAGTCGGTGGGCTCGCCTTCCCGCAGCACGGCCTCTTCGGCGACCAGGGTGAAGTTGCGGACGTAGGTGGAGAACACCCGCGGCTCGTCGGGCCGCATGATGCGCAGGGTCTCCTCGTCGCTCCAGATGTCGTCGGCGGCCTGGCGGTCGCGCAGCACCAGCAGGTTCACCCCGTCGTAATCGGCCGTGGCGCCGGGCAGCCGCGGGGTGTTCTCCAGGTCGCGGGAGCACTGGCGGACGCTCTTCACCTTGTCCCGCACGTTGGTGCAGCCGGCGCCGAGGGCGGAGTGCTCCCGCCAGGCCTGGGGAAAGTCCTCGGGCCTCAGGGCCGGGTTGCGCCGGGCCAGGTAGATCATCTTCCAGGCCATCAGCGCACCCGGATCTTCGGGTCCGGCGCGCCCTTGCGGAGGGTGGCCAGGAAGGCTTCCGCCGGGGCCGGGGCGGCCACCTCGGGCAGGCTGTCCTTATCCGGGCGGGCGGCCCAGAAGGCCTGCCACGACGGGAACAGGTCGTGGAAGGTGCCGGGGTAGGGCTCGCGGCCCGGCCAGCGCATCTTGCGCTCGCCGATGGGGGGCTTGTTGAGGTCGGTGGCGTACCAGTAGCACGGCAGGCGGCGGCGGAAGTACCACTGGCCGTCGATGCGCTCGTAGTCGTCCCAGTAGAGCATCTGCATGATCACCCACTCGGGGCCGGTCTCGTGCTCGTTCTTGGAGTAGACGACGCCCACCGCGTGGTCGGGGTCGATGAACTCGATGATGTGCTGGCCCACGTGGTGCGAGGTGCCGGTGAACTGGTTGCGCAGGGTCTCGTCCACCCAGGCCTTGAGGGCGGCCCGTCCGGTGCCCTTGCGGCCCACCTGGATGTCGGGAGCGAAGAGGTTCACGTGGGCGTCCAGGTCGCGCATGTCGAGCGACAGGGAATACTTGCCGGCGAGCTGGCGGATCGCCTCGATGGATTCGAGGCGATCCACGCGGGCGGCGAGGCTTGCGTCGGTCATGGCGGGCCCGCTCACAGGAAGCTCATGCCGCCATTCACGGCGAGGTTCTGGCCGGTGATGAAGCCGGCCTCGTCGCTGGCCAGGAAGACGGCGGCGGCGGCGATCTCCGCCGGCTCGCCCATCCGGCCGAGGGGAATGGCGCGGATCATGGCCTGGGTCCATTCGTCGGGGATGCCGGCCATCATCGGGGTGTTGGTGGGGCCGGGCACGATGGTGTTCACGCGGATGCCGCTGGCCGCCAGCTCGCGGGCGGCGCTGCGGGTCAGGCCCATCACGCCGGCCTTGGAGGCGCAGTAGTGGGCCGGGCCCTCGCCCGAGAAGGCGGCGGTGCTGGAGACGTTGACGATCGCCCCGCGGGCCCCGCATTGCTGCATCAGGCGGGCGCCCTCGCGGCAGCACAGGAAGGTGCCGGTGAGGTTGACGCCGATGACGCGGGCCCAGGCCTCGTCGGGGGTGTCCACGAAGGCATCCATCGAGCCGATGCCGGCGCTGTTGATCACCACGTCGAGGCGCCCGAAGCGGGCCTCGACGGCCTGGAAGGCCGCCACCACCGACGCGCTGTCGGCCACGTTGCAGCCCACCGCCAGGCCCCGCTCGCCCAGTTCGGCGACGGCCCGGGCGGCGGCCTCGGCGTTGATGTCGGCGGCCACCACGCGGGCTCCCTCGGCCGCGAAACGCTGCACGATGGCCAGCCCCATGCCCTGGGCTGCACCCGTAACGAATACCACCTTGTCGGAAAACTTCATGCCGGCCTCCACGATACTTTGAGTGAATGGGGTGGGAGCTGCCGCCCCCGGATGGAGGCCATCATTAGCCCTGGGCGCCTTCGGGGCATCGTCCAGGCTGACTAGATGCAGGCAGAAAACGGCCGCTGAGCGCCTTCCCCATGCCGGCAAGCCCCACGGGCACCCGCCTTCGCGTCCGTACCGCCGCGCCCCGGCACCGGGCAAAAGAAACGGGCGGCCCGCCCGAAGGCTGCCGCCCGCCGATGCACCGCGCCGGATGCCCAAGGCAACGCAGGGCCGCCCCACTCCTTGCCCCCCACGGAGGGCGGAGCCCGGCCCCGGGGATGCTCAGAGCCCCATGCGCCGCGCGGCCTCGGGGCCGAAGTCGCGCTCGGTGAACTTGCCCTGGTTGAGCTTGTAGGCGCCGGGCTGCTCGTTCACCAGGTTGAAGGCGAGGTAGGTGCCGGCGTTGAGGTCGTGGTAGAGGCCCACCCCGGCCTGCCAGGTGTTCATCTCGTAGGCATAGAAGTAGTTCACCACCGAGGTGCGCCACAGCTCGCCGCGGCTGTCGTAGTTGTCGGCCATCAGCATGAACCAGGTGTCCTCGTCCACGTAGAGGGTGCGCTTGCTGTAGAGGTGGCGGTAGCCGTCCTTGAGGGTGCCCTCCACCACCCACACCCGGTGCAGCTCGTAGCGCAGGGCGTCCGGGTTGAGGTGGCCCGGGCGGATCAGGTCGGCGTACTTGAGCTTGTCGGAGTGCAGCCGGTAGGCGTTGTAGGGCACGTACAGCTCCTTCTTGCCGACGATCTTCCAGTTGAAGCGCTCCGGCGAGCCGTTGAAGAGGCGCACCTCGTCCACCGCGATGGAGCCGCCGGTGCCCGGGAAGGGCATGTCGAAGCCGTAGCCCGGCGACTGCCGCACGCGCCGGGTGCCCGGGTCGTAGCGCCAGCTCTGGCGGGGCTCCCTGGCGAAGTTCCAGAACTCGGTGCCGGTGTTCACCTCGCCCTTGTCGCGTTCGGGCAGCAGGGTCTCGTTGAGGTAGTAGGACGAGTTGCCCACCGTGCGCCCCTTGCGGCCGGGCTCGACGCCCGGGGCCAGGTTGCGGGAGCGCACCCGGCCCCAGTTCACCTTGCCGTCGGCCAGCACGTAGGCGTTGTCGGAGACCAGCTCCTCGGTCCACGCCCGGTAGGGCATGGTGGCGTTCCACAGCAGCTCGAGGCCCGACTTGGGGATCGGGAACAGCACGCCGCCGCTGGCCCCCGTCACCCCCTCGCCGTTGTCCACCAGCTCGGCGCCGGCGGCGTTCTCGAGGGCGACCTTGCAGACGGCCTCCGGGAAGCGGAAATCCCGGTGGCTGGGATAGACCGCGATCCTGTAGGTGGCGGGGTAGCGCTTGAACAGCGCCTTCTGCCCCGCCGACAGGCGCTGGGCGTACTGGGCCATGTTGGCCGCGGTGATCACGTAAAGGGGCTTTTCGGCGGGGTAAGGGTCGACCGGGTGGAAGCCGGTGCCCTTGAACTCCACCCCCGGCGGCACGCCCAGCCACTTGCCGCTCCAGGGCGGAATGCTGCCGTCGGCGTTGCCGGCCTTCTCGGCGCCGACGCAGGTGAGGTCCTTGCCCAGGCGGGCGATTTCGTCGGGCGTGGCCCTGGCGTGGGCGCCCTGGGCCGCCAGCAGCGCGGCGCCGAGGATCAGTGCGGAAATCGGCTTGCTCATGTGGGTGTCCATGGTCGTGTGCGGGTCAGAAGGTGTATTTGGCGTTGAAGGACAGGTAGTCGCGGTCGGCCAGGGTGCGGCCGTCGGCGACGCTGGCCGAACCGATGTAGGTGACGTAGGTGAGGCCCACCTGGAAGTTGCCCAGGTACTTGAAGTCGGCCCCCAGGGTCAGCCGGCGCTCGTCGCGGCCCATCCCGGAGAAGCTGCTGCCGGCCACGTTCTGGGTCCAGATGGCGCGGGTGCTGAGGTCCCAGCCGCTGAACACGGAGGGGTAGTCGAGCATCACGCCGACCCCTGCGAGGCTGGAGCTGCGGGTCTGGCCGTCGTACACGTAGCGCGAGAAGCTGCCGTTCTGTACGCCGCCGCTCACGGTGAGGGTGTCGACACCGGTGATGCGCTGGTGCACCACCTCGCCCAGCAGCGTGGTCTGGTGGGCCAGGGCGCTCGGGCCGAGGATGTACACGAAGTTGGCGTTGCCCTGGAGGTAGCTGCCGCGGGTCGGCGAGCCGTTGTCCAGATACACCGGCGCGCCGTCCCGGTAGCTCAGGTCGCCGCCCACCTGCACCGCGTCGCCGAACTTGGTGCTGGCGCTGACGCCGGTGAGCTTGATGTCCTCGAAGTAGGCCAGCTTGAAATACGGCGCGCTGCCCGGCGAGGCCAGCGCCCCGAAGCGGGGCAGCGACGAGTAGCGGGTGGTGCCGGTGAAGTCGTAGAACATCGCCCCCACCCGGTCGTGATAGCGATAGTGGAAGAGCCCCAGCTCGGTGTTGTCGCTGAGCTGGTAGCGGGCCCCCAGGCCCCACTGGCCGGAGTCCCGCGCCGAGATCTCGCCGGCGTAGTTGGCGACGGCAAAGCTGCGGTCCGGCAGGCTGCCGATCGCGCCGGGCGCCAGCCGGTAGAACTGGGCGCCGGGGCCGAAGTAGTCGCTGCCGAAGTAATCGCCCACCGGGTTGAGGCGGGATTTCTCCCACTTGTACTGGTAGTAGCCGGTCACCGTGAGGCTGTCGGTGAGGCCCAGGCTGGCCGACAGCTGCCCCACCGGCAGGTAGCTCTCCTTGGCCTCGGTGCCGGGCACGTTGAACTTGGTGGCATCCACCGGCACCTGGCCCTGGCTGATGTTGGGCCAGAACAGGCTCTCCCCCCACACCACCGCGTGGCGCCCCAGCTTGACGTTGAGGGGCATCTCGCCGAGCTGCCAGTTGCCATACACGAAGGCCTCCAGCAGGCGGGAGTTCTGGCCGCTCAGGCGGCGGGTGTCGTCCACGAACTCGTTGGCCGGGCCGATCTTGTTGACGGTGCCCGCCGAATCGTTGTCGTTGCTGCCCCGGTAAACCGTGTCGTAGAAGGCGCTCCCCCGCAGCATGCCGCCCAGGTTGTCGTGCTTGACCTTGACCTCGCCGAGCACGTTGAGGCGGTTGTTGATGAGGCCGTGGCGCTTGAAGTTGCGGGTGCCGTCGTCGCTGTTGAGGTCGGCCAGGTAGGCCGGCGAGGCGTCCTTGAGGCGCATCGAGCTGGTGTAGCCGACGGTGAGCGAGGTGTCGACGGCGGTCGTCTCGCCCAGCTGGAAGCCGGGGCCCGCCACGGCCGGCAGGCCGACGCCGGCCAGCGCCAGGGCAAGCAGCCGGCGTGGATGGCATGGTGTGAAGCGGTGGTGATGGAGCATCGATCAATCCCTCCCTGCATGTTGTTGTTTGCGGAGCGGAAGGCCCGGACAGCCACGCCCTCCGGGCCTTTCGAGGTGACGGCGGAGGGATGCTGCCGATGGTGCACCGCGGGTCGCATCCCCCATTCGGGTGAAACGCCGGGAAGAAGCTCAGCCCAGCGGCACCACACTGCGCAGCACCCGCCGCAGCAGCTCGGTCTGGCGGGTGACCCCGGTCTTGGCGAAGATGCTGCGCAGCTGGCTGCGCGCCGTGTGGCGGCTGATGTCCTGACGGGCCGCCGCCTCGTCCAGGGTGAGCCCCTCCACCAGCAGCAGGACCAGCGCGCTCTCCGCCCCGGTCAGGCCGAACAGGCTGCGCAGCAGGGCGGGGGAGGCGCCCACCGAGCGCTCGACGTCGCTGATGTGGAGCACCGCCGCCGGACAGGGGCCGTAGTCGGCCCCGCCGGTGGCGGGCACCGGCCGGACCAGCACCCCGAGGTGGGGGCGCCCGGAGGGGCGGGTCAGGGTCATGCCCTCCACCAGCCCGGGCCCCGGGCCGCGCTGGCCCTCCACCCGGGCGACCATCGCCAGCAGCTGGGCCCGCTCGGCACGCAGGCCGGGCCTCAGCTCCCGGCCCACCAGGCGCAGGCCGTCGCCGGCGGCCAGGATCTCGTCCGCCACCCGGTTGCTGCCCAGCACACGGCCGCGGCGGTCCACCCACAGCGTCCCCACCGCCAGCCGCTCCAGGGTGCCGGCATACAGCCGGCGCTCCCGGTCGGAGCCTTCCATCAGCGCCCGCGCCCGCAGGGCCCGCTTGAGGTGGGGCAGCAGGAGCCCGCACAGGGCCCGCTCCGCCTCCCCGAAGGGGCCGCTGTCGGCGCTCCGGCAGATCCGGAAGCGGCACACCGCCTCGCCCCCCACGTCCAGATCGGCCCCCGCCAGGTGGCGGATGCCCAGCGGCGCCAGGCAGTTGCGGTACACCACGCTGTCCAGCCAGTCCGCCTCCGAGATCAGCGCCTCCACCCCCAGCATGCAGTCGCGGGGCAGATCGACGAAGGGGTCGAGGCTGTGGAGCACGTCGGTGTAGGCCGTCAGCAGGGCGGGCCGGGCCTCGCCCGCAAACAGGATGGGCAGCCCCGGCCCGGCCAGATCGGGCAACAGCACCAGGGAGACGTAGTTGGCCCGCAGCTGCGCCTGCAGCAGCTGCAGGAAGACCTCCCAGGCCTTCAGGTCGAAGGCGCCGTCGTGGATCAGCCCGGTCAGCCGCTCGTAGGTGGAAAAATCCACCCCGGCCCGGGCAAACAGGGCGCCGGCCTCCATCGGGCCGGACGTGAGCGCACGCGACATGGGAAGAAGACCGGACAGAAAGGAGAGGCGCGCAGGTTTGCATGCGGGCGCGCCGCCCTCGTCGTCCGGACGGACGATGAGCGGCCGCGGGGCGGCGCCGAATAATCCTCGCCAGCCTGCCCGGGTTACGGGCGTCAGTGACGAGGAACGTATATGCCAGCCCCCTCCCCCACCCCTGCGGACACCCCGCCGCCGGCCCTGCTGGAACGCCCGGAAGACGGCATTGCCGTGGTCCGCCTGCACCGGCCGGAGGCCACCAATGCCCTGAGCCTGGAGCTGCAGGCCCTGCTGTCGCGGCTGTTCGCCGAGCTGGGCGCCGACCCGTCGGTGCGCTGCATCGTGCTCACCGGCGGCGACAAGGTGTTCGCGGCGGGGGGCGACATTCACAGCATGGCCGGCGTCGGCCCGATCGAGATCCACCAGCGCCACACCGAGCGGGTGTGGGCGCCGATCCAGCACTGCCCCAAGCCGGTGATCGCCGCGATCTGCGGCTATGCCTATGGCGGCGGCTGCGAGCTGGCGATGCTGGCCGACATCCTGATCGCCGGCGAGGGCGCGCGCTTCTGCCAGCCGGAGATCCGCATCGGCATCATGCCCGGCATCGGCGGTACCCAGCGCCTGGTGCGGGCGGTGGGCAAGGCCAAGGCGATGCGCATGGCCCTCACCGGGCGGCCGATCACCGCGCAGGAAGCCTGGGTGGCCGGGCTGGTCAGCGAGGTGGTGCCCGATGGGGAGGTGATGGGCACCGCGCTGGAGATGGCCCGCACCATCGCCGCGATGCCGCCGCTGGCCGCCGAGCAGATCAAGGAGGTGATCCTGGCCGGCATGGACGCCCCCCTCGAAACCGCGCTGGCCCTGGAGCGCAAGGCCAACGCCCTGCTCTTCGCGTCCCGCGACCAGAAGGAAGGCATGCAGGCTTTCATCGAAAAACGCCCCCCCCGTTTCGAGGGGCGCTGAACCCGGCGCCCCGCGAAACGGGGCCCAATCACAACGAGGAAAAACAATGTCCCAACCCCTCTTCCATCTGGACGGCTGCGTGGCCCTGGTGACCGGCGCCGGCCGTGGCATGGGCCGTGGCGTGGCCGAGACCCTGGCCCGCCTGGGCGCCACCGTGGCGGTCAATGACTTCTACCCGGAGCGGGCCGAGGCGGCCGCCGCCGAGATCCGCGCGCAGGGCCTGAAGGCGCTGGCCGCCCCGGCCGACGTGACCGACTACGCGGCCGTCCAGGCCATGGTGGCCCGGGTGAAGGACGAGGCCGGCGTCATCGACATCTACGTCTCCAACGCCGGGGTGCCGACCACCGGCATGGGCTACGCGCGCTTTCTGGAATCCACCCCCGAGGACTGGGAGCGCTTCGTCAAGCTCAACATGTACGGCCTGATGAACGGCTGCCACGCGGTGCTGCCGGGCATGCTCGAGAAGGGCTGGGGCCGCATCGTGGCGATCACCTCGGAGTCGTGGCGGGCCGGGGTGCCGATGGGGATTGCCGCCTATGCCGCCTCGAAGGCCGGGGTGGTGGGCTTCGTGCGCCAGCTGGCGGCGGAGACCGGCCGCAAGGGCATCACCGTGAATGCGCTGTCCCTGGGCACGATGAACAACTGGGAGGGCTCGGATGCGGTGGCCTGCAAGAGCGCCTTCGTGCCCCGCGCCGGCTCGCCGGCCGACGTGGGCGCCGGCGTGGCCTATCTGGCCTCGCGGGAGGCGGAGTGGGTGACCGGCCAGGTTTACGCCCTCAACGGCGGCGCGCTCACCGCCTGACCAGCGCCAACGGGCGGCTCTGCAACGGAGCCGCCCGGGTGGTTTCAGGCAGCGTTCAGGCCGAGGCCGGCTGGCGGTTGAGGGCCTTGTCGTTGGGCGGGTTCATCACGCACCAGGTGCCGGCCGGGTGGTAGATGTAGGGCACGCAGCGGTTGCAGTGGGTGCACCCGGAGCGGGTGGTCTCGCCGCGCTGGAAGCGGTTCACCAGCTGGGAATCATGGATCAGCGGGCGCGCCATCACCACCGCGTCGAAGCCTTCGGCCATGGCCTGGGCGGCGTTGTCCAGGCTGGAGACGCCGCCCAGGTAGCCGAGCGGCAGCTTGACGGCCTGGCGGATCTTGCGGGAATACTCCAGAAAGTACATCTCGCGGAAGCTCACCTTCGGCACGCCGAGCTGCGAGGCCTTGAGCATCAGGCCGGTGAGCCAGTTGCCGCGCAGCACCTTCTGCATCTCGGCCATGTCGAAGTTGCTGCCGAACATGAACCAGCCGGATTCGATGTTGCGGCCCCCCGAGAGCACCAGCAGGTCGGCGCCGGCGGCCTCGAGGGCCTGGGCGGTGACGATGCCGTCCTCCACCGTGGCGCCGCCCGGCACCCCGTCGGCGACGTTGATCTTGGCGATCACCGCCATCCGGTCGCCCACCGCCGCCTTGACCCGCGCCAGCACCTGGGCCGGAAAGCGCACCCGGTTGAGGGCGCTGCCGCCGAATTCGTCCTTGCGCCGGTTGGAGAGGGGCGAGATGAACTGGTTGAGCAGGTAGCCGTGGCCCATGTGGATCTCCACCGCGTCGAAGCCGGCGTCCCGGCACACCCGGGCGGCGCTCACGAACTGCTCGGTGACCTGCTCCATGTCGGCCCGGTTCATTGCCCGGTGGAACAGGTTGCCGCGCAGGAAGCCGGCCTTGTTGAAGCCGTTCATCGCGCTCATCGTGGCGCCCTTGACGCGGCGCGAGGTGATGAAGGAGCCGCCGTGGGTGATCTGGTACGAAATGGCGCCGCCCTCGGCATGCACCGCGTCGGCCAGGGCCTTCAGCTCGGGCAGGATCTCGGGGCGCAGCCAGACCTGGGCCTGGAGGGTGCGCCCCACGTCGCTGACCGCGCCGTAGGCCACCGTGGTGAGCCCCACCCCGCCGGCCGCCATGGCCCGGTGGTGGTGCAACAGCGCCTTGCTGGGCGCGTCCTGATAGACCATGCCCTCGTTGGCGCCGGCGCGGATGAAGCGGTTGCGCAGGGTGAGCGGGCCAAGGGTGAGGGGCTGGAAGAGCTTGTCGGTGTCGGTCATGGGCGTTGGGCCAAGAAAAGGTTCGGCGCGGGTCAGGCGGCCTGGCTGACCAGGGCCCGCAGTTCGTTCTTGGCCACCTTGTTGGAGGCATTCACCGGCAGGGCGTCGAAGAAGCGCACGTAGCGGGGCACCTTGTAGTTGGCCATGTTGGCCCGGCTCCAGGCGATCAGGCCGTCCTCGTCCAGCGCCGCGCCGGGGCGGCGCACCACGCAGGCGCAGCCCACCTCGCCCATCCGCTCGTCGGGCACGCCCACCACCGCCACCTGGGCAATCGCCGGGTGGGTGGTGAGGGCGGCCTCGATCTCGGCCGGGTAGCAGTTGAAGCCGCCCACGATGAACATGTCCTTCAGCCGGTCGGTGATGCGCAGGTAGCCCCGCGCGTCGAGGGTGCCGATGTCGCCGGTGTGCAGCCAGCCGTCGCCGTCGATGGTCTCGGCGGTGGCCTCCGGGTTCTCGAAGTAGCCCTTCATCACGTGGAAGCCGCGCAGGCAGATCTCGCCGGGCTCGCCGGGCGGCAGCGGCTGGCCCGTCGGGTCCATGATGCACACCTCGGTGCCGGGGATGGCCTTGCCGCTGGTGCCGGCGATGGTGGCCGCGTCGTCGTCCGGGTCGCAGAGGGTGGCCAGGCCGCCGCACTCGGTGAGGCCGTAGGCGGTGGTCACCACCCGGATGCCCAGCTCGCGGCGCATCCGCTCGATGAGGATCGGCGGGATGGTCGAGGCGCCGGTCACCGCGATGCGCAGGGACGACAGGTCGGCCTCGGCCAGCCGGGGGTGGGCCAGCATCGACAGGTAGAGGGTGGGCGGGCCGGGCAGCGCGGTGATGCGGTCGGCCTCGATGCGCTGGAAGACGGCCTCGGCGTCGAACACCGGGTGGGGCAGGATGGTGGCGCCGGCGATCAGGCAGGTGATCCAGCCGGCCTTGTAGCCGAAGCTGTGGAAGAAGGGATTGACCACCAGGTAGCGGTCGCCCGCCTGCAGCCCGATGATCCGCACGTATTCGGCAAAGGCCCGCAGGGTGGGGGCGTGGGCGCTCATCACGCCCTTGGGCTTGCCGGTGGTGCCGGAGGTGAACATCAGGTCGGCGATGTCGTCCGGGCGCACGGCCTCGGCCCGGGCGCGGGCCTGGGCCAGGCTGACGGCGGCGCCGCCGGCCAGGAAGTCCGCCCAGGGCTGGCAGCAGGGCGCGGTGCTGCCGCCGTCCCCCAGCAGCACGATCTTTTCGACGCAGGCCGGGCGCACCGGCGCCAGCAGGGCCGGGTAGTCGGTGCCCAGGAAGGTGCCGACGCAGAACAGCAGGCGGGCATGGCTGCGGGCCAGGATGTCGGCCGCCTCGGCGCCCTTCATGCGGGTGTTGATGGGCACCATCACCGCGCCGGCGCAGTGGATGCCGAGGGCCGCCAGCACCCAGTCGATGCAGTTGGGGGCCCAGATGGCCACCTTGTCGCCGGGCTGGATGCCGTGGGCGAGCAGCGCCCGGCTGACCGCCAGGGCCTGGTCGGGCAGCTCGGCGTAGCTGATGCGGCGGCCCGGCTCCTCGAGGGCCGCGCGGGCGGCGTGGTGGCGGGCCGCGGAGAACAGCAGGGCCGGGATGGTGGCGGCGACGGCGGGGATCGTGGCGTCGTTCATGGTCAGACGCTCATCACGAACTGGCCGCTATCCACCCGCAGCTCCATGCCGTTGATGGCGCGGGCTTCGTCGGAGGCCAGGAACAGCACGGCGGCCGCCACGTCGGCGGGCAGGCAGGCGCGGAACATCGGGTCCACGTCGATGGTGAAGCGGGCCGGATCGAGCCCCGGCGGGTAGGCCGCGGCGCTCATCGGGGTGAGCACGCCGTCCGGGTGCACCGAGTTGCAGCGGATGCGGTATTTCTGGCGCCGGCAGTGGGCCGCCACCGCCCGGCTGAGGGCGGCGATGGCCCCCTTCGAGCCGCAATAGGCGGCGTAGTCGTCCTTGCCCGCCAGGCCGGCGATGGACGATATGTTGACGATGGAGCCGCCGCCGCCCGCCTTCATCAGGGCGACGCCCTCCCGGCAGCCCAGGAAGACGCTGTCGGCGTTGATGCGCATCAGGCGCTGCCAGTCGTCCAGGCTGGCCTCCTCGATGGAGCCCTTGATGAGGATGCCGGCGTTGTTCACCAGGATGTCCAGGCGCCCGAAGCGGGCCTGCACCTCGGCGGACACCCGCTTCCAGTCGGCCTCGGAGGCCGCGTCCTGGCGCAGGAACAGCGCGCTGTCACCGAGTTCGGCGGCCAGCGCCCGGCCGGCCTCCTCGGCGATGTCGGTGATGATGACGCGGGCCCCTTCGCGGGCCAGCAGCTCGACCGTGGCCCGGCCGAGGCCGCTCGCCCCGCCGGTGACCAGGGCCACCTTGTCTTGTACGCGTCCTGCCATGTGTGTCTCCTTGGATTCGTGTAGGGCTCAGGCGCCCCGGGCGATGTGGTGGGCGGCGATGTAGCCGAAGGTCATGGCCGGCCCGAGGGTGCCGCCGGCGCCGGGGTAGGCGGTGCCCATCACCGAGGCCGAGGTGTTGCCGATGGCGTAGAGGCCGGGAATGGGGCTGCCGTCCGGGCGGATCACCTGGGCCTGGGCGTTGGTGAGCAGCCCGCCCTTGGTGCCGATGTCGCCGGCGTCCAGGCGCATGGCGTAGAACGGGCCCTTGCCGATGGGGGCCAGGCAGGGGTTGGGCTGCACGTTCACGTCGCCGTAGTAGCGGTCGAAGGGGTTGCCGCCGCGGGCGAAGTCCTTGTCGATGCCGCTGCGGGCGTAGTCGTTCATCTTCTGCACGGTGGCGGCAAGGCCCGCCGCATCCACGCCGATCTGGCCGGCGAGGGCGTCCAGGGTGTCGGCCTTCCAGTACACGGTGTTCAGCCACTCCTTGCGCAGGCGGCTGTCGGGCATCACCTGGCCGGGCATCAGGGGGCCCATCGCGTAGTTGAAGCGGAAGTGGGCGTCGAAGATCACCCAGGCCGGGATCGAACGGCCGCCGGTGGCGGCGTTGTCCTTGTACATGGCGTCCACGAACTCGAGGTAGGGCGCCGCTTCGTTGATAAAGCGCCGGCCCAGGCCGTTGACCACGATGGCGCCCGGGAAGGCCCGCTCGGCAAAGACGCCGCGGGGCTTTTCTTCCTTCGGCACGGCGATGGTGGGCGCCCACCAGCACCACTCCAGCAGGTCGGTGGCGGCGCCGGCGGCCTGGCCGGCCAGCAGCGCCGCGCCGGTATTGCAGCCGGGCGGGGTGGCGCTCCAGCTGGAGCGGGTCGGGTCAGGCAGGTATTTCTCGCGCAGCTGCTGGTTCTGCTCGAAACCGCCGGCGCCGAAGATCACGCCCTTGCGGGCGGTGAGCGTGCGGCGCTGGCCGCCCTGCTCCACCACGATGCCGCGCACCCGGCCGCCCTCCAGCACCAGCTCCTGGAAATCGGTCTTCAGCCACAGGGGCACGTTGCGGTCCATCAGCGAGCGGCGCAGGGAACACACCAGCGCGCTGCCCAGCCCGGCGCGGCGGTCCATGCGGGTCTTGCGGCGCCAGCGCAGATCCAGCTGGTAGCGCAGCATCAGGCCCATGATCTTGAAGCGCCAGCCGCGCTCCTTGGCCATGGCCTTGTGGGCATCGCGGGCAGTCCAGGCGATGCGGCCCATCAGCAGGGTGGAGGGGGACGGGGTGCGCAGGTTCTTCAGCTCGTCACCGAGCAGGCTGGTGTCGAAGAGCTCCGGGTCCAGGCTGCGCCCGCCGGGCAGCGCGCCGGGCAGGTGCTGGTAGTAATCCGGGTACTTGTGGGCCACCGCGTAGCGCACCCGGGACTTGGTCTCCAGGTACTGGATCATCTTGGGGGCGTGCTCCAGGTAGGCCAGCAGGCGGCTCTCGTCCACCCGGCCGTTGGTGGCCGCGCGCAGGTAGGTGAGGGCCTTGTCGTGGCTGTCCTGCCCGCCCATGCGCTTGAAGTAATGGTTGTTGGGGATCCAGATTCCGCCGCCGGAGATGGCCGAGGTGCCCCCGAACTTGTCGCTCTTTTCCACCACCAGCACCGAAAGCCCCTGGTCGGCGGCGGTAATCGCCGCCGTCATGGCACCGGCGCCGGAGCCGACGACGATGACGTCGAAGGCGGTCTGGGACTGATCTTGTGCGCTCACGCTGGCCTCGCTGAAGTGGGTATCGGCCCCGATGTTCCCGCGGGCGCCCGGCGCGGCCATCGTCAAAGCGGACTAGCTCAATCCGGCCATGAATGAACGGCCCGGTTTAGTTCAATCGGCCGATGCCGGCGGGCGGGCCGCGGGCCACCATCGCGGGCGGGTGACCTCCGTCACCCCGATACCCCTTCAACCACTTCATCGCCGGAGAGCGCCATGCCCCAACAACAGCCCCAGCCCCGCCGTTTCAGCCCCGCCCGCCCCTGCCCCATCGAGGATGTCCCCCAGTGGGACCTGGAGACCGACGTCGTCGTCGTCGGCTTTGGTGCCGCCGGCGCCTGCGCCGCCATCGAGGCCCGCCGGGCCGGTGCCCGGGTGCGGGTGCTGGAGGTGGCCTCGGCCGGCGGCGGCAGCGCCTCGTGGTCCGGCGGCGAGGTGTATGTGGGCGGCAGCGGCGGCACCAGCGTGCAGCGGGCCCACGGCTTCGAGGACAGCACCGAGGATCTGGCCGCCTACCTGATGATGGCCGGCGGCCCCGGCGCCGACGGCGAGCGGGTGGATGCCTACGCCCACGGCGCGGAAGCGCATTTCCGCTGGCTGCAGGACCAGGGCGTCCCCTTCAAGGGCAGCTACCTCCCCGGCAAGTGGATCGAGCCCACCACCGACGACACCCTGCTGTGGTCCGGCAGCGAGCAGGCCTGGCCCTTCCGCGACAAGGCCCGCCCGGCGCCCCGTGGCCACACCGCCCAGTTCGTGGGCTGGGGCGGCGGCAAGGTGCTGATGGAGAAGCTGTGCGCGAAGGCCGCCGAGCTGGGGGCCGAGGTGCACACCGACAGCCGCGCCCTCACCCTGATCCTCGACCGCACGCACGCGGTGGTCGGCGTGGTGGCGCGCATGGATGGCGCCGAGAAGTTCATCCGGGCCCACAAGGGCGTCATCCTGTGCGCCGGCGGCTTCATCCTCAACAAGGAGATGCTGGCCCGCTTCACCCCCGGCGCGCTGGCCTGCAACAAGGAGGTGTCCGGCGGCAACGACGACGGCTCGGGCATCCGGATGGGCATGGCGGTGGGCGGCGCGGCCATCCACATGGACCAGTTCTTCGCCACCGTGCCCTTCTTTCCGCCGGCCTCGCTGGTCAAGGGCATCTTCATCAACGGGCGCGGCGAGCGCTTCATCAACGAGGACGCCTACCACGGCCGGGTCGCCCACTACGTGCTGCGCCAGCCCGAGGGCAAGGCCTGGCTGCTGGTGGATGACGAGATCTTCGGCCGCCCGGTGATCAAGCCCGACGTCACCGTGGCGGCGGTGGGCGAAACCTGGGACGAGGTGGAGGCGGAGCTGGGGTTGCCGGCGGGCAGCCTGGTGCACACCGTGAGCACCTTCAACGAACAGGCCGCCGCCGGCCGCGACCCCTTCTTCCACAAGGCCCCCGACTGGCTGCGCCCGCTCACCAAGGCGCCCTTTGCGGCGATCAGCTACTGCCGCACCGACCTGGAGGCCCACGCCTTCACCCTCGGCGGCCTCGCCACCCGCCCGAGCGGCGAGGTGCTGGATGCCGACGGCCAGCCGATCCGCGGGCTGTACGCCGCGGGCCGCAGCGCCTGCGGCCTGCCGCGCTGGGGCGAGGGCTACAGCTCCGGCCTGTCGCTGGGGGATTCGACCTTCTTCGGCCGCATGGCCGGCAAGGCGGCGGCGGACGCCTGACGGCCGTGGCGGGTGCCAGCCCGAACCGGGCCGGCACCGGGGCTCGGTCAGCCCCTGGGCATGCCGAGGCCGCGCTCGGCGATGATGTTGAGCTGGATCTCGTTGGTGCCGGCGTAGATGGTGTCGGCGCGGGAGAAGAAGAACACCTGCTGCAGGCGGCGCAGCGGGTCTTCCTCGGCCTGGAGGTCGCCGGCCGTGCCCATCACGTCCATCGCCAGCTCGCCCAGCCGGCGGTGCCAGTTGGACCAGGCATACTTGTACACCAGCGCCTCCGGCCCCACCGCCGCCTCGCCCCGGGCGAAGATGCGCAGGGCGTTGGCACGCAGGGTCCGCAGGCCGATCCAGGCGTCGGCGATGCGACGGCGGATGGCCGGGTCCTGGTCGGCGCCGCCCGCCCGGGCCGCGTCCACCAGCAACTCCAGCTCGTGACTGAAGTGCATCTGCTGGCCCAGGGTGGACAGGCCCCGCTCGTAGCCGAGCAGCGCCATGGCCACCTTCCAGCCGTCGCCGGGCGCGCCGACGATGCAGTCGGCGGCGGTGCAGGCGCCGTCGAAGAACACCTCGTTGAACTCGGCCTCGCCGGTCATCTGGCGGATCGGGCGGATCTCCACGCCGGGCTGGTCCAGCGGCACCAGCAGGAAACTCAGCCCCTCCCGCCCCACGCTGCCCGGCGTGCTGCGGGCGATGACGAAGATCCATTCGGACTCGTGGGCCAGGGAGGTCCACACCTTCTGGCCCTGCAGGTGCCACTTGCCATCCTCCAGCCAGCAGCGGGTGCGGATGGCCGCCAGGTCGGAGCCGGCGCCGGGCTCGGAATAGCCCTGGCACCAGAACACCTTGCCCTCGCGGATGCCGGGCAGGAAGCGCGCCTGCTGCTCGGGGGTGCCGAAGTCGATCAGGGTGGGGGCCATCAGCGTCTCGCCGATGTGGCCCATCCGGCCGGGGCCGCCGGCGCGGGCGTACTCCTCGTGAAAGGCCACCTGCAGCGACACCGGCAGCTCGCGGCCACCGTGGGCGCGGGGCCAGCCCAGGCCGATCCAGCCCCCCGAGGCCATCACCTGCTCCCACTCCCGGCGCAGCCCGGAGTGGGCGGTTTCGTCACCGGGGCCACCCCGGTGGCGCAGCACTTCAAAGCGGCCGGTCAGGTGGCGGGCCATCCAGTCGGCCACTTCGGCCCGAAAGGCCATTTCTTCCGTCGTACTCATGCGCTATTCCTCCGGCCGAGCAGGCTGTCGGCCACCGCGTCACGCCAGGCGTCGGGGGTACCGAACCACTGGCTGCCCCACTGGGCGCGCTTGAAATGAAGTTGAGGGTCGTATTCCCAGGTGAAGCCGACCCCGCCGTGGAGCTGGATCGCCTCCGCCGCACAGAAGCGATAGGCCTCGGCGGCCTGCACCCGGGCCACGGCGATTTCGTCCAGGGCCAGCGCCCCCTGCAGGCCGCCACCGGCCGCGAGGGCGCCGCCGAGGGCCGAGCGGGCCCCTTCGAGCTTCACCATCATCTCGGCGCAGCGGTGCTTGACGGCCTGGAAGGCGGCCACCGGGCGGCCGAACTGCTGGCGTTCCCTGGTGTAGGCCACCGTCAGCTCGATGCAGCGCGCCGCCCCGCCCACCTGCTCGGCGGCCAGCAGCAGGGCCGTGGAGGCCAGCGCGGCGGCCAGCCCGTCGGCCA
>ERZ650312.792-NODE-792-length-17824-cov-4.703078_pt1 | contig 17824 bp, 17 predicted proteins | sample MGYA00376248_ERZ650312 | MGnify/ENA primary metagenome ERZ650312 (study PRJEB26733, sample SAMN07839316) | wastewater metagenome | biome: urban; feature: wastewater treatment plant; material: waste water | place: USA: North Carolina | collected 2016-07-28 ... | reverse complement strand
GACCGCGAACGTCTGCTGGTTCCGGACGCCGATCATATGGAAAGCTCCGCCGTGGATCCGAAACGCTACTGGGACACCGTATACGGATTCATCCGTCGTTCATTCAAGATCTGACAGCCGAACCCCAAAAAATATAAGCGGTAATGGAAACGCCTCCGGCGAAAGATGGCGCCCCTCACCGCCCGAAGTTCTCAAGACATGCCCGATGCCCGTTCCGTCAGTGCCGTTCTCCCGGATTGCATATCTGCATGGCGACGCCATCCTCCATAATATGGAATCCATGCTTCTCATAGAACGTGGCATTCTTGCTTTCCTCAGGCATAACCTCGATATACAGGTAATCGTGGTACCGCTGCTTGACCATGCCGACAAGATGTCCGGCAATGCCGCGCCCTTGGTATTCAGGATCGACCAGCACATAGTGCATGTATGCCACCATCTCCGTGTCATCAAGCACTCGCACCAGACCCACCAGACGTTCGCCATCCCATGCGCTGAATACGGTGGATGACCCCATCAACGCCTTATGCAACCGTTCAGGATATTGACCGGACACCCAGCCGACTGAAAGAAACAGTCGCTGGGTCTGTTCCTTGGTGAATTTCTTTTCATCCGTATATGTGATAACCATATGGCAAGCATAGAATTGCCGGTATGAAACCGTCTCCTTCTATCTTTGCATACGAAACACAAGTGTCTCGGCCACTCCCCTCATGTATCGAAGTGCGCGGAGCCCACGTACATAATCTGAAAGACGTCGACATCGACATCCCGCTCAACAGCATGGTCGGCATAGCCGGAATCTCAGGCTCAGGAAAAAGCTCCCTCGCGCTTGGCGTGCTGTACGCGGAGGGATCACGACGCTATCTGGAAGCGCTATCGACCTATACAAGAAGACGTATGACCCAGGCAAGCCGCGCAACCGTCGACGAGGTGCGTCATATTCCGGCGGCATTGGCACTGCATCAGCGTCCATCAGTGCCTGGAGTCCGTTCCACGTTCGGCACAATGAGCGAACTGCTCAACAGTCTGCGCCTCCTGTTCTCCCGGATCGGATCGCACGTGTGCGAACACTGCGGAGCACGCAACCAACCCACGATGAACGTTGCCGCCGAGCTTCCGATGCATTGCACGTTCTGCGGCGGACTCATGCATCCGCCATCAGCGGAGGATCTCGCATTCAACGCCGCGGGCGCGTGTCCGACATGCTCAGGCACCGGAATCATGAGGGAAGTCGACCGTTCCGCCTTGGTACCGGATGAGTCGAAAAGCATTGACGAGGGAGCCGTGCTGCCGTGGGGATCGTTGATGTGGGATTTGATGAAGCAAGTATGCGGGGCCATGGGAGTACGTACCAACGTACCGTTCAACCAACTCACCGAACAAGAACGAGATATCGTGTTCGCCGGCCCAGCCATCAAGAAGCACATCCTATACAAGCCGAAAAAAGGCGACGATTTCGCCGAACTCGACTTCACGTACTACAACGCCGTATACACCGTGGAGAACGCCCTCACCAAAGCCAAGGACGAAAAAGGGCTTAAACGTGTTGCGAGGTTCCTCAAAGAGCGTCCCTGCAGCGATTGCGGAGGGACCAGACTTTCCGAACGCGCCCGCCAGCCACGTATCAGAGACATCAATCTGGCTCAGGCAACCGCGATGTCTCTGGACGCACTCGTTTCCTGGGTAGGGTCCGTGCCGGAATCGCTGGAACCACATATGCGCACCATGGCGAGCGCCATCTGTGAATCGTTCCTCAATACGTCACGGCGTTTATTGGAACTCGGTCTCGGGTATCTGTCCTTGGACCGCGCCGGAGCCACGCTGTCCACCGGCGAGCGCCAACGCGTGCAGCTTGCCCGCGCCGTGCGCAATCGCACCACAGGCGTGTTATATGTGCTGGATGAGCCGTCGATTGGGTTGCATCCCGCGAATGTCGACGGACTGCTCGGTGTCATGCGTGACCTGGTGGCTGATGGCAATTCCGTGGTAGTGGTCGATCATGACACTCGGGTGCTGGCCGAAACCGATTATCTCATCGAGATGGGGCCAGGTGCCGGCGCAAAGGGCGGTCAGGTGATTGCGCAGGGAACGGTGCCGCAGGTGATTGATACCCGCGAATCGCGCATCGCGCCGTTCCTTGCCCAGGGTGGCAACGTTCATGACCGTGTGCGTGACAACATTGACGCCCATGAAATCTTCTCCGCAGGACGAATTCATATGGAAACCGACCGTCTGCATACCGTCGGCCCGTTATCGGTAGATATTCCCCGTGGACGGCTGACCGCCGTAACAGGGGTATCCGGTTCCGGCAAGACGACGATGGTACTGGAGATGTTGATGCCCGCTTTGCAGTCGCGGATCGACAGGTCGCCGCAGCCGACGCAGGTGCGGCTCCTCGAGGCGGACGGTGTGTCCAAGGCACATCTTATCGATGCCACGCCTATCGGCGCGAACATACGTTCCACCGTCGCTACATATTGCGGCGTCCATGACGATCTTCGACGCGCGTTCGCAAAAACAGATGCTGCGCGGACCATCGGTCTGAAAGCGGGGGCATTCTCCTATAACACTGGCAAGCTGCGTTGCGCGACGTGCGACGGCACGGGATCGATTTCGCTCGACGTGCAGTTCCTGCCTGACGTCGATATCGAATGCCCGGCATGCCATGGCTCGCGGTATTCCGATGCAATCGCCGAGCTGAAGCTCCCCTGCACCGACGGAGTGGCGTATTCGATGCCGCAGTTAATGACAATGACCGTCGACGATGCCATGCCTGTCTTACGAGATGTCAAACCGATCCAAACGAAGCTTGCCACGTTGCATGAATTGGGTTTGGGCTATCTTGCGTTGGGCGAGCCAACTCCCGCGCTGTCGGGCGGTGAGGCCCAGCGTTTGAAATTGGCCAGCGAGATGGGGCGGAAACAGCATGATGCGGTATTCGTGTTCGATGAGCCGACAATCGGCTTGCATCCGCTTGATGTTCGCGTGCTGCTGCACGTGTTTGATGAACTTGTAGCGAATGGCGCGACGGTGGTCGTCATCGAACATGATTTGGACGTGATTGCCAATGCGGACTATGTGGTGGATATGGGACCGGGCGGCGGTGAAGCAGGCGGACGCGTAGTATGCGAGGGAGCGCCTTCTCGGATCGCCGCATGTCCGGAAAGCGTCACTGGACGATACCTACAATCGTCGCAATGCTGATATTGTCCCATCTTCGGGCATCTGCAGTCAGTCTGATGATGGGACAGGCAGTTCCCGCCATGCTTGAAGATGATGCAGCGCACGTACGATGTTGCATTGATCAAGTAACGTCCCTTCAGCGGCGCACATGGTGGGATACCACATGCGATGGCGGAGCGTGGCTTGTTTGCCAGTACCTTTGATGAGTTCGCCTTCATCAGAGGCATATTGAAAATGCAGATGACTGAGCAGTCCCCCGTGTCTGAGCACGGAGCGTTCAGGCATGGGCTCCATCGCGATGAGTACGGCGAAGGGATCGGAGGCACCGGCATCGCTAGCGTGGAACACATAGCAGGGTTTGCCTTCCAGCCCCTTGTCGTGCACATGATCGAGCCGATATTCATGTGTTGTGATGGGGGTGCGTTTTTCGTCCAGCCAAGTCAGGTTAAAGCCTGCGACAGCATCATCGTCGCCAACTGCGGACGGCTGCTCGATATGCCATCCACCAATGCGGAATCGCCACTCCTTGCCCGAGGTTTTGCAGGCTTTTGCCCAGAAGCGTCGCGCATCGCCGAGCATCATGATCGCGAACAGCGGCTTGGATCGCATGGCTTTCGTCGAATCCTTCCAAGCCCGGTCAAGGTTCGGGTCATGATTGTTGATCAAATGTTCGAAGCTAATCCAGTCTCCCAGCCAATCGTTCACATTGAAGTCCATGCCAGACGATCCTCTTCTTCTCCCTGTTCGTTATGCAGTTCGTCTTCCAGCGCTATGATGCGGTCGCACCATAGCGCTGCAAGCTCATAATCATGTGTTACGACCAACACCGCTTTGCCACGGTCCGCGAGCTTTCGCAGAAGTCCGCCGACTTGGGTCATATGCAACCGGTCCAGTCCGCTGGTCGGTTCGTCCAAAACAATGAATCGCTTATCGCTCATCAAAGCGCAGGCTATAGCCAGCCTCTGCTTTTGACCGCCGGATAAACTCATCGGGTGGCGCTGCACGGAATCCAATAGGTCGAGGTCTCGTAGCACAGCATCGCATCGGTCACGCACAGCGTCATCCATCCCATCAAGTCCCAGTAATGCCTCTTCCCGAACACTATCGGAGAAGAGCTGGTAATTGACGTCCTGCATGACGAGAAATCCGGCACGAGTCAAAGCGCCGCGGCTCGCTTTCGTCCCATTCAATAGCACCATGCCGTTCAACGGAGCGGCAAGACCGCATAGCGTACGTGCCAAAGTGCTTTTGCCAACCCCGTTCGACCCCATAAGGCCAAGAATCTCACCCTCGTGAATGTCGAAATCGGGAATATCACGTGCGAATACGGGTGTCTTGCGGCCTAGAAGTCCCCGCTTTGTATGGCCTACACTCAGGCCGCGCACACCAATGACGACCTGTCGCTTGTCCTCGTCGGGCGCAATGCCTCCATGTTGGAGTTTACGATGCACGGCAAGCCTGTATGGTCTGTCATCGAGGGCGCGCAATCCTAATGCCGCGACGCGCTGTTCGGACATCGCCAGAAAATCGGACGCCTCATATTCACCGAGAATCGTACCGTGATCGAACACTATGAAACGGTCCGCTAAATCCGCGCACCATGCAAGACGGTGTTCGGCAATGACGATGGTCATTCCATCAGCTCTCAATCGGGAGACCATGTCATGCAGCCTGCGAATCGCCACCATATCTAAATTACTTGTCGGCTCATCCATAACGATGAGTCCAGGAGCCAGCATGGTCGATGCCGCGACAGCAAGCTGTTGCTTCTGGCCACCTGAAAGCGTCATGATCCTACGACCTAATAGATGCCTGATGTGAAACTGCTCCGCGACATCATGCACGCGTTGCCGAATCCGCGCGGGAGACATGCCCGTATTCTCGCAGGGGAATGCCAGCTCATCGGTGGAATCAGCATTGAAATACTGCGTCTTCGGATTCTGGAATACGCTGCCCACCTGTCCCACATAGCTTTCCACAGGAGCCAATCCGGCGCGGATTCCGCACGTCATATGGATGCCCTGCAAATCGCCGGAATAGAAACCAGGTATCAGACCATTGAGCAAACGTGTGTACGTGGTTTTGCCACAGCCGCTTTGTCCACATAAGATGGCAATCTCGCCTTGCGGTATGGCACAGCTGATGTCATTCAGCGCATCGACCTCAGCAGCTTCATCAGCATGATATGCGAATGAGCACCGTTGCGTCCATGCGACTATCCGATTGATATCACTTCCGATACTCACCATGCTCCTCCAATGCCCAATGCCAGAGGAACCGTGCAGATGACCATCCATGCCCAATCAATGCCATGCATGCGGATTTCGGTATGACATGTATGAGGCCCGCGAATGCCGATTCCTTTGGTCAGTGCGGCTACGGACAAATCCTGGGCGACCCCCGTAGCGTTCATCAACAACGGCATCAGGATGTATTCCAAAGACTGAGCCGGATGACGGAGCAGGGCGAATGTCCCCTGGGCGATGCCACGTAATGCCATCGCGTCACGAATCTGATGGTAATCGTCATGGATTGTCGGGAAGAACCGGATGCACACCACACATGGAATCACAATCGTCTCCGGAATGCGCATGCGCCGCAGGGCACACACGAATTGACTGGCCGTAGTCGTGGTGAATGCGTATATGCCGGCAATCAGACAAGGCATCATCATCCGGATGCCGACACAAAGCAAACCAAGCATATGCAACCAGCTGCCGCCATCGTCAAGCGTCGATGCCCAAGTCCCCACTAGTAGCAATACATAGATGCAACCGAAGCGTACCGCAGCCGCCCATCGTCCCGCGCCGAGCAGTGGCAGAAGAAGCAGCAATACTGTAAGCGACTCCACAACCACGTCGACATGGAAGAACAGCAACAGGTTGGCCAATGCCACTAGGTACAGTTTGGTTCTTGGGTCCAGGGCCATCAGATGATGCCGGTCTTCGCAAAATGCTTCTTCAGCATACGCTGCCCAAACCAGCCTCCGAGCAACGCACATACCAGTACCACTATCATGGCAATGAAAAACGTGCCGGTATTGACATGTGCGAACACACCATCGATATAGGACGAGTCCTTGCCACGGGCCTGCAGACTGGCCACATAGGCATCCTTCATGAACCACAACGGCAGAATCGGACCGGTCAGCCCATAGCAGAACACGACATAACTCGCCAGGATACCTGTCTTGCTCCGATAGTCCCCGGCGCGAGCGATGGCATCAGCGATGACCGGAAACACGATGCTCGCAGCAAGGGAAAGGATGAAATGTCCGGATACGAACAAGAACAATCCGACGACGATGCCCATCACGCTAATCGCGCCGAATTTTCCGACCTTGGCAACCAGGAGCATATATACGCAACCACAGATCAATGCGGCGACCGCAGGCAGAAGAATCATGCCGAATCCCATCAAAGCCACGGAACTGAACAGCGTGGCCACGGCGACCAGCACGAAATACAAGGCAGTGAACACACCTATCGTGATGAGATCGGGAATGGTCAGATGCCTCGACTTGGTCGACATGCCCTGCTGCGTCATGGTCAGTCCTTTCGATTGTCATGGGCGGCCAGCCACCAATGTATCGAGGAAACACGGAAAAGACAATAGTTTTTCCTCGTTTTCATGGAAAACTATCCAATCCGCGTCGCGGTAATCCATAAACCATCCATACCCAGAGACAATGAAACGACGCCCCGAGTCAACGTCCTCGCTCCAGTCTCAGACGACAAGGCAATATCCCAATGCCGCGGCCATCACAGGAACCACCACCGACGTCAGCACATATCCCACGAACACGGTGATCCGCCCACCGCGCAACAACGTCACGGATTCGTTCATCATGGTGGAGAATGTGGAGAATCCACCAAGGAAGCCGGTCGCCAACATCACATGCGCGGGATCCGACAGAAACCGGCGTGAGTACAGACCTGCAATCACGCCTGCCAGGAATCCGGCAATACTGTTGATCACAAAGGTCGACAAAGGAAATGCCTTATGCCAAGAAGCTTTGATAACGGAATCACAAACATACCTTGCGGCGGCGCCGAGACCACCACACAGGCACACCGATACGGCGATGACCGCATTATTCATCAGTCCGCCTCCTTGCCCATGGCATGGCGATCACCATCGTTATGCTCAGTACCGGCAAACCGCAGCCCGACATGCGCGCCAACGTATGCCAGCAGACAGCCCACGATGAAGGTCGTGCAACAATACGCCGCACAATCCATGGCTTTGCCGTCATGCAGCATAGTGAATTCCTCGAGGGCGAGAGTGGACATGGTGGACAATCCTCCACACATGCCCATGCCACATCCACGGTTCACATATTCCTTCGCGCGTCCCACGGTTCTGCGGGTTCCTCCCAGCCATGCCGAAAGCGCCGCGTATACGAAGCAGGCGGCCATATTCGCCGCGAATGTGCCGATATGGAATGCGCCGCAGTCGGGAATGACCGAACAAGCGTAGCGTAATGCGGTTCCGATGCATCCCCCAAGGAACACCACGCATATGAGATCGACTCGAATGATATGTTGTCGTGCCATGTATCTTCTTTCCAGCGAGGTGCCGAACCAATATGACAGACATGGAAGAATGGCGATGCCACAACCGCTGAAAGCCATAAGGTACAGCACACCCTATGTCGTAGGAACCATCAGCGGGTTTGCGGTTCGAAGCCTGTAACGGCTTCAGGCGAGTCCCATCACCGCAGTCCAGTATATCCGGCACGCGAGGCCGTCCGTACCATCATTCACGATGCGGACAACTTCCCCGGACTACCGCAACGTACGATCCATAACCGTCGCCAATAGCGCGGCGACCCCCAAAACCGCAACTGTGATGCCAATGCCGTGGAGCCCTCCATCAGTGACCGTCTCACCGAAGAACACGCCACTCAATGAGGACGCACCGATAGACCCGATATAGATGGACGTGCGCAGCAGACCAGACGACGTGCCAATATGCTCGGATGCCGCTCGGCGATATAGCACGGTCTGACTGGTCGACATGCTGAGTCCCAACACCAGTCCCGCGACAGCGGAGGCGGTCAACGGCAATACGACCATGCCAGCGGATGACGTGCAAGCCAACAACATGCCCACCGCCACCATCGCCGAACAGCACACCATCAACGGCAGGCGCACTATCGGCTTCTTCGCGATGGATAACGAAGCCACTGTCGCCACCACCCCCATCGGAATGATGAACATGCCGGAAACACCGGCGTTCATATGGCAGGCATCCTCCAACCACTGGGGCAAGGCGTACATGACCACATAAGCGCCAAGCATGGTGAGCATCGCACGCAGAAAATTCAACGTCATCGCATTATCCGCCGCGAGTGAACGCACATCGACGAAAGGCGTTGCCGCATGCAACTCCCACGCGACAAAAGCCAACAAAGCGATGACAGTGACGCAACCGGACACCTTGTCGAAAGTAGGCAAACTCATAAGAACAATCAGCAGCGCGCTGATTGTGATGGAGAATAGCAACAGACCCATGACATCGAGATGCGCGATGAAGAAGGATACGGTCATGCGATGTTCATGCTTCGCATCGGGCTCGATGCTTGCCAATCCCAGCACAATCGTGATGATGCCGACCAACACGTTGACGAAGAAGGTGGAGCGCCATCCCAAAAAGGTGACCAACAGGCCGCCCAACGGTGGACCGACAGCGATGAGCACCAGTCCCACCATAGCGAGAATGGAAAGGACCAACGAAGGCGGTTCCGCCAATCCCATGCGATCAGCCCGTCTGCGAACCAGCAGCATGGCAGCAGGATAGCCACAGGATGTGCCCGCACCAATAAGCACACGCGACGTCAGCAGCACGCCGAGATTCGGGGCGAAACCACCCAGTAGTCCTCCAATCATGACCAATGCCGCACCGGCCATGAACACCGAGCGAGGACCAATGATCTCAGAAAGCTTGCCCGCCGTCGGCTGCGCGATGGCACATGTCAGGTACAGCGCAGATATCAGCAGGGTCGCCCTTCCGGCATCAATCCGCAAATCATGTGAAATCGGTGCGAGCGCCGTCGAGATAAGCGTGCTGTTGACAGGGTTGAGACCGACCCCAAATATCATCGCCATGATGAAGGTCTTGGGAAACGCGGGAGTTTCTCTTGTCTTATCAGCCGTCTTCATCGCGTGTCGCCTCCCGTCGGCAGCGATTCCGTGGCGGCGATGCGTTCGATCAATGTGGTCGCAGCGGCGAGGTCCCCGCGCTCGCCGTCATCCAATGCATATTCGATGGCATGCGCCAGCCAAGTTGTTTGGCTAGCGGTTACGTGGGCGAGGAACGCATGTCCTTCATCGGTCAAGCCGACCAGTCGACGACGACGATCTTTCGAATCGGCATGCTGTGTGACATACCCTGTGGACCTCAGTAGTTCAAGACGCTGGGTGATGGCCTGTTGCGATACGTGTTCGTACGCGGCCAAAGTCGATACCGACAGTTCTCCCTCGGTATCCAGCCGCTTCAACATGGCAAGCTGCGAAGCGGTGATGCCCCGTTCCGCGATGCCGGCCTCATGCTTCATCCGAGCTTGCAGCCTGCTGACCGCAATCGCCAATTCCATGGCGACATCCGATGTCGAATATTCGTCTTTCGTATCCATTTCGATTGCCTCCAGCTGGCCACCATAGCACTTACACAAGCTACTTGTGCAATCTGCTTGCGGATTTCCTCGCATGACGCCACTCGCCGCAAGGCTTCAAACCGTTATCGCCCTGAACAACAAAAAGGGCCATCCCACTTTTGCAGGATGGCCCTCCATATAAGAACAACAGACCTCAGGCAAGTTTGCCGTAGGCTTCGGCATCCACCGGCTCGAGCCATTCGTTGCTCATGGATGCCGGATCGCCCGCAGGGACCATGAAGGCTAGATGCGAGCATGATTCGCCGGGGGCGGCGCCATGCCAGTGCTTCGTATCCGCGGGGATGCAGACGGCCTGCCCGGCCTTGAGCTCCTTTGGCTCCTGTCCCTCGATCTGGTAGTAGCCGCAACCGCCGACCGCGATGAGTACCTGCGCCGCGTTGTGATGGATGTGCCAGTTGTTGCGGCAACCCGGCTCGAAGGTCACGTTATGGATGGCAATCTGCGGAGTCTCGAGCACCGGAGCAAGGTAGCTCTGTCCCACGAAGTACTGCGCGAAGCCGTCGTTCGGTTCTCCCATCGGGAATGCGCTCGGATTTTCCATTGTCGACCCGTCCTTTCATTTATGCTCTGTACCGTTCCCTATTCAACGCCCGGCGAAAAAGAATGTCCAATGTGAGTATGGTATATCGTTCCATGCGTCGATTGCATATCAAACCATTCATGCGAGGTATTGGTTCTGCCAATCGAAACGGGATATGCTGACCTTCCGAACATCAACGGCAGAAGAGCTTCAGTATGACTGACATGAGCTACGCCCCACTGGGATGGTCCGGCATCCAAGTTTCCAAGGTCTGCCTTGGCGGTATGAGTTTCGGCAAGACCTCCCCGTAATTCCATCAGTGGACCATCGATGCCGACGCCACCGAACAGCCGTCAGTACAACATGGCGCTCACCCCATACTCCCCATGGCGTCCGGCCATCTGACCCATCCGTCCTGGGATTCCGATTCCAAACGCGGCACCACCGACGGCACCATGCGCAACAAGTACGATCAGGCACGTGCGCAGGATATGCCGATCATCGAACGCGTGCACGGGCTCGCGGAACGGCTCGGCGTGCCGATGGCGCGGATCGCCCTCGCCTGGCATTGGGCCAAGGACGTCACGGCACCGATCGTCGGCTGCTCGAAGACGGAGCGCGTGGATGATGTCATCGAAGCACTTGGAGTAAAACTCAGCGAATCCGACATCGCCTATCTTGAGGAGCCGTACACGGCGCATGAACTGGTCGGCCCATTGGCCAGGCCGGGCGAGCGCGCGCTGGCCGGCACCCTTGCGCCGACTCTGAAGGAGAAAGCCAAGTAGCGCCACACGTCGCCGGAAAGTGGCTAGCGCACCGGGATGCAGATCTCGGTCACGAACTGGGCGGGATCCGATGTCAACCCTTCATCGATCAACGCGATCTCACGTGAGAACCCGGTGATGTCGAGACCCTGCTCTGCGGTGTACCATATCAGCTCGCGATACCGGTCGGGGGCATCGCCATGACTCCCCCGGAACCGGATGCGCACGCAATCGGTCTCCGGCAATGCCACGGTGTCGCCCTCATATTCGTCCTCGTCGTCAAGCAATAGGAACACCAACCCGTAATCGGCATATCCGCCCTGTTCCAACGATTCCTTGTCAATGCCGACGCCGACCTTGCCGAGGAAGACCAGCGAATCCTTCTGATGCTGCTCCAGCTTGCGGATCGAATATTCCAGGCCGAGATACGAGTCGACCTTCGGTGAATCCCTGATCCAGACGATCCTGCAGGCGGGTTGCCGCACAACACGTATCACGTCGAATTCGGACTGCTCAGCGTCCCGCAGCCGCTCCAAGCGATGGTCGATCTTCCGCTGGACCATTTCCAGCTCATGCTGTTTGCGCTCGATCAGGGCTTTCTGTGCAACAAGCTTGTCCTCGATGACATGCACGTCGCGATTGTGCAGGAACTCGGCTATCTGCGTCAACGGCATATCCAGCACACGCAGGTACCGGATTGTGTTCAGCACCTCGAACTGCTTGGCACCGTAATACCGGTACCCGGTGCGCGGGTCGATATATTCGGGTTCCAGCAAGCCGCAACGCTCATAATGCCGAAGCGTGCCCAGCGACACATTGAACATATCTGCAACCTTGCCTATACGGAACAGTCTGCCGTCACCCGGCAAAGCGTCGCGCCCTCCACTTCGCTCACTCGCCGTCATGCACGCGCCTTCTCCGAAATTACGCCGTGACGCTTGAGCCACGCGTAGAAGCCAAGACAGATCAGCACGGAAAGCAGCGATCCGGCGGGCGCGGCGACGCCCATGGGGAACAAGGTGTTCGGGAACAGCTTGGATGCCAGATACGCCCCGGGCACACGGACCAGGGTGATGGCCACGATATTGTGGATGAATCCGATATAGGAGCGCCCGCATGCGGCGAAGAAGCCGCTGAAGCAGAAGTGGATGCCCGCGAAGATGCTGTCGACGATGTAGCTGCGGATGTACTGTGTTCCCAGCAGGATTACCGTCGCATCGGTGGTGAACAGGCCGACGATGGAGCCCGCCGTCAGTTCCACCACAATCGATATGACGATGCCGTAGACGACGGTGATCGCGGTGGCGTATCGCAGTGTCTTCGTCGCTCGCTCCATCCTGCCGGCACCGATGTTCTGCGCCGAGACGGCGGATACCGTGGCCAGCATGGACGACGGTACCAGGAACAACGCGCTGATCACCTTTTCGACGACGCCGACAGCTGCCGCATCGTTCAGGCCACGGTAGTTGGCGATGACCGTGATGATGATGAAGGCGATCTGGATGCAGCCGTCCTGAACCGCCGTCGGCACTCCGATGCCGAGAATGCCGCGGAGCATGGCCCTATCGGGGCGAAGATCGCCGAACTTCAGTCTGATGCCCGTACGCCGGCGGCGAATCGCCACCAATGTCACGGTCACACTGATGGCCTGCGCCAGTGTGGTGCCCAATGCCGCGCCCGAGGGACCAAGACGCAGCCAGCCCATAAACAGGTAGTCGAACACGATGTTGCAGAAGCATGCAACCGCAATGAAATACATGGGGCTTTTCGAATCGCCCATCCCACGGAACACCGAGCTGATAATGTTGTACGCGACGATGAACGGGATGCCGATATAGCAGATGGTCAGATACTGCGCGGTTCCCTCGACGGCTTCGACTGGCACGCCGATCAGCGAGATGATGTTGTGCACGTTCAACAGCAGAACGACCGTCAGCGCCAACGCGATTCCTGCGAACAGCGTGATGACGTTGCCGATGGCCTTGGCCGCACGGTCGAGCCTGTTCGCGCCGACCGCACGGCCGATGGTGACGGTCGCGCCCATGGCAAGACCCACGATGACCACGGTGAGCATGTACAGCACCTGGCTGCCGTTCGCCACCGCGGTGATGCCGTCGATGCCGATGAACTGTCCGGCGATGAACAGATCGGCCATGCCGTACAGCGTCTGCAGGAAATACGACAGCAGATACGGCAACGCGAAGGTGACGATCGTTCTGAACACGCTTCCCGTTGTCAGGTTCTTTCCCATGGGTTGTCTCTTATCCTCCCGTTTCGGCCTATGTCTTCCAGCAGGAAGGCTAAACCTTACAATGGTTGTAGAGTCAATCCCAAAGCATTGTCATGTCCAATATGCGGAAAACCGTCTTTCACCCCATGACCGGAGCGGTGGCTTCGTCTTCCCCGTCCGGCTCGTCGGCGAGACCCATGAGCTCTCCCATCTTGTCCGCGTACACGCCCGTCTCATGCATGAGCAGGGCCCGCACTGCCCGAAGCGATTCGCGATCCCGAGGAAGACGGTACAAGGCGATGGTCGCGGCCATTTCGCCAAGCTTTTCATAGTTGTCCAACATGCGTTTGCGATCCTTGTGCGAAGCGAGCATCGCATCCATGCGATCCTCCGGTTCGGCGAAAAAGATATATCCGGCAAGGGTAAGCAGCAGACCAGCCTTCCTCACATTGCGTGCCTGGCTGTCAAGTTCTTTGACACCATTCTCGAACATGGTTCGATCACGCAGTCTGAAGCCTTCCTGGAGAAGACCCGAAGCCGACGGCCCCATAAGGGAGATGGCAAGGTCATGCAGATAGAGCGGGTCTTTCCATATATCCTCCACTTCATATACGCCATTGTCCTCGATCTCGGCCAGTAGTTGGGCGACGGGCTTAGTGTTCTCATCCCACAGATTCCGATATGCCTCCACAATGTGTTCGGCGTCATACAGATATCTGGCATCGAGGCAAGCCGGATATTCCAATGAGCTGGTGACGCTCAGATCCACAGAACAGGCATATTCCAGATCCGCCTTGATCCGCATATCCTGCAACTGGGCGCATACATGCCTGTATCGGAAATCGGGATCACATCCCAATTCGACCACTTTCGGATCATCGCGGAGCATACACATACCCAATCCCCCATAAGCGAGAACCATCAGCGCCGCATCAGCGGCCCTAGGCTCGCCCCCTCCCCATCGCAACAGAGTGTATGCGGCCAGACGGTAGGTCTGTCGCAGGTATTCCATCATGCATTCGAGCCGTTTCCTCCTTCCGCCTCCGCTCTTCTTCCCCTTGGTCTTTTTCCTTCGGAACACCTCACGTGTATCGAACAGACCAAGCTGGAACGGCATCCTGTTGCTCGGCCGATGCGTCGCCACCGCGACGGAAGCATCATTAATCATTTCATACAGCCATGCGCTCATGCCGTATTTACGAACCACATTGCGGCATCCGGTCAGGAATTCGGCATCATAGCCTATTTGGAACCGATCCAATATGATCATATCCATGTCGAGGTTCACCGGCCATGACGTGCCGCCGAACAAGTCATCCGCAAGCTCGTGCACCACGTCATCGAACAGGGAAAGCGGACCTTCCATATCGTGTTCGAGACGTATCCGATCAAGGTCCGCGAAACAACGCCCCGAGCTGTACCGGTCGAAGCGCTCGATCAGCCGATCCATCGTTTGCAGGAAAGCCTGTTCGTCCATATTGAATGGCGTGGCCACGGCAACTGTCATATGCAACTCCTTCGTCGTAGAGATGCACCTACTGTCGCATATCCGTCCACCTCTCCGTCACAATCCTTTGAAAAAAGTGAATAAGTGGACAATTTCCACCTATCCACACCCCCATACCTGTCTGTGGACAACTTGCGCAATAACAAAAGGCCCTTCCTCCAAAAAGAGGAAGGGCCTGATCTTCGCGTAGGCGACGAGCCGGTCCGTCAGTTGATGAGTTCCTTGACCGCTGCGATGACGGCCTGCAGACTCGCCTTGGCGTCACCAAACAGCATCTGCGTGTTGTCTTCGAAGTACAGCTCGTTCTGGATGCCGGCATAACCGGTGCCACGGCCACGCTTCATGACCACCACGTTCTGCGCCTTGTCGACGTCGAGAATCGGCATGCCGGAAACCGGGGTGCCCGGCTTGCGGGCGGCCGGATTGGTCACGTCGTTGGCGCCGACCACCAGAGCCACGTTGGCCTGCGGGAACTGCGGATTGATGTCATCCAGGTCGACGAGCTCCTCATACGGGACGTTGGCCTCGGCGAGTAGCACGTTCATATGGCCAGGCATACGGCCTGCCACCGGATGGATGGCGTAGGAGACTTCGACACCATGGTCCTTGAGCAGGGTGCCAAGGTCAGCGAGCTCACGCTGGGCCTGGGCCTGGGCCAGACCGAAGCCCGGCACGAAGATGACCTTCTCTGCGTAGACGAGCTGGACGGCCAGATCGTCGGCGGAGGTTTCCTTCATGGTGCCCTCCAGCCCCTCTCCGGCGCCCGCCGCAGAATTGGAGCCGCCGAAGCCACCAGCCAAGACGGACAGCAGCGGACGGTTCATAGCCTTGGACATGGCGATGGACAGGGTCACGCCCGCCGCACCGACGAGCGCGCCGGCCACGATCAGGGCGATGTTGTTGATGGCCAGACCGGACATGGCCACTGCGGTGCCGGTGCAGGCGTTCAACACGGAGATGACGACCGGCATATCAGCGCCGCCGATCGGGATGACGAACACGAGGCCGTAGCACAGGGCGAACACGGTGGTCAGGATCGACCAGAGCAGACGCTGGTTCGGCTGCACGCACAACATCACGAAGGACACGATGGTGAGCACGACGAACAGGATGTTCCAGAAACCCTTGCCCGGCAGGCTCAGCTTCTTGACCCACTTGATGCCCTGCAGCTTGCCGGCTGCGATCAGCGAGCCGGAGAAGGTGACGGAGCCGATCATGATGCCCAGACCCGCGGTGATGAGCACCACGATGGATGGGGTTTCGGCGGAGGTCAGGATGTCGTTCAATGCCACGAGCGCGGCGGCGCCACCGCCCACGGTGTTGAACACGGAGACCAGCTGCGGCATGTCGGTCATCTTGACCTTCTTGGCGGAGACCACGCCCGCCACGGCGCCGATGACGATGCCGACGATCAGCACGATGACTGCGACGCCATGCTTGAAACCGTTGGAGGCCTCACCTGCGAACAGCACGATGAAGGCCATGGCCACGGCGAACACCATGCCGATGGCGGAGACCATGTTGCCCTTGCGGGCGGTCTTCGGGGAGTTCATCAGGTGCAGGCCGATGACGAACATCACTGCGGCCAGCAGATAGACGAACCATTCGATGACGCCGAGCGGCGTGCTCAGCATTTCGGCCAGGGTACCCATTTACTTGGCCTCCTCTTCCTTCTTCTTGCCCTTGTCGGACTTGAACATCTCCAGCATGCGGTCGGTGACGACGTAGCCGCCGACGACGTTCATCGTGCCCAGCACGGCGGCCAGGTGTTTCGTGCTCATCGTCCCTCCAGGACAGCGACCAGATTCTGTTGCAGCGCAGGGCCACTGGTGGCGTGCGCCAGCACGCGCCCCGCGGTGCCGTTGAAGATGTGCTCGGCCGCGAAACCGATGCGCTCCAAGCCTGCCGAGAACATCGGGTTGGCGGCCAGTGCGCCACCGGACGGGTTGATCTTCGTCGACTCGCCGAGTCCGATGGCCTCTTTGAGGATCAGCTGCTGGTGGCTGAACGGCGCGTGCAGCTCGGCGATGTCGATCGAACCGGCGTCGCCGCCGGTGGCGACCTGCGCCGAGGCGGCGGTCGAGGGCGAGGTCGTCAGGTCGCGGGCACCCAGGATCGGGGTCTCGATGCGGTGCTCGAAACCGGTGATCCAGGCCGGGTTTTCGCGCAGTTCCCGGGCCTTGTCGGCCGACGCCAGCACGATCGCCGACGCGCCGTCGGTGATCGGGGCGATGTCGTGGCGACGCAGCGGATCGGCGAAGTACGGCTGGGCCAGCAGTTCGCTGATGGATCCGGTTGGTGCCACCTTGTCCGTGCGGCCGCCCGCGGCGTAGGAGTCCAGCGCCACCTGGGCCATCTGCTCGGCCGTGGGGCGTTCCTTTGTCCTCGGAGCACGCCGATCCTGCGCAAAAGCGCTCGTTCCCGCCAACAGGCAAAGGGTCATTGCAACCGCAAAAATTCTCTTTTTCATAGCATTAAGATTTTTGTTATCCGTTCGCCGAAACACCTTCGGCTCGCAGTACTGATGCAAAGGTAAAGCCAAATCGGCACGACGATGCCGACCCGGGGGCCAAACGACTGAAAGGCAGGGTGAACCGACTATTCGGCGGGTTGAACGGAAGTGAGCCAGGCCTTGAATTCGGGGACGCGGGCCTTGGAAATGACGATGCGTTCGGGGGTTCCGACCGTCAGGTGGAGCGCCAGGCGGCTGCCGAACCACACGGCGATCTCCTTCACGGCGCGGCGCGCCACGATGAACTGGCGGTTGGCGCGGAAGAAATCCGCTTCGGGCAGGATGGCCTGCAGGGTTTCGAGCGTCTTGTCGAGCGGGTAGGAAACTCCCTCGTAGGTACAGGCGGTGACTTTCTCGTTGCTGGTATAGCAATAGGCGATCTGCTCGCGCCGGAGCGGGATGATCCGGTCGCGGACATGCACCAGG
>ERZ650312.783-NODE-783-length-17914-cov-24.549863_pt1 | contig 17914 bp, 13 predicted proteins | sample MGYA00376248_ERZ650312 | MGnify/ENA primary metagenome ERZ650312 (study PRJEB26733, sample SAMN07839316) | wastewater metagenome | biome: urban; feature: wastewater treatment plant; material: waste water | place: USA: North Carolina | collected 2016-07-28 ... | reverse complement strand
GATGCGTCAATCGCTTGGTCAGAAGAGGGTCTCGAAGGTAGCCGTAAGTTCCTTGACCGTATCTATCGCCTCTTAACCACCAAGGAGATTGTGGCGGACAATAGCGGAGCGCTTGATAAAGTTTACAATGAAACTGTGAAGACAGTGACAGAGCATATTGAAGACCTGAAATTCAACACGGCTATCGCCCAGCTCATGATTTTTGTCAACGCAGCCAACAAAGAAGACAAGCTCTATGTTGACTACGCCAAAGGATTTGTCCAATTAATCGCCCCATTTGCACCACACTTGGCAGAAGAACTCTGGCAGGGTCTGACAAATACGGGTCAGTCAATTAGCTATGTCGCATGGCCAACATATGACGAAAGTAAGCTGATAGAAAGCGAAGTGGAGATCGTTGTCCAAATCAAAGGCAAAGTAAAAGCTCGCTTGACTGTAGCCAAAGACTTAGCACAAGCTGAACTTGAAAAAGTTGCCCTTGCAGACGAAAAAGTCCAAGCTGAAATCGCTGGGCAAACAGTGGTGAAGGTGATTACGGTTGTAAACAAATTGGTTAATATTGTTGTGAAATAACCAAACTAGTGAATATCCTGGCGAAATAAATGTAAATAACAAGAAACGACTTCCGTATTGGAGGTCGTTTTTGTATGTATACTCAATAAAAATCAATAGTAGTCTTGCTTCAACTATTTGGGAAATCTTGAAGGCTGAAAATAAAGTGAACTGTGTTCGCATCATTAAGCCGAAGATAGAACTTTGTCACTTTCTCATTTCAAAGTAACAGGCTGAAAAGCGCCATTGGTGCTTTTTATTCACCAAGGCTCTTAACAACGGATATTTTAGATGTTCGAAGAGTATTAGATAAATTCCTGTTCTTCCAACCATGCTCGAATAACAGAAAGGGTTTTACCTTGAAATTTTCCAGTTGGGTACATATGATCGGCTCCTGTTAGTGAGACTAGAACAGAATCTTTGTAATTATGTGCTGTTTTTCTGGCGATGGCAGAGACAGTCATTTTGTCCTCACTTCCTGTGATGACCAAGACAGGTCCCGTAATGTTACGAAAGTCCACATAGCCTGCTCTGCTTTTATCTAGGAATGGAAAGGCCATTTGTGTGTAAACCTTGCCTGAGTCAGGGACGAGGTTTTGATAGAGCTTTTCTTTTATACTAGGATCCTGTGCATTGAGGCAGTAAGAAAAGAAGGCTTTTTTATAGGGTGGAATAGGCTTTTTCCAAAATCCCCAGCGAAGAAAATGGGGTAAGAAACTGGCAAGCATGGTTGGATAAAGAGCGAAGATATCGGCAGTTGGGGCAGGGCCCATGAGAATCATGCCAGCAACAGGGGTACGTTCCGCAACCATTTGGGCTAAGAGACATCCAAGTGAGTGACCCAGAAGTAAAGGTGGCTCTTCTAGACTTTCGACTAAGGATACCAAGTCATCCACGTAGTCTGTCAAACTAACGTCACCGACTTTTTTGATCCCTTCTTCATAGGGTAAATCGTGATAGCGTAAACTAGGGGTATGGATCTGTAAGCCAGTTTTTTCTAACTGACTAGCAAAGTCTCCCCAGAATGTGCCATTACACCAGGTACCGTGTATTAAAACGATGCTTTTCATAGGTTTACTCCTGACTTTTTCTTAATTATAGCATGAGAAAAAAACAATTGTTAAGTATTTGCAACCTATCTGTAATATTTGTTACGTTATTTTAAGCTCTATGCAAGAATTGTCCTATAGGATGGATTGGGTGAAAAAAACTTAAAGGAATCAAATAATATGAACCACCAAATTATCAAAAGATATCTTAAATTAGGGATATTTGCTCTGTTTATGGGAAATCTGTTTTGGACGGGAAGATCCACTATTCTTGCGGATGACCTAACTGTAAATGATAGACCTTCGTTAAAAATATTAAAAAAGCAGGCTTTAGCAACAAAAGCTGCAGCGAAAAAAAGAGCTGAAGAAGCAGCATTAGCTACAAATATGGTTTCAGAGGTGACGGTTGAATATACATCCAATACTTACCCAGCAGGTCAATGTACATGGGGAGCAAAAGAAATGGCACCATGGGTTGGGAACTATTGGGGAAACGCTGGAGATTGGACAACCAGTGCAGCTTCCTTAGGCTATGAAGTTGGAACAATACCAAAAGTTGGCGCAATTACAGTCTGGACAGATGAAAATGGTGGCTACGGGCATGTTGCCTATGTGACAGATGTGGCTACCGATGGTCAAATTCAAGTCACTGAGTCAAACTATAATGGATCCTATTATCCGAGTAATATTCGTGGTTTCTTTGATCCGACAAAAACCAGTGAGGGAAAGGTAAGTTATATTTATCCCCCTGCTGGAGTGTGAGACTGCAAGATTAAATTAGTGTAATAAAGTTTACGCATGTTCGTTATATCAAAATAAAAAAGTAAAGTTAAAGTAGAACATTTGAAATTTTTTACTTTAACTTTACTTTTTTTGCCATTGATTAATTTTTAGGAGAAAATAGGTATTTTAAGAGACAAGTAGATCAAATTGATTTACATTAAAAAAGTTAATCATTGTGATAAAAAAAATATATTAGGCGGATGTTTGGCTTCATGGTAACATATGTTTCATGACAGTTTTATTGTACTTATTTTTTTATAAATTAGGAAATGCGTGAATAATGATTGAGGGAAAGTGAGAAATCATTGTCAAATAAATAATTAGGGTATAAATACTACAAAAGGAGATGAGGTATGGAATTTAGTACGAGAGCAATACATGGACAAGTTGATGATAGTAGTAAAGGAGCTGTAACTTATCCGATTTACCTTTCCTCAACGTTCTTACAGGAAAATATAAATGAATTTGGTGAATTCGTTTATAGTCGAAGTGCCAACCCAACTCGTTCTGCTTTGGAGAAGCAAATAGCTGACTTGGAAGAAGCCAAGTACGTTTTTGCAACTTCTACAGGCATGGCTGCGACCGCCATTGCATTTGAGCTGTTGAATAGTGGTGATAAAATTTTAGTTTCTGATAATGTATATGGAGGGACGTGGCAATTTATTACAGAATTATTTGCCTCTCGGAACTTGTACTATGAGCTAGTAGCTGACTTTAATGATTATGATTTCTCAAAATTAGATGACACTATAAAGGCCGTTTTTATTGAAACTCCAACAAATCCTCTCTTAGGAGTAACGGATTTGAAAAATGTAATTAGAGCAGCTAAAGCAGCGGGATTGCTAGTTATTGTGGATAATACCTTTATGACTTCTTATCTCCAAAAACCACTTGATTTTGGTGCTGATATAGTTGTTTATTCTGCGACTAAATATTATGCAGGACATTCTGATATTTTGGCAGGATTAGTGGTAACAAACAGAGAAGATCTTTATCCGCGTATTAAGTTAGTGCATAAATTATTAGGTGCAATTCTTAGCCCGTTTGATAGTTTTCTCTTATCACGAGGAATTAAGACTTTGGCTCTTCGAATGGAACGTCACGAGGAGAATGCCCATGCTATAGCCAAATATTTAGAATCGAAAGAGGGAGTAACAGTTTTTTATACAGGATTAAAGAGTAATCCCGGGTATTCCCTTCAACTGAAGCAATCAAAAGGTCATGGAGGAGTCCTTTCCATTTTGGTGGATCAAAATAAATATGACTTAAGGGCTTTTATAAAATCGTTGAAAATTTTTGGTTTTGCAGTTAGCCTAGGTGGGGTTGAGTCCTTGATTTGCCTACCTGCCTCTATGACTCATGAATCCTATGATAGAGAATTACAAGAGGCAATTGGGATAAAAGAGAATTTACTACGTTTAGCTGTTGGAATTGAGTCGGTTCAAGATTTACAAAATGATTTAGAACAAGCATTTGAACAAGCAAAGAAATAGGAGATTAACAAATATGAAAAAAATGACAATTTTCACAACTTTAGTACTATCAGCATTTATCTTAGCTGCCTGTGGGGAATCAGATTCTATTAGTTCAAAAGGTGATTCAAATCAGACACTTTTGGAACAAATACAAAAAGAAGGTGTTATTCAAATCGGTACAGAAGGTGCCTATGCTCCGTATTCTTACCATGATGAAAGTGGAGAATTAGTTGGTTACGATGTTGAGGTAGCAGAAGCTGTTGCTGAAAAACTAGGAGTAAAGGTAGAATTTGTTGAAACAGAATGGGATTCAATGATTGCGGGTTTAGACGCAGCTCGTTTTGATACTATCGCTAACCAAGTTGGAATAACAGATGAGCGAAAAGAAAAATATATTTTTTCAAACCCATATACCTATATTTATGGAGCGTTGATTACCAAGCAGGGGAATAGTGAAATTAAAGATTTTTCGGATTTGTCCGGTAAGAAGTCGGCAAATAGCCTAACTAGTAACTGGGCTGATTTAGCACGTGAAAATGGGGCAGAAGTTGTGGGTGTAGATGGTTTTGCACAAGCTATTGAACTCTTGACAGCTGGTCGTGTAGACGCAACCTTGAATGATAACCTAGTTTTCTTAGACTATATCAAACAACATCCAGATGCTCCTATTCAAGTTGCAACTTTGTCACAAGATGTTTCTGAGACAGCCTTTCCAGTTGTTAAGGGGGAAGACGAATTGGTGGAAGCGATTGATGCTGCTTTGGCCGAACTTTCTAGTGAAGGGAAATTGACAGAAATTTCAAATAGATACTTCGGAGAAGATGTATCACAAGCTAAGTAAATAGGAGACACCATGACATCTAGATTGTTGCAATTGTTGATTGACTCATTTTTACAAATACTTCTACCAGGTCTGCTTGTGACAATTCCCCTAACTATACTTTCTTTTGTCTTCGGGCTTATCATTGCCATTGGAACAGCTATGGTACAAATTGCTAACATTTCTATCCTCAAACAATTAGCCCGATTCTATATTTGGATTGTACGAGGGACACCACTTTTGGTTCAACTTTATGTAATTTTTTACGGGTTACCAAGTTTAGGTGTTGTATTAGATGCCTTTCCTTCAGCAGTTTTAGTTTTTTCAGTAAACACAGGTGCTTATGCTGCGGAAACCATTCGTGCATCAATAGAGTCAGTACCCAAAGGACAAATGGAAGCTGGATATACTGTTGGGATGAGTTTTTCTCAAATAATGCGTAGAATCATTCTTCCTCAAGCAATTCGTGTGGCTTTTCCACCTTTATCCAACACATTAATCAGTCTAGTAAAAGATACTTCCCTAGCAGCAAATATTACTGTCTTGGAAATGTTTATGACAACCCAACAAATTGCTGCTAGAACATATGAGCCATTTGCTCTCTATTGTGAGGTTGGTCTTATCTATTTACTTTTTTCAACCATTTTGACAAAACTACAAACTTATGGTGAAAAGAAGTTAGCAGTCTATTAGGAGGTCTAAATGATTCAAGCAAGTGGAATTGAAATAGCTTTTAACGGGCAACAGATTTTAAAAGGTGTTGATTTACAGGTCAGTTCAGGGGAAGTTGTTGTCATTTTAGGACCATCTGGATCTGGCAAAACAACTCTTCTTCGTTCTTTGAATTTTCTAGAGTCGGTTGATATGGGGCGCTTATTCTTTGATGACGAAAATTATGATCTGACTAACATTAGTCAAAAAGAGATTGCGTCCATCCGAAAGAGAACATCTTATGTCTTTCAAAACTATAACTTATTTGTTAATAAGACTGCTCTACAAAATGTTACAGAAGGTCTGATCATAGCTAGAAAAATGGTTAAGAAAGATGCTGAACAAATTGGTATGGCAGCTCTAGACAAGGTCGGGCTATCTGATAAATATGACTTTTATCCAAGTCAATTATCAGGTGGTCAACAACAAAGAGTTGGTATTGCTAGAGCAATTGCCACGAGTCCAAAAGTAATCTATTTTGATGAACCTACCTCTGCATTGGATCCAGAACTAACTGGTGAAGTATTAGAAGTGATGGTCCAATTGGCTAAAGAGGGTATGACAATGATCATTGTGACTCATGAGATTGGTTTTGCACGTGAAGTCGCGGATAGAGTGGTTTTTATGGAAGGCGGTCAAATAGTTATAGAGGGTTCGCCAGAAGATATATTAAATCAACCAAAAGAAACCCGAATTCAACAATTCTTGTCTCGAATTCAAAATTCTACCAACAATCGGTACGAAACGTTAGGATAAACTAGTAATGAGGTTAAACAAAAAGTCTCCTTTTCAGAGTACGATATTCTCGTATCATCACACAGTATAAAACTAATGACACAAGATAAAACTACCTCCATGGGTGCGACCGAATATGGTTAAATCCAAGTGGGTAGTTTTTGTGTACAAATCTTACTTATTTTTAATAAATATATATTGAAAGGGCTTTACTTTTTAGTGGTCAATAGTATATAATAACACTAAGAAAGCGTTTGCACTTTATGGCTTTGAAATCTAAAGGGGAGAAATATGACGACGTTGGCGGATGTGGCGAAAAGGGCCAATGTTTCAAAGATGACTGTTTCTAGGGTTCTGAATCATCCGGAACTTGTCACAGAAGAGTTAAAACAACTGGTCCAATTAGCGATGAAAGAGTTAGACTATCAACCAAATGTTGTAGCAAAAGCCCTTGCTCAACAACGGACATTGACAGTTCAAGTTATCATTCTAGAGGAGATGGAGATTGTAGAGCCTTACTATGCCGAATTGATCGCAGGGATTGCTCTTGGATTGACTGAAAAAAATTACACGATGCAGATTGTGACCGAAAAGCACCAAGTAACAGACCAATGTGATGGTTATATCGTTACTGGAGCACGTACTTCAGACTATAGTTGGCTGAAAAGTTTGAATAAACCAGTAGTACTTTTTGGAGAGAATCGAGCAGGGATACCTTTTGTTGACACACAGAATAAAGAGGCAACCTATCAAGCCAGTAGATTTGCAACAAGAAAAGGATATCATCAAGTTGTATTTGTGGGAATCGATTTACCAGATACTTTTGCTCAAGCTAGAGAAGCTGGATATTTAGAGGCTATGGATGAGTTAGGTCAAAAACCAAGGGTTTACCGATTAGAAAATCGGTCAAGGATAGCAGAAAAGTTCATTACACAATTTAATAAGTTAATGCCGAATACATGCTTTATCTGTGCCTCAGACCGAATAGCTTTGGGAATTGCTCGAGGATTAATGAATATGTCAAGGAATGTACCTGAAGATTACGGGATTATTGGGTTTGATGGAATATTTATTGATCGAGTTTCTAATCCACAGTTAACAACGATGAAACAACCCTTTCGTCAAATGGGAAGAATTAGTGTTAGCCAGTTGATGCGCTTGGTTGAAGGACGGGAATTGAAAGAATACAAACGGTATTGTCAAGCGAGTTTAGTCGAGAGAGAGAGCACTCGGTCTTAACAATTAAAGTCTTCATAAATAGGGAATTGTCCAAAGTACAGTTAGAAACTATCTAACAATAAGTTCCAGTGGCACAATTCCCTTATTTTTTAAGCAAAACTGTTACCGCTAACAATTAAGAAAACGTTTGCAAAGTAACGGCTGTTTCTTATATACTATTATTATATTAGACATACCAAAGGAGAATGGAATGAATAAAAAACGTTTGCGTGTAGCAAAGAAATCACCAATGTTTGAAAAAAAGGTTATTTTTGGGATACGTAAGTTCACGGTGGGTGTTGCATCAGTCGGTATTGCAACAGCTTTTTTGATATCCGGAACTGGCCAATTAGTTCAAGCAGAGGAAGTAGCAACTCCCTCTACGGAAATAACAGCTCCAATTAAAACAGATCAAACGTCAGATGTTGATGCTACTGCATCAGTCGCTGGCAGTGAGTTGGTTGAAGAGGTTGTAACTTCTGACACAACTGCTACAGAGGCATCAACGCTAGTTGCTGAAGCAGGCGAAGTTTTCGATGCACAAGTAAATACAGCATCAGTAGAAGAGGTTGTAACTTCTGACACAACAGCTGCAGAGGCATCAACGCTAGTTGCTGAAGCAAGCGAAGCTTTCGATGCACAAGTAAATACAGCATCAGTAGAAAATGTTGCAACTGTAGCAGAAACAGCTACATTGTCCACCCCAGCAGAAGCGCCAATTGAAGCAGGTAGTATTCGTCTGCACTTTGAAAATGTAGACGAAACAGCACCAGAAAGTCAAGGTTTGTGGACTTGGGGAGGAGTTGAAACACCATCTGATGGAAATAAATGGCCAACTGATACAGTGAATTTCTCAAGTAGCCAAGTGGATGACTACGGCCATTATGTTGATATTAAAAAATCTGAGACACCAGGCACAATCGGTTATGTGGTCCTTAAAGATGGGGAAAAAATAACAGAATCGGACCAAAAAGTGGAGCTTCTTGTTCCGGAATAAAATGAGGCTTGGGTTGCTAGCGATTATACTGTTTCTAGCTATGAGCCACTCAAGGATGAAAATGTTCTCCGCATCAATTACACACGTGAAGACAACAATTATGATGGTTGGGGCGTATGGACTTGGGGAGATACGACTGAAGTAAGTAGCGGCTGGCCAGTAGGTGCCCTTGATTTTAAAGTTGGGAAATACGGTGCTTATGTTGACATTCCTCTTTCAAATGGTTTAGATTCTGAGCTTAAATTTCTACTAGTCAATCAGAATAATCCAGATCTTGCTGGCAATAAATCGATTGATTTTGCTTTTGCAGATCGTAAACGGCATAGCCAAATTTTCCTTCGGAATGGTGATGACAAAGTCTATACCAATCCATACTTTATCGAAGAAAAAGTAGAATTAGATACAAGCAAAGCTACTCCGGGAACAAAAAATGTAACCATTGAAGCAAGTATAAACGATCCTTTCAACTACAACGAAAGTGGTCTTGTTTCTGTAACTATAACCAATCCTGAAAGTGCTGAAATTATCAAAATGGAAGTCGACACTACTACACTGGGTGGTGGTATCGTACCAATTTCAACAGAGCTTAATCGTGTAACGATTAAGGCAACTTCTGACACAGCTCCAGGGACATACAGTCTACCTGTAAAGGTATATGATAAAGACAATGGCTACTACGAAACAAAATTGGATGTGACCATTACGGAGCGCATTAAGGCAGAAGGTGAAAAAGACTGGGACGAGCAAGTCATCTACTTTATGATGACCGACCGTTTCTACAATGGTGACGTTAGCAATGATCAGGTGGTTGTTGGAGACGTAACTAACCCTCGTGGTCTCTACCGAGGCGGAGATTTCAAAGGAGTGACAGCGAAGCTGGACTACTTGAAAGAATTGGGTGTGGATTCTATCTGGTTGACACCAATTGTGGAAAATATTCATCAAAATGTAGGTAGCGCAACAGATGGAGAATACTACGCCTATCATGGCTACTGGGCATTAAATTTTGAAGAACTAAATCCACATTTGGGAAGTTTAGCCGATTTCCACGAATTGATTGATGCCGCAGCCGAAAAAGGAATCAATATCATTGTTGACGTGGTGCTGAATCATGCTGGCTATGGCGCAGAAGAAACCTTTGAAGGTATGGTACGGACCAAGGAAGAAGATAAGCAGGGAGATGACCAATTAGGCTCATTATCTGGATTACCAGACTTCAAGACAGAAGAAGCTACAGTACGCAATCAGTTGGTTGCTTGGCAGGCATCTTGGTTGAAACGCTCAACAACTGCTAAAGGTAATTCAATCTATGGTTTCCGTGTCGATACAGTCAAACACGTTGATGATACCACATGGCAACATTTCAAAAATGAATTGGTGGATAGAGATCCTGACTTCCACTTGATTGGAGAAACTTGGGGAGCTAACTATAAAGATACCAAGGGTGACTTGGGAATCGGTACTATGGACAGCTTGTTGGACTTTGGCTTCAAGGATATCGCCAAGTATTTGGTCAATGGTCAACTGAAAGCAGCTGGAAAAGAGCTAGAAGAGCGTAGCAAGGTTCTGACTAGCGCAGCTTCTCTGGGTCAATTCTTGGGCAGTCATGACGAAGATGGTTTCCTTTACAGTCTCGGTGGTGCAGAAAAAGAAGGAAATCTGGATAAACTGAAATTGGCTGCTAGTCTCTTGATTACTGCTAAAGGTCAGCCTGTCATCTACTACGGTGAAGAATTAGGCCAATCTGGACAAAACAACTGGCCTGTTTATGACAACCGGTACGATTTTGATTGGAGTAAGGTAGAGACAAGTGACATAGAGGACCATTACCAAAAATTGTTGGCTTTCCGTAATGGAAATTCAACATTGCTCTCACGTGGTGATACAACAACACTTGCTGGAAATGATAGCCAAGGTTGGCTTATCAGCAAACGCAGTTACCAAGATCAAGCTGCCTATCTTGTCTTCTCAACCAATACCGAGAGCAAGGAAATGGCGATTGAAGTATCTGGGAAAGATGTGGTTGTAACAGATGCATACACAGGAAAATCTTATCAAGCTATCGAGAAAGATGGTAAATGGGTCGTTCAAGTCGAACTTCCAACTATCGGTCAAGGTGGTACCATGCTCCTTCAGACAGAAGCAGGTGACATCGTCAATGCAAGTGTGCAAGGAGCAACTGAAGAACCAATTGAAGCAGGCTACTTCCGTGTTCACTTTAAAACTCTACCATCTGATAATTTATCTAGCTTAGGTTTATGGACATGGGATGATGTCGAAAAACCATCATCAGAAGTTGGTGCATGGCCAACAGGAGCGACTAATTTCAGTACTGCTAAGCAGGATGATTATGGCTATTATCTTGATATCAAGATGAAAGATGAAACAGCCAGCAAAATCAGTCTTCTGATTAATAATACATCTGGGGAAAATATAACCGGCGATAAAGTTATTGAGCGAATTAGCACCAAGATGAATGAAGCTTGGTTTGATGAGAATTATCAACTCAGCCTCTATCAACCACTTAAAGAAGGATATATTCGGATTAATTATTTCCGCACAGATGGCGATTATGACCAAAAATGTCTCTGGATCTGGGGTGATGTGACTGATGTTACCTTGGGTGATTGGCCAGATGGTATTGATTTTGAAAACCAAGGTAAATATGGTGCCTATATCGATGTCAAATTGACAGATTTACCAAGTTCAATTGGCTTCCTGCTATTGGATGAAAGCAAGTCAGGAAATGATGTAAAGATTCAGCAGAAAGATTACAGCTTTACAGATTTGAAAAATCAGACACAAATCTTCCTTAAAGATGATGATCCAACAATCTACACAAATCCTTATTTTGTGAACAACGTCCGTGTAACAGGCGTTTCCCATGTTAGCCTAACAGCTCTAGAAGCAGCATTTACAACGCTTGAAGGCGCTGATAAGGAAAGTATTTTAGAGAAATTATCTGTCACAGATAAAAATGGTCAGACGGTGACTGTGACGGACCTTGTCTTGGATGCCACCAGCAACAAGGTGCGAGTCCTCGGGGATTTCAACCAAGAAAATGCTGGCTACACCCTCAAATATGGCAATGATAGCTTCACAACAACTATGAGCTGGCAATTGAAGGATGAGCTCTATGCTTATGATGGAGAACTTGGTGCGCGTGTAAGTCAGGCTGGTAGTGTCGTTGATATGACTCTCTGGTCTCCAAGTGCAGACAGTGTAGCAGTTGTTCTTTATGATAAGGATGATCAGTCTAAAGTGGTCGGTAAATTAGCCATGACCAAGGGCGATAAAGGACAATGGGATCTTGAATTGAACAGTCAATCAGATCTTGGTATTTCGGATTATCGTGGTTACTATTACCATTATGAAATTACTCGTGGGGATCAATCTGTTCTTGTTTTAGATCCATATGCTAAGTCTTTAGCGGAGTGGAATAGTGATTTAGCAGATACAGATCCATCTTATCGTATTGCCAAAGCGGCGATTGTGGATCCTTCAGAAGTTGGTCCAAGCGATTTGGATTATGCTACTATTCCTAATTTCAATCAGCGTGAAGATGCGATTATATATGAAGCACATGTTCGTGACTTCACATCAGATCCTGCAATTTCGGATGAATTGACTGCTCAGTTTGGTACCTTTGCAGCCTTTGCAGAGCGTCTCAGCTACCTCAAGGAATTGGGTGTGACTCATATTCAATTATTGCCTGTTATGAGCTACTATTTTGTCAATGAATTGAAAAATGGAAAGAGGATGGATGAGTACGCGTCAAGCAACAGTAACTACAACTGGGGTTATGATCCACAGAGCTACTTTGCCTTTACAGGTATGTATTCTACAGATCCGACAGATCCAATGAAACGCATCGAAGAGTTCAAAAACCTGGTCAATGAAATTCACAAACAAGGCATGGGTGTGATTTTGGATGTGGTGTATAACCACACTTCTAAGACTTTCTTATTTGAAGATTTAGAGCCAAACTATTATCACTTCATGGAGGCAGATGGTACGGCTAAATCAAGCTTTGGTGGGGGTCGTCTCGGAACCACTCACTACATGAGCCGTCGTGTCCTCGTTGATTCTATCAAGTATCTTGTAGACGAGTTTAAGGTAGATGGTTTCCGCTTTGATATGATGGGTGACCATGATGCCGAAGCGATTGAGCTGGCCTTTACCGAGGCACAAAAACTCAATCCAAACATCATTATGCTTGGTGAAGGTTGGAGAACCTTTACAGGTGATGCCAATCAGCCTGTTCAGCCAGCAGACCAAGACTGGATGAGTTCAACAGATACTGTTGCGGTATTCTCAGATGACATTCGCAATACACTTAAATCTGGTTATCCAAACGAAGGTCAGCCAGCCTTTATCACAGGCGGTGCTAAGAGTGTAGAATCTGTCTTTAATAACATCAAGGCACAACCAGGCAACTTCTTGGCTGATGATCCAGGTGATGTGATCCAATATATTGCTGCGCATGATAACTTGACCCTCTTTGATATCATTGCTCAGTCCATCAAGAAGGACCCATCAATCGCTGAAAATGACACTGAAATTCACCAACGTCAACGTTTGGGTAATTTGCTAGTTTTGACTTCTCAAGGGACACCGTTTATCCATTCTGGTCAGGAGTATGGACGGACCAAACAGTTCCGTCACCCTGATTATCAGTACCCTGTAGCAGAAGATCAAGTGCCGAACAAAGCTCATTTGTTGACAAATGCTGATGGTACACCATTTGATTACCCATACTACATTCATGATTCTTATGATTCATCTGATGCGGTCAACAAGTTTGACTGGACCAAAGCGACAGATGAGACCCTCTATCCAGAGAATACCCGTACTCAGGCCTTTACAAAAGGATTGATTGCCTTGCGTAAATCTACAGATGCCTTCCGTTTGGGAACAAAAGACCAAGTCGATCAAAAGGTTAGCTTGATTTCAATACCAGGTCAGAACGGTATTGCTACAAACGATGTGGTTATTGCCTATCAAACCATTGCAAGCAACGGTGATCGCTATGCTGTCTTTGTCAATGCTGACAGTAAGGAACGTAGTTTTGTTCTTTCAGATATTTACAAAGACTTACTGCAGGGTCAAGTACTGGTTGATGGTGAGCGTGCAGGTGTAGAAGCATTGTCTGATTTAGTGGGTGTCGAATTGACTGATAGTGCAGTTGTTCTTGCACCTTTGACTGCAACCGTGATTCGTTTGCCTTATATCATCACAGAAGTTCCAGATCCAGCACCTATTGATGAAGAAAAACCAACCCTAGACTTTACTACGAAAGAACGTACAGAAGAATCTGTCCTTCCGATTGTAGAGGAAGTTCGCTATGATGCAACTCTTGCAAAAGGTCAATCTTATGTGCTTCAAGAAGGTAAGGCAGGTAAGAGAGTCTTGGTTTATAAAGATGTCTTGGTTGACGGCAAGGTAGTAGCAACAAAACTGTTATCTGAAACAGTAGTAGATGGTGAGGCACGGATTGTTGTTAAGGGTAGTATGGAGGCTAATGATGTGGTAGAAAAACCAAGTCTTTCTACTCCAACAGCTCAAGCGTCTGAACAAACCACAAGTACATCAAACAATGAAAACCTACCAGCTACAGGTGACCGACAAAGTGATTTGGCACTTCTAGGTCTCGGACTTGCCGGACTTGGTTTGACAGTTGCTGCACAAGGAAGAAACAAAAAATCAGAAGAATAGTATTCTTCGGTCGTAACAATAGTTCTTACAGTTTTTGGGAAAAGTTCAAAATGTAGCAAAATTATTGAGATAGACCACATTATAAACGCATAGAATCAACGGTTCAAGTGACATACTGATTTTATGCGTTTTTTTAATGAAGAATTTACTTGGATTTTAGATCTCAAAAATTGTAATTTGTCTCATACATTTATTGATTCCGCTCCTCTCAAAAAATTTCGTCATATAGAAACAAGAATATTCTGACAGACATAGAAAACGCTTTATGGTATAATGAAAACATGACTTTATAAAAGGAGAAAAACATGTCAAATCTTTCAGTCAATGCGATTCGTTTCCTTGGTATTGATGCCATTGAGAAATCGAAATCAGGTCACCCTGGCATCGTTATGGGTGCAGCCCCAATGGCTTACAGCCTCTTTACCAAGGAGCTCCGCATTAATCCATCCCAACCGAATTGGATTAACCGTGATCGTTTCATCTTATCAGCCGGCCATGGCTCCATGCTTCTTTATGGCCTCCTTCATTTGTCAGGATTTGAAGATGTCACAATGGACGAGATCAAGAACTTCCGTCAATGGGGGTCAAAAACACCAGGTCACCCAGAATTTGGTCATACAACAGGTGTAGATGCAACAACAGGTCCTCTTGGACAAGGGATTTCAACTGCGACAGGTTTTGCGCAAGCAGAGCGTTTCCTTGCAGCTAAGTACAACCGTGATAGCTTCCCAATCTTTGATCACTATACTTATGTGATTTGCGGTGATGGGGACTTGATGGAAGGTGTTTCCTCAGAGGCTGCTTCTTATGCTGGACTACAAAAATTAGAAAAACTCATCGTTCTCTATGATTCAAATGACATCAACTTGGATGGTGAAACGAAGGATGCCTTTACAGAAAGTGTTCGTGCACGTTACGATGCATATGGTTGGCATACAGACCTCGTAACAGATGGTACAGATGTAGATGCCATCTTTGCAGCTATTGAAAAAGCAAAAGCTGCTGGTAAACCATCACTTATCGAAATCAAGACAGTTATTGGTTACGGTTCGCCAAGTAAAGCTGGAAGCAATGCGGCTCACGGTGCTCCTCTTGGCCCAGAAGAGGCAGAAGCAACTCGTAAGGCACTTGATTGGAACTATGCTCCATTTGAAATTCCAGCTGAAGTCTATGCGGACTTCAAAGCTAATGTAGCTGACCGTGGAGCAGCTGCGTATGATGCTTGGGTGAAATTGGTGGAAGACTACAAAGTAGCACATCCAGAATTGGCTGCAGAAGTAACAGCTATCTTGGAAGGTCGTGAATTGGCTGAGTTGACAGAATCTGATTTTCCTGTCTATGAAAATGGTTTCTCACAAGCAACTCGTAATTCATCACAAGATGCGATAAATGCAGCAGCGGCTGTATTACCAAATTTCTTTGGTGGTTCAGCTGACTTGGCACACTCAAATATGACTGTCATTAAGGGGGAAGGACTTCAAGACTCTGCTAATCCTCTGAATCGTAATATCCAATTCGGTGTGCGTGAATTTGCTATGGGTACTATCTTGAATGGTATGGCAGCACACGGTGGGCTTCGCGTTTTCGGTGGGACCTTCTTCGTCTTCTCAGACTATGTGAAGGCAGCAGTTCGTTTGTCAGCCCTTCAAGGTCTTCCTGTGACTTATGTCTTCACGCATGACTCAATTGCAGTTGGTGAAGATGGCCCAACTCACGAGCCAATCGAGCACTTGGCAGGACTTCGTGCCATGCCAAACCTCACTGTCTTCCGCCCAGCAGATGCGCGTGAAACACAGGCGGCTTGGTACTTGTCATTGACCAGCAAATCAACACCATCAGCCCTTGTTCTCACTCGTCAAAACTTGACAGTTGAAGAAGGAACAGCCTTTGACAAGGTTGCCAAAGGTGCTTATGTGGTCTATGAAGCAGCAGGCTTTGATACCATCCTTCTTGCATCTGGTTCAGAAGTGAACTTGGCTGTAACAGCTGCCAAAGAACTAGAAGCAGCAGGCACTAAGGTTCGTGTGGTTTCTGTGCCATCTACTGAGCTCTTCGATGCACAAGATGCAGCTTATAAGGAAGAAATTCTTCCAAATACCATCCGTCGTCGCTTGGCCATTGAAATGGGTGCAACTCAAAGTTGGTACAAGTATGTCGGTCTTGATGGTAAAGTCCTTGGTATCGACACGTTCGGTGCATCAGCTCCAGCCCAAACGGTTATTAACAACTATGGCTTCACAGTAGAAAATGTTGTGAAATTGGTTGGCGAATTGTAATAAACAGTGTAGAGACAGCCTTTCAGGGCTGTTTTCTGTTATAATCATTTTATGAACTATACCTTAGAAGAAAAAGAATATTTTATGAAACAGGCCTTGGCAGAGGCTGAAAAATCACAGGAAAAGGATGAAATTCCTATTGGCTGTGTCATCGTTAAGGATGGACAGATTATTGGTCGTGGTCACAATGCGCGTGAGGAACTCAATCAAGCCATCATGCACGCCGAAGTCATGGCCATCCAAGAAGCCAATCGAGTGGAAGGGAATTGGAGGTTGCTTGGGACCACACTTTTTGTGACAATTGAACCCTGTGTCATGTGTAGTGGGGCTATTGGTCTCGCACGCATTCCAAGGGTGATTTATGGAGCAACCAATCAAAAGTTTGGTGCTGCTGGGAGTCTTTATGATATTTTAGCGGACGTCCGTCTGAATCATCGAGTAGAGGTGGAAAAGGGAATATTGGAAGAGGAGTGTGCCCAAATCATGCAAGATTTTTTCAGACAACGTAGGGAGAAGCAAAAAGCTGATAAGCTGGCTACTAAATCCTTAGTGGATCAATCCTAATCGACTCTCCACTTGCACTCTAGCCAAATTGTGTTATAATAATAATCGGAGCAACATTCGTGCGTGAAGCGGGTCAGGGGAGGAATCCAGCAGCCCTAAGCGAATTCGAGTGTGTGCTCTTTTTTTTTTACAGCCTAAAAATCCTTTGAAATTAAGCTTTCAGAGGTTTTTATTGTCTCGTTTTTTAGAGACAGGGGCAAAATAGGGGCAGTCAAATCAAACCATGAACGAAACTAGCCAAGCTACAATACCCCACCCCATAACGAAAAGAATTAAAGTCAGGGATTGTCAGGGGGGGAGGCGGTTTGAAATATTCTTTGGCTTTTATTCTTCAAATTCTTTTTCATCGTCGCATAACACATTCTACTTGAATTGATACTAGATGGCTCCGTTTTTCGAATATAATTAAGAAAACTTTTGGACTGCTCTGCTATTCTATTGAAAAAGAAGGAGGGAAGTCTATGTTTGTATTTGCCTTTCCAGGTATGGGGAAAACGACTCTTGCTAAAAAAAATAGCTGTGTAGTGGACTTAGAAATGTCCGATATAAAATACGATAATAGTAGTGTACAGCATTTGAGTAAGGAGGAACGAAAATCAACGAAGCGTCCTCTAAAGGATAAGCGCTATAAAACAATCTATGTGGATAAAGCGTATAGTCTCCACGAGGATGGAAAAGTTGTTTTAGTAGCACTGAATTTTTTAGTCAGAATGCTAGTTACAATGATAGTACGTGGTGGGGTCTTGTTTCATATTTTCATTCCACATCCGTTTTTAAAAGAGGAATATCGCCAACGCTATATTTCAAGAGGAAATAATCAACGCTTTATTTTTGAGGTTATGTTTATTTGGTACATTGCTCTGATTCCACTGTATTTGCTAGCTAAGCTATTTCCCTACTGGATTACTGTAACACACTCGGGAGAGACCCTAGAAGATTATTATAAAAGTGAAAATTTCATGGAATTTTCAAGAAAATCAAAAATTGCGCAAACCATTTCATGAAAATGAATGAAAATT
>ERZ650312.781-NODE-781-length-17916-cov-23.486591_pt1 | contig 17916 bp, 22 predicted proteins | sample MGYA00376248_ERZ650312 | MGnify/ENA primary metagenome ERZ650312 (study PRJEB26733, sample SAMN07839316) | wastewater metagenome | biome: urban; feature: wastewater treatment plant; material: waste water | place: USA: North Carolina | collected 2016-07-28 ... | reverse complement strand
ACTGAATATTACCAGGCCTGGTATAATGCCATCGTCGAAAGGGGGCATTTAATGTGAGCAATCCTTTTTTTTCAGAAATGAAACCTCGAGAAGTGTATAACTCAGAAGTAAAAAGCGAAACAAAAATTGAAACCACCATCACCGAAAAATTGGATACTAAAATCAGAATCGAACGATGTGGATTATTGCCACGAAATGGTGGCGAGTGGTCTGGGGAACCTGGAAATTCGGATTGGAAACCTGATCCAAATGTAGAACCTGGTGATAGACACGGCACAAATCCCGAGCATAAAGCCTGGGAACAGATAATGGATGAATATGGATTTGATTCCATTCCATTCAAAGATGGTGAACCTGACTTTTCAGAAGTATCAAAAGGCGAAGTTGAGATTGATGATTTTTCTGACGACAGAGATTCTAACTTTGACCAAGCCGACGAAAAGTTAGCTGAACAAAGAGAATGTACCCCTGAAGAAGTTGCTAAATGGCGTGGGGAAAACAAATACACTTGGCATGAGTGTAAGGATTGTAAAACAATGCAAAAAGTTCCTACCGAGGTTCATGGCAATATCTCTCATTCTGGAGGCATATCCGAAACTAAGTCACGAAATAAAACACCTAATTGGAAGGAGTAATAGAAATGGAAGCAATTTGTAAAGATAGCGTATTTGGAGAAATGGCTTATAAGCATAGATGGTACAAGCAACAATCGCTATCCATGTTTGGGAGAGAATGGACGATTACAATCGCCGCAAAAGCTTATTCTGGCAAACCGATTACTGAAGAACAGCAAAAAGCCTATTCTTATTTTATGGAAAATGAGAAAGAAATGATTGATATCATTGGTGAGCAACTTAAATGCTATGTAAATGAAAATTTAAGCACTCTTGCAGAATATTGGATTAGCGCAAGAAATGTCACTAACATTAGTGAACTTGCTCAGATGGTTACACCAAAAACACTCCTTTTTAAACAGGACGGCTCTACACTGATGTTATTGGATTGCGTATGGGATGTTGAAAGTGGTATGGCAGTGAAATTAACACCCAATATTGAGGTAGGTTCTCAAGATTTGTTTTTGTAAACTATCTATATTCTACTTAAGTATGGATATCACAAATAAAGAAGTAGCCTGTGGAATAATAGTATTACCACAGGCTACTTTTCCGTATTCAGTTTGCTTTTCTTAATTTGTCCCTATGGGACTGCTTCTTTTTGGATAGGCTTTTTTTCAAAAAAAAAAGAAGCCTTGAGCTTCTTAATCTTCAGTAATAATAGGGATTGACATTTCAATTAGGCGGTCAGTATGAATCGTTTGAATGGCAGCCTTATCTATTATCCGTTCATCAACTTTCCGACGTAGAAAATAATCGCGAATTTTATTGACTTCTGCTGGTTGGATGGCACGGTATTTATTTCTAATAAGGAGCTCGTAATGTCGTGGAGCTTGTGTAAAAACGACATCGGTGTTTCCTGCAGAATAGGTTTCTACTAGGAAGGCATCGGTATTGGCTAGTTGATTTTGCACTAATTGAGAATTACTATTCGTCGTATTGATAATTTTCATGCGAAAATTCCTCCGTCTCTTTGGCTACATTATAGCACTCTTGGGCTTATTTATCCAGTCTTTTTTGAGCTAATTCTAGCTTTTTCCATTGTTCAATTCCCCATTTGTGGCTACCACGTTTCAGTTTGTTAATAGCCTCTTCAATAGGAAACCAAGTAATATGATTAAAGTCTTCTAATGGTGCCCCAACTTGTTTGTAACTGGTAACTTGATAGATATAAGCTGGGTTGTAAAAATGAGTATCACGATGGCTGGAATAAAAATACTCATCCGCTTGACCAAAATATTGTCCGATTTTAGCGGTGAAGCCTAATTCTTCAATTAATTCTCTTTCTAGGGCTGATAGGTGATTTTCCCCTTCCTCAATCTCTCCACCTGGGAGGAACCAGGCTCCATTAGGAGCTTGAACCAATACAATTTTCTCTAATTTCTCATCAGGAATAACAGCATAGACTCCATAACGATTGGTGTAGTGTACACCATTCTTTTTTTCACCGAAAATTGCATTTGACATGGTATTCTCCTTTTAATAGGGGCTTTTTTTTATTATACCATTTTAGCCTAAATTTTTCTTTAAGTATTTGTTGGAATTTTTTGAATTTTATGGATTGGAGATAAAAAGAGCGGGGCAACCTAGCCGGATGCCTCCGCTAACATGTTTTATTTTTCTTTTGGCGTTTGAGCTTTGATTTGGATGGTGCCTTTATTGGTCATGACAGCTCGTAAATCTTTCTCATTAGGATTCTCTAAATAGAAATCGGTAATGGCATCTTCAATTTGGTCTTGAATGGTCCTGCGAAGGGGACGTGCACCCATTTTAGGATCGTAACCAAGATCAACTAATTTTTCCTTTACTTTATCGGTCACATGTAGTCGAATACCGTTTGTAGATAAGCGACGGTTGACGTCTTCCAGCATGAGACTGACAATTTGGAGCAGATTTTCTTTTGTAAGTGGTTGGAATTCAATAATTCCATCGAAGCGGTTCATGAATTCGGGAGTGAAGAAATTACCGAGTTGGCCAAGAACAGATTGTGTACGACCTTCCATAGCGGCTCCAAATCCCACGCTGGCCTCAACCTTACCTGTACCAGCATTTGAAGTCATAATGATAATGGTATCTTTGAAGCTGACTGTTCGCCCTTGTCCATCTGTCAGTCGACCGTCATCAAGAACTTGTAGGAACATGTGCATCACATCTGGATGCGCCTTTTCAACTTCATCAAGGAGAATGAGTGAGTATGGATTGCGACGGACTTTTTCTGTTAGTTGGCCAGCTTCTTCATACCCCACATATCCAGGAGGGGCACCGACTAGTTTTGCAACTGCGTGTTTTTCCATATATTCAGACATATCAAATCGAATCATGCTGTCCGCTGAACCGAAGAGCTCAATGGCTAATTGTTTTGATAATTCTGTTTTACCGACGCCAGTAGGTCCTACGAATAAGAAGGAACCAATTGGACGATTTGGTGCTCCAAGTCCTACACGATTGCGACGGATTGCTTTTGCAATCTTATCAACAGCATCGTCTTGTCCAATGACATGCGCTTTGAGATCACTTGCCAAATGTATCAATTGAGACTGTTCTTTTTCTTTCAGCTCGCCAACGGGGATATTTGTTTTTTGTTCAATGATGGCTTCGATTTCTTTTTCGGTAATGAGAGGAATATCCTCCTCACTAATCGTTGCCTTTTGCATTTCTTTATATTTAGCAATTTGGTCACGATAATAGGCAGCTTTTTCGTAATCTTCATCACGAGTTGCTTGTTCTTTACGATTTTCGGCATCAATTAACCGTTGGTCAATTTCTTTAGGATCCACGAAGTTCAAGGTTAAGTTCATTTTTGATCCAGCTTCGTCTAGCAAATCAATCGCTTTGTCAGGTAAGAATCGGTCTTGAATATAGCGGTTGGATAATACGGCCGCAGCTTCAATTGCCTCAGGGGAATATTTTACATGGTGGTAGTCTTGGTATTTATTCTGAATACCTTTTAAGATAGTGATTGTTTCTTCAACGCTTGGTTCGTCAACTTTTACAGGTTGCATCCGACGTTCAAGAGCTGCATCTTTTTCAATAATGCGGTATTCATTTAAAGTAGTAGCACCGACCAGTTGCATTTCACCACGAGCGAGGGCGGGTTTTAGAATATTGCCCGCATCCATGTTTCCATCTCCTGCAGAACCAGCTCCGACAATCTCATGAATTTCATCAATGAAGAGAATAACTTCACGTCGGTTCCGAATTTCTTCCATGAGTTTTTGCATGCGTTCTTCAAATTGACCTCGGATTCCTGTTCCTTGAACAAGGCTGACAACGTCTAATCGAATGACTTCTTTGTTTTGAAGTTTATGTGGAACGTCCCCGTCTACAATTTTTTGTGCTAGTCCTTCAACGACTGCAGTTTTACCAACACCGGGCTCACCGATAAGAACGGGGTTGTTTTTGGTGCGACGGTTCAAAATTTCAATCACCCGAGTGATTTCTTGATCGCGTCCGATAACGGGGTCAATATCTCCACGTCGTGCAATCTCAGTAACATTAATCCCAAATTCTTCCAGCAATCCATTTGGTTGCGGGACTGTTTGGGTTCGACCAGCATTTGGTTGATTGAATCGACCACCACCATTGCCACCGCCTGCTTGAGTAGGAGGTGTTTGATCTCGATTCTTACCAGCTGGGGTATTACCAGGGTAACCACCTAAATGATTGAAAAATTCACTAAAGGGATCCATGTTGTTTGGATTAGTTAAGTCCCCTAAGCCACGTAAAACAGCATTATTTGGATCTGTTTTCATAATTTGATAACAATTATGGCATAGGTCAACTTTCTGTTGTTTGCCATTCATATTTGTATAGAGATGAATGGTAGCATCATTTATTTTACAGTTTGTACAGAGCATTCAATTACCTCTTTTCTAATAGTAACATTACAAAACTCTGTGAAAATTAATCTCATATTTTCCTACTCGAATGTTAGAATATTGTGTATAGATTGAATCACATACAATTGCGCATTCAGATGAATTTCCACGAAGTAAGGTCTTTATTGAATAGTCAATAAAGGTCAGTTCTGTTTTAATTATATCAAGTTTTGGAGAAAATGCAAGAAACTGATATGCATTCTAGTCTTTCTTTTTACGAAAAATTGGGGGAAGAAATTACGTAAAAATAAGACTTTTTCACAAAATTATGGTAGAATATTTCTATATTAAGAAGAGGAGAATGAATATGGAATCACATTTGGTGAGAATTATCAATCGTCTTGAAGCCATGGCCAGTGATGGTGGTACCATGAAACGTAATTTTGAACGTGATGGTGTTGTCGTTGCAGAAGTTGCCTACAGCTATGACGAAGAAAATGGTTCAGTATTTACCCTACGTGATGTTGCTGCTCGTGAGACGTATACGTTTGACAGCATTGACTTGATTGCAATGGAAATTTACGAACTGTTGTACTAAATACAGGATAGTTAAAAGCGCCACCGGTGCTTTTTCTTTTGTGAATAATTAATCTAGGCAGTTGCATATTTATTCGAAAATGATATAATTGTAGTATACGTCTTTTGAGGAGTGGAGATATGAATTTTTCTTTTTTGCCTGATTATTGGGCTTATTTTAATTATGGTGTATTAGTTACCCTTATTATCGCTGTATTTGTTGTTGTCTTTGGTAGTATTTTGGGTGTTTTATTGGCTTTTGCACAACGGAGTAAATATAAATTACTTGTCTGGTTTGCTAATATTTATGTGTGGATTTTCCGTGGGACTCCTATGGTTGTACAGATTATGATTGGTTTTACCATGACTCATTTAGTTGCTCCAACTTTTCAGTTAGGTATTTTATCAGTCGATTTGTCTCGCCTGATTCCAGGGATGGTTATTCTATCGATGAACTCAGGGGCTTATGTATCCGAAACAGTACGTGCGGGGATTAATGCTGTTCCGAAGGGACAATTGGAAGCAGCCTACTCACTTGGTATCCGTCCTCATCAAGCGATGCGCTATGTCATCATGCCTCAAGCTATCAAGAATATCCTACCTGCCTTGGGGAATGAATTTGTAACAATTGTAAAAGATAGTTCCCTTTTATCAACAATCGGCGTTGTTGAATTGTGGAATGGAGCGACTACGGTCTCTGCGTCAACTTACATTACAACGGAGCCTTTGTTATTTGCAGCCTTCTATTATTTGATTGTGACAAGTGTGTTAACGTTGGGCATCCAATACTTTGAGAAAAAATTGAATAAGGGGGGACATTGATATGGCAGAGGTTATTATTTCTATTAAGGGTTTGCACAAATACTTCGGAGATAATGAAGTGTTAAAGGGTATTGATTTGGATATCCAACAGGGAGAAGTTGTTGTAATTATCGGTCCATCAGGTTCTGGGAAATCAACATTTCTACGGACAATGAACCTTTTAGAGGTGCCTACTAAGGGAAATGTTACATTTGAAGGTGTCGATATCACTGATAAGTCAAATGATATCTTTAAGATGCGTGAAAAAATGGGGATGGTATTTCAACAATTTAATCTCTTCCCTAATATGACAGTCTTGGAAAATATTACCTTATCACCAATTAAGACAAAGGGAATGACGAAGGCTGATGCTGAGAAGAAAGCCATGGACCTACTGGCTAAGGTTGGGTTACCAGATAAGGCGACTGCTTATCCACAGAGTTTATCAGGTGGGCAACAGCAACGTATTGCAATTGCTCGCGGATTGGCAATGGATCCAGATGTCTTGCTTTTTGATGAGCCTACGTCTGCCTTGGACCCTGAGATGGTCGGTGAGGTCTTATCGGTTATGCAGGATTTGGCTAAATCGGGCATGACCATGGTGATTGTAACCCACGAAATGGGTTTTGCAAGAGAAGTTGCTGATCGGGTCATCTTTATGGATGGAGGAGTAATCGTTGAAGATGGAACTCCTGAAGATGTGTTCGAACACACGAGAGAAGAACGGACGAAAGATTTCTTATCGAAAATCCTATAACGATAGATACAACAGGATAACTCCGAAAACGTTCGGAGTTTTTCTATATGTTGGATTTTCAAGGAATCGTCCATAGTCAGACGAATGGTTTTACGATATAATAGAAAAAAACTAGAGGAGATATTGAAATGACAGTCATTGATGGTAAGGCATTAGCAGCAAAAATGCAAGCAGCTTTAGCAGAGAAAACAGCTCAATTGAAGGCGGAAAAAGGATTGATTCCGGGACTTGTAGTGATTTTAGTGGGTGAAAATCCAGCAAGTCAGGTCTATGTACGGAATAAAGAACGTTCAGCCTTAGCAGCAGGGTTTAAGAGCGAAGTAGTACGAGTACCAGATACGATTTCTGAAAAGGAGCTCTTGGCATTAATCGAACGCTATAATCAAGATTCTGAATGGCATGGTATTTTAGTCCAGTTGCCTTTACCTGTCCATATCAGTGAGGAAAAGGTTTTATTGGCAATTGATCCAGATAAGGATGTAGATGGTTTCCATCCGACTAATATGGGGAAATTCTGGTCAGGACATCCAGTTATGATTCCTTCAACACCAGCAGGGATTATGGAGATGTTCAAAGAATATCAGATCGAGCTAGAAGGAAAAACGGCTGTGGTTATCGGTCGTTCAAACATTGTTGGAAAGCCGATGGCGCAGTTACTTTTAGATGCAAATGCGACTGTCACGATTGCTCATTCTCGGACAAAAAATCTGCCAGAATTAGCTAGACAAGCTGATATTCTTGTCGTTGCCATTGGGCGTGGACATTTTGTTACCAAGGAATTTGTCAAACCAGGGGCAGTGGTGATTGACGTTGGTATGAACCGAGATGCAAATGGCAAGCTGATTGGTGATGTCCAGTATGATGAGGTAGCAGAAGTTGCAAGCTACATCACACCAGTCCCAGGAGGAGTTGGTCCAATGACCATTACCATGCTGATGGAACAGACATATGAAGCTTGCGTCAGAAGTGAAAAGTACTAGTTTCAACTTTTATGGATGAGATAAAAACAAACGAATAAATCAAAAATCCCCAATCATGCACAGATGATTGAGGATTTTTATTAGGGATTTTCTACTGAAAATGTATCTGCATGGGCAAGATCACCATAGGTGTACCCAAGGTTAAACCATTTTTTTCGTTGTTCGGAGGTTCCATGGGTGAAACTGTCTGGAACGGTGCGGCCATAGGCTTCTTGCTGTAGGGTATCATCGCCGACAGCATGAGCTGCATTCATGGCTTCGTCGATGTCCCCAGCATCTAGTATACCTTGACCATCTACATATTTAGCCCAAGCCCCAGCATAGTAATCAGCCTGCAGTTCGAGACGAACATTCAGGGCATTTCCTTCTTCATCTGATAATTGTGCTCGTTTTTGATGGTATGCCTCAAGAACTTCCAATTCATTTTGGACATGGTGTCCAACTTCGTGGGCAACGACATAGGCCATCGCGAAGTCACCAGACGCCTTGTATTTGCTAGATAATTCTTGGTAAAATGATGTATCGATATAAATTTTACGGTCAGCTGAGCAGTAAAATGGTCCAGCTTGAGCAGATCCGATACCGCAGCCCGTTTGGGTCTGATCGGTATAGAAAACCATGGTAGGTGCTGAGTAGGTTAAATCATTGGCTTCAAATTCTTGGGTCCAAAAATCTTCTGTTGAGCCTAACACCTTACTCATAAATTCAGCATCGGCATCAGACACATTTGTACCTGTGGTGGAGACTTGACTGGACTGATAAGAATTCGTTCCAGTAGAAGGAGAGAGCAATCCACCTAAATTAGACATTCCACCGAATGCTAATAGTAGGATGAGGACTAGCAATTTTCCTTTCCACCCGAGACGTGAAAACAATAAGCCTAATAAGACGTTTCCTCCCGATGAACCTGACGAATAGGACGAGCCAGAACTAGATTGGCCTCGTCGGTCCTCAATATTGGAACTTTTTCGTAAATTATCTAATTTCATATATCCTCCCCAGAAACTCTCCACATCGTTTCTTCTAATCTTTCATAAATTATTATATAGTAAAATACCGAAAATAACACGTGAAAGCGTTTGGAATTTATGGGTTAGGTTCTGTATAATAGTGCGAAATTTGGTATAATAGTACGATACTGACAGAAGGAGTGGGCATGGTTGAATATTTATCGGTTAGTCATCTAACGAAGTATTTGAAATTAAAATTTGACCGAGATCCGTACTTGGAGAGGGTCTACTTGACAGGTCAGGTATCTAACTTCCGCAAACGACCTTCCCATCAATATTTTTCGCTCAAGGATGATAAGGCGGTCATTCAGGCGACGATGTGGGCGGGTGTTTATAAACAGTTGGGCTTTGAACTTGAAGAGGGAATGAAAATCAACGCTGTCGGACGTGTCCAGCTTTATGAACCGAGTGGTTCTTATTCCATTGTCATTGAGAAAGCTGAGCCAGATGGTATTGGTGCTTTAGCAATAAAGTTTGAACAGCTGAAACAAGCTCTGACACAGGAAGGATTGTTCAAGCAAGAGTTTAAGCAGGAGTTGCCTCGGTTTACCAAGAAAATTGGGGTCATTACTAGTCCGAGCGGAGCTGTTATTCAGGATATTATTACGACAGTCAGCAGGCGATTTCCTGGAGTGGAAATACTTCTCTATCCTACAAAGGTTCAAGGAGATGGTGCCGCTCAGGAGGTTGTTGCCAATATACAAAGAGCCAATGAACGGGATGATTTGGATGTTCTGATTGTTGGTCGTGGTGGTGGCTCAATTGAGGACCTCTGGGCATTCAATGAGGAAGTAGTCGTTCGGGCAATTTTTGAATCCCGTATTCCTATTATTTCTAGTGTCGGTCATGAAACCGATACAACCTTGGCAGATTTTGTAGCAGACCGCAGAGCAGCCACCCCGACAGCTGCAGCAGAATTGGCAACACCTGTGACCAAGGCAGACTTGCTGGGCTATCTCAATCAGCAGGAAAATAGAGCCTATCAGGCCATGGGAAATCGATTGAAATTCTTAAGAGGTCAGCTTGAAAAAATTAGCCAGTCAGTCATGTTTCGTCAGCCTGAACGCTTGTATGATGGTTATTTACAAAAATTAGACCGCTTGACCAATCAATTGCAAATGCGTATGAAAGAAGTATATAGCCAGCAGAAACAGGCTAGTCTCTTGCTAAATCAGCGGCTATTAGGGATGCAACTTGGTCGTAAAGTAGAGAGCTTCAAAGAGAGAATCATCCAGCAGGAACGACTCTTGAAAAACAATATGACGAACATCTATAACCATAAACTGGCTAAGGCGGATAAATTGATTGAGGCCTTGACCATGCTGGATACTAGCCGTATTGTGGCTCGAGGCTATGCGATGGTTTTACAAGATGGTCGAGTCATAGATAGTGTAGAAAACGTACAAATGGGTGAGAATCTAACCATTCAAATGAAGAATGGTCAACTTGATGTGGAGGTAAAGCATGTCCAAACAGACGAAAACATTTGAAGAAAATTTAGCTGAATTAGAAGGTATCGTAACCAAATTGGAACGAGGAGATGTGGCTTTGGAAGAAGCACTTGCTGAGTTTCAAAAAGGGATGGTCCTATCGAAAGACCTACAAAAGACGTTAGCAGAAGCTGAAAAGACCTTGGTTAAGGTCATGCAGGCGGATGGTAGTGAAGCGGAGCTTGGTTAATGGTAGCTAACAAATTGCATATCCTAGAGGAAACCATGGCTGACTTTTACCAGCCTCAAGTGGCTGAACGACTCAACCAATCGGTCCTTTACTCGCTACAAGCTGGTGGCAAACGGATTCGCCCCCTGCTCTTGTTGACTGTATTGGAGTCTTTTGGGATAGAGTTGCAGCCTGCTCATTATCAAGTGGCAGCATGCGTAGAGTTGATTCATACTGGGAGTTTAATTCATGATGACTTGCCTGCTATGGACGATGATGATTTCCGTCGTGGACGTTTGACCAATCACAAGGCTTATGATGAAGCAACTGCAATTTTAGCTGGTGATAGTCTCTTTTTAGATCCTTTTGGATTTTTGGCTCAAGTTCATTTACCTGCTGAGACAATCGTTGCTCTCGTGAGAGAGCTTTCTCAGGCATCTGGGACCTTTGGAATGGTTGCTGGCCAAGTGTTGGATATGGCTGGTGAAGGCCAGTCTCTGTCCTTGGAGCAATTACAAACCATTCATGCCAATAAAACTGGGAAATTATTGACATTTCCTTTTGTAGCAGCTGGTTTGATTGCTGGTCAGAGAGATACGATTATCCACCATTTGCAAAATGCTGGTCAGCTTGTCGGTCTAGCCTTTCAAGTCCGGGATGATATTTTGGATGTGACAGCCACTTTTGAGGAAATCGGAAAAACACCCCAAAAAGATTTATTGGCTGAGAAATCTACCTACCCTGCCCTAATGGGCTTGGAAGCCTCAAAAGTTTTTCTAGAGGACACCCTGAATCAAGCAATCAGCGAGCTAGATCAAGTGGCTAAACTAGTCCCATTTTCAACAAAAGAAATCAAAGAAATCATAGAAAGTTTACGAATTAATGGCTAAGGAAAGAGTAGATGTATTAGCTTATAAACAGGGGCTTTTCGAGACGAGAGAGCAGGCCAAACGTGGTGTTATGGCTGGATTGGTCGTATCTGTCATCAATGGTGAACGTTACGATAAACCCGGTGAGAAGATTGATGAGGGAATCGAACTTAAACTAAAGGGGGAAAAACTCAAATATGTCAGCCGCGGTGGTCTCAAATTGGAGAAAGCCTTGCAGGTTTTCCAATTATCGGTTGAGGGGCAAACAACAATTGATATTGGGGCATCAACAGGTGGATTTACGGATGTTATGTTGCAGGCTGGTGCTAAGCAGGTTTATGCAGTAGATGTCGGTACCAATCAACTCGCTTGGAAATTGCGTCAGGATGAGCGCGTGATTAGTATGGAACAGTACAATTTCCGCTATGCTGAGTTGGGAGATTTCGAACTTGGTCAACCAAGTTTTGCATCCATTGACGTCAGCTTTATTTCACTGAGTCTGATTTTGCCAGCACTCCATCGTATATTAGTGGATGGTGGTCAGGTTGTAGCCTTGGTCAAACCACAATTTGAGGCAGGACGTGAGCAGATTGGGAAAAATGGCATTGTCAAGGATAAATCCGTTCACTTGAAAGTATTGGAAGATGTTACAGCAATGGCTGTCGAAAATGGCTATTCAGTTAAGGCACTTAGTTTCTCTCCAGTTCAAGGAGGTCATGGGAATATCGAATTCCTGGCTCACCTAGAGAAATCCATTCAACCAAGTACGATTGCCAAAGAGGAATTAACAAAAGTAGTTTATCAAGCACACGAGGAATTTAAAAAGGATGAATAAACGAGAACGATTAGAAGTCATTAAAGATTTGGTAGTTCGATTTCCGATTGATACACAGGAAGAAATTGTTGACCGGCTTAAAGCTATGGGTGTTCATGCCACACAGGCAACGGTCTCTCGTGATATTAAGGAATTGGGCATTATTAAGGTACCTGCTAAGGATAAGGGCTATATTTATGGCTTATCAAAGGGTAGTGGGCAAAAGAATAAGACATCAAAGCTATTAAAGTATGATTCCATGGGGCAGATGCTAAATTTGGTCTTGGTTCCTGGCAGTACTGCAGTTTTCAAGCGCCAAATTTTGGAGCAGTTCGAAGAATGTATTTTTAGTGTCATTGCAGATGATGATAGCATTTTAATCATTCTAAAGGACAGTGATATGATGCCTCAAATAGTTCAATCCATTAGAAGTTGGTAGACCATGTTACTAGAGGTTTCGATAAAAAATTTCGCGATTATTGAGCATGTTTCATTGAATTTTGAAACAGGGATGACCATCTTGTCTGGTGAAACTGGTGCTGGGAAGTCCATTATTATTGATGCGATGAATTTGATGCTGGGTGCGCGTGCAACGACAGATGTGATTCGACATGGAGCTCCGAAAGCTGAAATTGAAGGGTTGTTTTCGTTTGAAAATAGCAGAGCAGTGAAGCAGATTTTGACTGACCAAGGGATTGAGGTTGCAGATGAGTTGATTATTCGCCGCGAAATCCTTCAAAATGGGCGTTCCGTTAGCCGTGTAAATGGGCAAATGGTAAACCTATCTGTTTTGAAGCAAATTGGCCAACATTTAGTAGATATCCATGGTCAGCATGACCAAGAAGAACTCATGAAAGCCCAATACCATATTCAACTGCTGGATAGTTTCGGGGATGATGAGTTTTGGAACTTAAAAGAAGACTATCAAACACAATTTGAAGCCTATCGTCAACTCAGAAAGAGAGTTGCTGAGAAGCGTAAGAACGAGGAAGAGCATAAGGCTCGGATTGAAATGCTGGAGTACCAAATTGCCGAAATCGAGGCAGCTAATTTAGCGGTGGGTGAAGATAGACAACTTCAACAGGAGCGGGATAAGCTATTGAACCACAAACAGATTGCGGATACCTTGGCTAATTCCTATGCTCTTTTGGATAATGAAGAATTTTCTAGCTTAAATAATCTACGTTCGGCTATGAGCGATTTACAAAGTTTGGAAGAATTTGATCCGGAATATAAATTGCTCTCTACAAGTTTGACGGAAGCCTATTATGTTGTGGAAGATGTGGCAAAACGGTTAAGTGATATTGTTGATGCTTTGGATTTTGATGGCAACCGACTCCTACAACTGGAGAGCCGTCTGGACTTGCTCAACACGATTACAAAAAAATATGGTGGAACAGTTGATGATGTTTTAGCCTATTTTGAAAAAATCACAGAAGAATACAATCTCTTGACGGGAAATACTGTTTCTGATGAAGATCTTGAAAATCACGTCAAGTTATTGGAAAAAGATGTGATTTCCTTGGCCAACCAATTAAGTTCAGCCAGACATGATTTGGCTCAACAATTAGAGTATGTTATTCGTCAAGAATTGCAGGACCTTTATATGGATAAAGCCCAATTTCAGGTTCGCTTTACGAAAGGGAAGTTTAATAGCGAAGGAAATGAAGCTATAGAATTTTATATTTCTACAAACCCCGGTGAAGATTTTAAACCCCTGGTTAGAGTGGCATCAGGTGGTGAGCTGTCTCGATTGATGTTGGCTATCAAATCAGCCTTTGCTCGAAAAGAAGGCAAAACCTCCATTGTTTTTGATGAGGTTGATACAGGTGTATCAGGTCGTGTGGCACAGGCTATTGCCCAAAAAATCCATAAAATTGGACAATTTGGCCAAGTGTTGGCTATTTCGCATTTACCACAAGTCATTGCTATTGCTGATTACCAATTCTACATTGAAAAAGTATCGGATGACCATTCTACGGTCTCAAGGGTTCGTTTGCTCAGTCCTGAAGAACGAATTGAAGAAATTGCGAAGATGTTGGCAGGAGATAGGGTAACTGATGCTGCGAGAGAGCAAGCTAAGCAACTACTAAATAAGTAATGGATGGAAAAAATATATTCGAATGTATTAGCTTTTAGAGCAATTCAAATGACTATATTTTCATTTATGTTTTCATTAATATAATAGGGGCTGGATGGGATTTCCAGTCTCTTTTTTGGAGAAGGAAGTTATGGATCAGGCACAAATTGTACAAAACGTCGCAAAATATGTTGAAGAAAAAATGATAGGAGAAGGTAGTGGTCATGATTGGTGGCACATTGTCCGAGTTCGAAATATGGCTGAGCGAATAGCAGAAGCGGAAGGTGGAAATCTATTTATCTGTCAGATAGCGGCCTTGGTTCATGACTTAGCTGATGATAAATTAGTTGATGATGAGAAACAGGCATTGGAAGACATTCGTCAGCTACTATCTCATCAAGGTTGTTCCGAGTCTGATATTGAAGCGATTATGGATATTATTCAAAATATGTCCTTTAAAGGTGGGCAAGCTCATCAGAGGCCCCTTAGTTTAGAAGGTAAGATTGTACAAGATGCTGACCGCTTGGATGCGATAGGTGCAATAGGAATTGCTCGGACAATGGCTTACTCTGGCAATAAAAATCGGGTGATTCATATTCCAAATTTGAAGGTGCGTGAGGATATGACGGTAGAAGAATATCGTTCCACTAATGGCTCAGCTATTACCCATTTTTATGAAAAACTACTGAAGTTAAAAGACTTGATGAATACTGAAACAGGGAAAAACCTAGCTCAAGGCCGCCATGATTTTCTGGAACTGTATTTGCAACAATTTTATCAGGAGTGGGATGGAAAACGTTAACTCGTTGATAGATTGTGAATGATATTTCGACATTATAAAATACAAAAAAATGAATAAAAACGCTTTACAAAGATATAAAAATGTAATAAAATATGTGCAAAAGATACTTGAGTCAATTTTTATCTAAAACGACATGGAGTTTCATTAGAGGAATCTCAACAAAATGGAGTTTCTTCCTCTTAAAACTGAGTGTGCAAAAGGCAATTATGCCATTAAAATAAAACAGATAGAAGGTGAGCTGGATGAAACGATTGGAACTTTTCTGTGTACTTTTATTCGGTATTAGTTTGTTTTTACCATTTTCTAGTGCTTTAGATCTAGCGAATTATTCATTTGTCCAAATAAATGGTTGGAAGTTTTTTAGCCAATATCCAATTGTGACAATTCTTGCGGTCATCCTATTTTTGCTTCTAACCTTTCAGCTTATCCATTCAAAAATAATCAATTCTTTGTTGACTCTCTTTCTTGGAATTCTTGTTATCTATCTTTACAGTATTCCTTTGGGAGAGATTGCTCAGTTGTCAAAAGAGTTGTTACAACAATTGCCAGTTGGTTATTATGCAAGTGCTTTGCTGGTATTTGTGATGGGATCATTAACGATTCATAAAACATTTTTCCGCTAGATATCTTGTTATTTTTCATGATATGATGACTAAAAACACTCTTTATTCGAGTATTTAGTCGTCATTTTCGTTTCTCCTAGTTCATTTTTAATACAAGATTTGATATAATAGAAACAATAATTTGATGAGAAATGTAGGAAAAGATTATGTCAACAGTCAAGATTGTAACGGATTCGAGCACCACTATTGAACCGCAACTGGTGGAAGAATTAGGGATTACGGTAGTGCCATTATCTGTCATGATAGACGGAGTTTTGTACTCAGATAGCAATTTGAAAGAAGGCGAATTTCTTAACTTGATGAGAAATTCAAAAAATTTGCCCAAGACCAGTCAGCCACCGGTTGGTTTATTTGCAGAGACATTTTCAGACTTGGCAAAAGATGGTAGTCAGATTATTGCAATTGTTTTGTCACATGCATTATCCGGTACTGTTGAAGCAGCTCGTCAAGGAGGAGTCCTTTCGGGAGTAGATGTGACAGTTGTCGACTCAACGTTTACTGACCAAGCCGCTAAGTTCCAAGTTGTTGAAGCAGCTCGTCTTGCAAAAGAGGGAGCCAGTAAAGAAGAGATTCTTGCAGCTATTGAAAGAGTGCGGACAAAAACGGAGCTCTATATTGGTGTCTCCACTCTTGAAAACTTGGTAAAAGGTGGTAGAATTGGTCGTGTTACAGGACTAATCAGTTCATTACTTAACATTCGTGTGATTATGGAAATGAAAAACCATCAGCTAGAGCCAGTTGTTAAGGGACGTGGAGCAAAAACGTTTAAAAAATGGCTCGATGAGTTTATCAATAAGATTGCGGATAAGAAAATTGCTGAAATTGGTATTTCCTATGCAGGTGGCCCAGAGTTTGCTAATGAAATGAAAGAAAAATTACAGCCCTATGTTCAAGCTCCCATTTCAGTTTTAGAAACAGGTTCTATCATTCAGACCCATACAGGGGAAGATGCTTGGGCCATTCTAGTGCACTATGAATAATCGAAAAATTATTCAGGCCCTTGTTTTCTTTTTTCTGAGTTTATTGCTTTCTATTTTTCTCGCAAATTTGGTAATTCCAAAGGCTAGTTCAAAGTTGACTGCAGAAGATAGTACAAAAGTCGAACAACCATCCCTTTACTATCTTGCCGTAGGTGATTCGTTGACAGAAGGAGTTGGTGATACAACTGGTCAGGGAGGTTTTGCTACTTTACTAGCAAACTCATTTACAAATGAGTTTGGTTATCAGGTGACCTACCGAAATTTTGGGATTTCAGGCAATACTAGTAGCCAGATTTACAAGCGAATGAAAGAGGACTCAGATTTAGCAGAAGCATTAAAAGACGCAGATGTGATGACCCTTACTGTTGGTGGCAATGATTTGCGGAAGGTTATATTAAAAAATTTTACCAATTTGGATGTCTCAACTTTTGATAAACCAGCAACAGAGTATGGTAAACGGCTTGAAAAGATTATTCGTCGTGCTCGTGAAAAGAATCCCAACCTTCCTATTTATGTTATTGGAATTTATAATCCCTTCTATTTGAATTTTCCGGAACTGACAGATATGCAATTGGTTGTGGATAAATGGAATCAAGAAACAGAATCACGAACTCGGAAATTCTCAGGGGTTTACTTTGTGCCTATCAATGATTTATTGTATAAGGGCTTAGAAGGGGAACAAGGAGTTAGTGTGAATACTTCTAAGATAGCAAATAATTTACTATATGGGGAAGACAGTTTTCACCCTAATAACACGGGATATGAAATTATAAAGCAAGCAGTAATGGAGAAAATTCGTGTCACAAAAGAAGAATGGAAAAATAAATAGTTGGAAATGGCTTTTTTTAATCCTACTTGCTATGGTTTTAGGAACAAGTATTGTTGTGATCAGTCGTTTGGAGAGTAAGCGTGAGGATTTAACAAAGTTGGTTCCAACAAATAGTGAAGATGCAAAGGTTGGTCGTTTTGAGACCAATAAGGAGCAGTTAAATGCTACCATTGCTGAGTATTTGAAAGAGTATCAAACAGACACCTTTCAATATAAGGTTTACTTGACAAGCCAGTTAGCGATTTTTGAAGGTGATTATCAGCTTCTGGGGATGGATATTCCTTTGTATATCTACTTTTTTCCCAGTCGTTTAGAAGATGGTAGTATTTCTTTAGCAGTACAAGAAATTTCAGCAGGGACTCTTTCATTACCAAAAGGAGAAGTGTTAACCTATCTTCAAAAAAATTATAAACTACCGGATATTGTAAAAATAGATGCTGAAAACGCGACGATTCAGATTCAACTACCTGCTATTGAGAATAAATTTGGACTTTATGGAAAAGTGAATACGATTGATTTATACAATGACCAGATCGTTATTGATATCTATAGAAAAGTGCAAAGATGATAGAAAAAACTTGACCAAATGCCTAAAATTCGGTACTATATTAAGGTGAGTAATAACTCGAAAACAATTGGAGGACTTAGCAAATGGCTAATAAACAAGATTTGATTGCAAAAGTTGCAGAAGCAACTTCATTGAC
>ERZ650312.776-NODE-776-length-17968-cov-5.876738_pt1 | contig 17968 bp, 15 predicted proteins | sample MGYA00376248_ERZ650312 | MGnify/ENA primary metagenome ERZ650312 (study PRJEB26733, sample SAMN07839316) | wastewater metagenome | biome: urban; feature: wastewater treatment plant; material: waste water | place: USA: North Carolina | collected 2016-07-28 ... | reverse complement strand
GGACATGGCCCTTCATAGGAATGGTAACCATCTCATCCACCTGCTTTTTGATATTGCTGGAGATGCCCTTGCCTTCGTTGCCGATGATCAGGGCCAGTTTGCCAGCAGTATGCCACTGGTGGCTGGGGGTCCCGTTCATGTCTGTGCCAAAGACCCAAAAACCGGCTTCCTTGAGCTTGTCCAGGGTCTGGCTGAGATTGGTCACACGGGCAATGGGCACATGAGCCACCGCACCTGTGGAGGTCTTGGCTACAACGGGCGTTACACCAACCGCCCGGTGCTTGGGAATGATGATGCCTGCCACCTGTGTGGCGTCAGCGGTCCGCAAGATTGAGCCAAAGTTGTGGGGATCTGTCAGCCCGTCCAAGATCAGAATCAGAGGATTCTCTTCTGCCTCTGCCTTTTCCAATATGACCGATAGGTCCGCATAGGCGAACTCGGAGACCCGCAGGACAAAGCCTTGGTGGACCGCCCCGTCTGTCATGTCAGACAGGGTCTTCTTAGGCGTCCAGGAAATGGAGACCTTTTTCTCTGCCGCCAGGGCCTTGAGAGATTCGACATTTTTCCCCCGCAGATCGTCCTGGATGTAGAGTTTGTTGCCGGTGTTGGCCTGAAGGGCTTCTTTTACAGCATGTACACCATAAACCATGTCCATCTGTTCTGTTTTTTCACTATATTTCTTCTCTTTCATAAAGCTATTATAGCATGAAAAGCCCAGATTGGCTCCTGCTTTCTCTCGTTGGGGCACTTTTCTATCCTGGTTTTCGCAAAACAGCTCCAGAAAAATTAAAGACTATCCTTCGCCACCCTATTAAAGTGAAAAAATAATTCTTGTTTTTGACAGTCTTTCCTATCTGTGGTATGCTTGCTACATAAAAATGTCCGTACAAATCGGATCAATAAAGGAGAAATAATGACCATTATTTTAGGAATTGTGGCAGGTTTGATTGCCTTTGCCATTGGTGGTTTGTGGTATGGTTTGATTTTCCGTGACGCTTGGATCCAGGCTTCAGGAATCGATATGGAGCAGGTTGAAGCAGCCCGTCAGGAAGGGCAAAAGGGGCAAAATGAAATGGTGATGTCATTGGCCATCGAGATTGTGACTGCCATTGCCCTCATGATCTTTATCCAGACCTTGGGAGTTTCACCCCTACACGCGGCAGGTGGCATGGGAGTGTTTGCGATCTTGTCTTCTCTCAAAAATTACATCTTTGAGCAACGCCCTGTCCAGCTCATTGTCATCAATGAGAGCTACAAGCTGATTTGCTACCTGGTGGTAGGAATTTTTGCCCTCTTTGTCTAAATCGATTTCCTTCTCAGTCAATGAGAAGGTTTTTTGTTACAATAGAAAAAAGACCATGGCAGCTTCTATTTATCCGCTTTTGGTCTTCTGCTTGTCTGAAAGGAAACTCTATGCCCCTTCTCCACCGTACCCTCAAAATCATCATCGCAACGGTTGCGGCCATCTATCTGGCTGACCTTCTGGGCTTGGCCTATGCTAGCTCGGCTGGGATTATCGCTATTCTCAGTATTTTGGATACCCGCAAATCTAGCTTCAAGATGGCCCAGGACAGACTCTTTTCAACCTTATTGGCCCTAGCCATTGCCTGGCTGACTTTTCTGCTCCTGGGCTTTGGGACTTGGACCCTAGCCATCTACCTTCTCCTCTATGTCCCTACCGCCTACCGCTTCAAGTGGGAAGCTGGGATTGCCCCCTCGACGGTCCTTGTGACCCATCTTCTTTTGGAAAAAAATATCCAGCTAAGCTTTTTAGCCAATGAGCTGGGGATTTTCCTAATCGGAGCTGGTTTAGCCCTCCTCTTCAACCTTTACATGCCTTCCCAGGAAGCAAAAATCCAAGCCTACCACGAGGAAGTTGAAGACCTGCTTAAACAAATCCTATTGCGCTTTGAAGCCTTCCTCCTCAATGGGGATGGCCGCAACGAAGCCAAACTCATCAATCAGCTGGACCAGGTCTTGAAAGAGGCCCTTCAAGTAGTTTATCTAGAACGCCACAATCAGCTCTTCCATCAAACCAACTACCAGGTCCATTATTTCGAGATGCGAAAGGCTCAAAACAAGATTTTGCGCAAGATGGCCAAAAGCATCAATTCCTGCCAGCTAGAGGCTAGGGAGAGCATCATCTTAGCCAGCCTTTTTGAGCGATGCGCCCAACAACTCAGCCGGGAAAATCCCGCCCTCGAACTGACGGATGATATCGCCCTCTTTCACCAAACCTTCCGCGAGCGCCCCCTACCCCAAAGTCGCCAGGAATTTGAAACCAGGGCTACCCTCTTTCAACTCCTCCAGGATATGGACGAATTTATTCAGCTAAAGGTTGAGTTTTACAAAGAATACGCAGTAAAAGAAATGTCTTAATGACCATATATAGATTTCCACCCAATCAAAAAGAGGTTTAGTACGTAAAACTAACCTCTTTTTTGATTGGTTTTCATAAATAGAAAGGATAAAAAGCCCCACCGAAAGAGATTGTCCATGATGGTTGCTAACCAAACACCTGCTAGCCCCCACTTACAGACAAAGATGAGCAAGGAAGCTAGTCCGATGCGGATCAGCCACATTCCCAAACTCGTAGCATAAAAGGGGAGTTGGGCTTTCCCAAGACCTTGCCAGAGCGCTGTATAGGTCAGGGTTCCTGCAGTGGCTGGCGTTCCAAGAAAGGAGAAAAGCATCACGAGAGAGCTAGCCTCTAGGGCTAGAGAATCCTGGGTATAGAGCCCAGCCAGCGGTTTTGCAAATAGAAAAATAATGCTAGCAATCACGAACATCATCCCTAAAGAGAGGCGATAACTGGCCCTAAGCACCTCACGAATCCGTTTCTCATCATGATTTCCCCTGGATCGGGCAACCAAGATGACTGTCGCGGTCGCAATGCCTAGCCCTGGCATGTAATTAAATTGGGTCAGGGTTTCTCCAACAGCATTTCCTGCCACAACTGCTGTTCCCAGACTCACAATGAGAGCCACCACGACTACATCACCAGCCCGCATCATGAGCCTCTCAGCTGCAGCCGGCATGGCTAATCCTATCAGTTTCCTATCTAAGGTCCAGCTAGGCTTGGCTAACTTAAAGGGAAGCTGTTTCCAAAGGATGAAACAGGCAATGATGCGAGCCAAGATCGTACCCACTGCCACCCCTAGGATACCAGCCTGAAAAACAAAGACTCCCAAAGCTGAAAAGAGAGCATTGAGGAGATTGCTGAGGAGACTGACATACATGGGGAGCTGGCTTTTCCCCAAAGCGCGTAAAATAGCTCCAAGACTCGTCATCAGGCCTAGAAAGACAATGTGCCCACCCACCAAAGCTAGGTAGATCCCACCTGCATTGGCCACGGTTTTTTCTGCTCCCAAGAAAAGCAAAAATGAAGGTCCCGCCAATAATGAAAACATGCCCAGAACCAAGCTAATCAAGAGAGTCAGTTTGAGAGCTTCTACTGCCTGATTGGCTAGTTTTTCTGAATCTTGCCTATCCACTAAGCTAGCCAAGAGCACAGAGATTGCTGACCCTAAAGCCAAAAAGATAGCTTGAAAAATGGTAATGAGGTTGTTAGCTACTGCAACACCTGAAAGGGCAACCAGGCCTAAGTGTGCCACTAGGTAGGAATCCACCATGCCCATCAAGAATTGCAGGAAATTTTCAATCATGGCTGGTAGGGCTATGTGTAAGATTTCTCGATATAATTTCATATTCTCCGACTAGAAAAGAGCCCGAAGGCTCTATCTGTGTGCTTTCTAAACTCCCAGGTAGCTTTCGACAGCCTCTTGCATGTCAGCCGCAGCTACTACTGTCTCGTGGAGAACAGGGGCTGTTTCCAGACCATCGACAGCTTTAGGATAAGCCACGCCTGAAATCTCGTGTAGTTGCTCCAAGGCTTCAAAGTCGCTCAAGCCTGATTTGCCTGTCACAGCCTCAACAGCCACCACTGGGAACTTGTAAGGACTGGCGGTAGAGACGATGACTGTTGGACGTAAGTCCCCAGTCTCCTCAGCATAAGCTTTGTAAACCGCAGATGCCACTGCCGTATGCGGATCCTCGATGTAGGCATTTTCATCATAGACCCGCTTGATTTCAGCTGCTGTCTCTGCTTCAGTCGCAAAACCAGCTGCAAACAGGTCTAGAATGGCTGCATCCGCATCCTCCAGGCTATACTGGCCTTTTTCAGCCAACTGATCCATCAAGTTCTTGGTCTTTTGCGCATCGTTGCCCACCAGGTGGAAAATAAGGCGCTCCAGGTTGGATGAAACCAAAATATCCATAGACGGGCTGGTAGTGACCTTGAAGGCCCGTTTCTTATCGTAGGTCTTGGTCGCAAAGAAATCGGTCAGGACATTGTTGTCATTGGAGGCACAGATCAGCTTGCCGACTGGAAGGCCGATTTGCTTGGCATAGTAGGCTGCCAAGATATTGCCGAAATTCCCTGTTGGAACCGTAAAGTTGACTTCTTGTCCTGCCTCAATATCGCCTGCCTTGACCAGTTGGGCATAGGCCCAGACATAATAAACAATCTGTGGCACCAAGCGGCCGATATTCATGGAATTGGCAGATGAAAATTGGAGCTTGTGGGCTGCTAATTTTTCCCGTAGGCCTGTGTCATTAAACATGCGTTTGACATCTGTCTGAGCATCGTCAAAGTTGCCATCAATGGCCACCACATGGGTGTTGGCCCCAGTCTGGGTCGTCATCTGCAGCTCTTGCACCTTGGAGACACCATCGCGAGGGTAGAAAACGATGATTTTTGTACCTGGCACATCGGCAAAACCGGCCATGGCGGCCTTACCAGTGTCACCAGAAGTGGCCGTCAAGATGACAATCTCATTTTCCAAGCCGTGTTTCTTGGCCGCAGTGGTCATAAAGTAAGGCAGGATGGAGAGAGCCATGTCCTTGAAGGCAATGGTAGAACCACGGAAGAGCTCCAGATTATACTGGCCTTTCAATTTGACCAATGGTGCAATTTCAGGCGTGTCAAACTTGCTGTCGTAGGCGTTGTTGATGCAGTAGTCCAACTCCTCAGCTGTGAAATCATCTAAGAAGGCTGACAGGACCAGCTTGGCTACTTCCTGGTAGCTGGCATCTTTCAAGACATCAAAATCCAAGTCAACTGTTGGATAGCTGACAGGGGTGAAGAGTCCGCCGTCTGCTGCCAAGCCCTGCAAAATAGCCTGGCTAGCTGTCACTTTGTTATTAGCATCACGGGTTGATTGGTAAATTAGGGTCATAATAGGTCCTCAAAAATGTATTTTAACTATTTTACCATAAATAGACAGAAAATTGGAATAAATATATACACAGTGGCTTTCAGCTACTCCAATAAGCATCTGATACCAACACTTTCAGGCATCTTTGGCCTAACTGTTCCCCTTGACATATTCTTTTTATTATTGTAAGATAAGACCTATCACTAAGTGACACTATATATTTTTGATTATGTGGTCACTTTCAGAAAGGAGATAATTTTGGCATTACTAGAAGTAAAACATTTAACTAAGGTGTTCGGAAAGAAGCAAAAGGCTGCACTGGACTTGGTAAAAAAAGGAAAACCAAAGACAGAAATTTTGAAGAAAACCGGTGCAACAGTCGGGGTTTATGATGCTAGCTTTTCCATCAATCAGGGTGAGATTTTTGTGATCATGGGACTGTCTGGTTCGGGTAAGTCAACCTTGGTCCGCATGCTCAACCGCCTCATTGAGCCCTCATCTGGCAGTATTCTGTTGGATGGCAAAGATATTTCAAAAATAAACGCAGAGGAATTGCGCCATGTGCGTCGTCATGATATGAACATGGTTTTCCAAAGTTTTGCCCTTTTTCCACATAAGACTATCTTGGAGAACACGGAGTTTGGTTTGGAGTTGAGGGGGATAGGAAAAGAAGAGCGACAGAAGATAGCTGCGGAGGCACTAGAAAATGCAGGATTACTGGCCTTTAAGGATCAGTATCCTGAACAATTATCCGGTGGCATGCAGCAACGAGTCGGTTTGGCCAGAGCCTTAGCAAACAAACCGAAAATTCTGTTGATGGATGAAGCCTTTTCTGCCCTTGATCCCCTCATTCGTCGAGAAATGCAGGATGAATTATTAGAATTGCAAGCCAACAACCAACAAACAATCATCTTCATTAGTCATGACCTCAATGAAGCCCTTCGTATTGGTGACCGCATTGCCCTGATGAAAGATGGTCAAATCATGCAAATTGGAACTGGTGAGGAGATTTTAACCAATCCAGCCAATGACTTTGTTCGTGAATTTGTAGAGGATGTGGATCGTTCTAAAGTCTTAACCGCACAAAATATTATGATTAAGCCCATCACAGCAACCATTGATCTGGATGGTCCACAAGTAGCTTTGATGCGCATGCATACAGAGGAAGTTTCCATGTTGATGGCGACCAACCGTCGTCGGGAATTGGTTGGGGCCTTGACGACAGATGCTGTGATTGAGGCCCGTCGAAATGGCTTGCCTCTTTCAGCAGTTGTTGATAGAGATGTTTTGACGGTTTCTAAAGATACTGTAATTACAGACATTCTGCCCTTGATTTATGATTCATCTGCCCCAATTGCCGTCACCAATGAGCAAAATAAGCTTCTTGGCGTGATCATCCGTGGACGCGTAATTGAAGCCCTAGCAAACATTCCAGATGAAAATGGGTCGTCAGAAACAGATGTGCAGTAAGGAAGGGGAATTATATTTTGGATATTCTACAACAAAAACTACCAGTAGCTGAACTGGTAGAAGCATTTACAAATTGGTTAACAAAAACATTTTCAGAACTCTTTAGCTTTATTCAAGTGATTGGAAATGCTCTCATGGACTGGATGGTCAGCACTCTTTTGTTCATTCACCCACTCTTATTCATTGCATTCGCAACCCTAGCTATTTGGTTCCTGGCAAGAAAAAGATGGCCCTTACCGACAATGTGTTTTCTTGGCCTCCTATTGATTTACAACCAAGGTCTCTGGGATGAGTTAATGAATACCTTGACTTTGGTCATCGCAGCTAGTTTGATCTCAATAATAACGGGAATCCCACTAGGTATTTGGATGGCAAAGAATGACACCGTTAAGAAAATCATCAATCCAATCCTCGACTTCATGCAGACGATGCCTGCCTTTGTGTACCTGATTCCAGCAGTCGCTTTTTTTGGTATCGGAATGGTTCCAGGAGTCTTTGCTTCTGTGATTTTCGCCTTACCGCCAACTGTTCGTTTCACTAACTTAGCTATTCGTGAAATTTCAACAGAGTTGGTTGAGGCTGCAGATGCCTTTGGTTCAACTCCTTCTCAAAAGTTATTCAAAGTTGAATTACCCTTAGCCAAGAATACCATTTTGGCTGGTGTCAACCAAACCATGATGTTGGCCCTCTCAATGGTTGTGACAGGCTCCATGATTGGAGCCCCTGGTCTTGGCCGCGAAGTCTTGTCCGCTCTCCAAAAAGCAGATATTGGAAATGGCTTTGTCTCAGGTATTTCCTTGGTTATCTTAGCCATTATCCTCGATCGCGTTACCCAAGCTTTTAATGCCCCAAAAGACAGTCAGCAAGCAAAATCAGCTACAAATAAGCGTGTTGCGCTTATGGCCCTTCTTGTCTTTATGGGGTCCGCCTTGGGACGGTCTTTTATCACCCTAACTTCTGGAAATACTGAAAAAGGACAAACAGTCACTATCTCTCATACCCAATGGGACACGGAAGTGGCATCCACAACCGTTATCGCAATGGTACTAGAAGAAGCTGGCTACCAGGTCAAAACAATCCCTCTTGACAATGCAGTCATGTGGCAGTCTATCGCAAATGGTGACTCTGATTTCTCTGTTAGTCCCTGGCTGCCAGTAACCCAAAAATCTCTTTATGAAAAACACCAAGATCATCTGGAAGATTTAGGACCAAATATGATGGGAACGAAATTGGGATTGGTTGTTCCGTCTTATATGGATGTAAACAGCATCGAAGATTTGTCCCACCAAACAGGAAAAACCATCACTGGGATTGAACCTGGTGCTGGAATCATGGAAGCTGCAGAGAATGCCCTGAAAGACTACTCCAACTTATCTGGTTGGAATTTAACAAAGGCTTCAACAGGGGCAATGACAACTACCTTGGAAAAAGCGATCGCAAACCAAGAAGAAATCATTGTGACAGGTTGGTCACCCCACTGGATGTTTTCAAAATACGATTTGAAATACCTTGACGATCCAAAAGGATCATTTGGAGCAACTGAAAATATCCATACCATTGCCCGCAAGGGATTACAAAAAGACATGCCGAAATTGTATAAGATCATCAATCAATTCAGCTGGACTTCCGAGGATATGGAGTCTGTCTTGTTGGATATGAACGAGGGAATGTCCGCCGAAGAAGCTGCTCGAAAATGGATCGAGGCCAATCAAGAAACCATTGAAAAATGGTTGGAATAAACCTTACGTACAAGGGCTCAAAGCATGAACCCTGTTTGGATCGTTCGTATAGGTCAGATGTGGAGCTTAAAGTAGGAACAGATAGGGTTTGCTCTACCATTTCAATCTCTGCCCTTCTTACCAAGCTTTTTCGTATCTAGAATTGGGTCCATTGTAACCACTTTACAATCTCAAGGTGACCAGCTGAAGGTGTCTCCAGGCCTTTTCACTCCCTGAACTATTTTACCCCCTAGTCCGTTAAAGCTGATCAACCAGCGTCACGATATTCCCACGAACACTAAGAAAAGAGTTTGGTACAAAAGTAGTTCCAAACTCTATTTTTTCGTTTTAGATACTTATAGGGCAGTGGTTGAGTAAGCTTTAACAGTTTGGGGGAGTGAAACAGTTCGGGGAACTGTTTCAGCCCGAGCCTAGATATGTGAAGTGAGGGAAAGAGGTCGGAAATGAAACAAACGGAGTTTGTGTCAAAATACGCTGATAAATCAGCTTTTACAGCCCAATACGAATGATGCGAACCGTGTTCGCTTTATTTCCAACCTCGAACTGTCCCCAAAAAGTTAGATAAAAAATATTAGTGAAAGGATTTGGTTCTGTATTGCACAGGATTAAGTCCTTTTAGTTTGGCTTTAATGCGTTTGTTGTTGTAGTAAAAAATATAATCAGTGATGGCTTGTTCCAGTTGCCATCTATGCTTTGCCCTTGGAAAAAAGAGCAGGCTGATAAATCTACCAGTAAGAGAACAGTTGATAAACTGAGAAGTGCCCATTTCCGCATCGACTTCACATTCTTTTTCATATAACTCCTCCTAAAATTAGTCATTCACCAAAATATTTTACTCTTTTATTATACGAACATTTTGATTAAAAGTAAATCCGAAAGCTGATTTATGGAAAAAACACACAAAAAAACGACCAAAAGGTCGTTTTTTCGGTTTTAGCTGTTTAGGCTAAAACAGGGAATCAACAAATGGTTTGGCTTATTTACGACGGCCTGGTTTTTTTGCATAACCATGGTAAGCATCAGCAAGAATTTCTTCCATGTCTGCTACCATTGGCAAGCGTGGGTTGGCTGGTGAACATTGGTCTTCATAGGCAAGAAGAGCAATTTCATGCAGGCTGTCTTTCCAAGTTTTCTCATCGATACCTTGGTCCTTGAAGTTCATCTTGATACCAACAGCCACACCGAGGTCATAAACCGCTTTGGCATAAGCTTCCACCGCTTCTTCTGGAGTAGAATGTGGAAGTCCCAGCATCTTAGCGATGTCTTGGAATTTCTCATCAGCTTTCCAGTAGTTGTACTTAGGCCATGTAGTGGTCTTAGATGGACGAGTACCGTTGTAGCGGATAACGTAAGGAAGCAAGATGGCATTGGTGCGACCGTGAACAGTGTGGTGAACCCCACCAATCTTATGGGCCATAGAGTGGCTCATTCCAAGGAAGGCATTGGCGAAGGCCATACCAGCCATGGTTGAAGCGTTGTGCATCTTCTCACGCGCTTCTGGATCAGCTGTTTTCACAGATTTTTCAAGGTATTGGAAGACCAACTTGATGGTTTGAAGGGCAATACCATCTGTGTAGTCATTGGCGAAGTTAGAAGTGTAGGCTTCTGTTGCGTGGGTCAAGACGTCCATACCAGTATCCGCTGCGATAAAGTCAGGCACTGACTCTACCAAGGCAGGGTCTACGATGGCGATGGTTGGTGTCAATGAGTAGTCAGCAAGTGGGTACTTGCGGTTGTTCTTCTTATCAGAGATAACGGCAAATGGTGTGACTTCTGAACCGGTACCAGATGTGGTTGGGATACCGATGTATTTAGCTTTTTGGCCTAAATCAGGGAATTTGAAGGCACGTTTGCGGATATCCATGAATTTTTGAACCAGGTCACGGAAGTCCACTTCTGGTTGCTCGTAGAAGAGCCACATTACTTTGGCCGCATCCATTGGTGAACCACCACCCAGGGCGATAATGGTATCTGGCTCAAAGGCCCGCATCACTTCTGCACCGCGTTCTACGGTTGTGATGTCTGGATCTGGCTCAACATCTGAGAAGACTTGAATCGTTACTTGGTTCGAACGAGCATTCAACTGGTCGATGACACGTTGTACAAAACCAAGGCGTTCGATAGCTTTGTCGGTAACGATCATAACGCGCTCAATGTCTTCAGCTGTTTGAAGGTATTGAATAGAGTTACGCTCGAAGTAGATTTTTGAAGGAACTTTAAACCACTGCATATTATTTCTACGTTTCCCTACTTTCTTGATGTTAAGAAGGTTGATAGCAGATACGTTATCACCCACTGAGTTGCGTCCGTATGAACCACATCCAAGGGTCAATGATGGCAAGAAGGCGTTGTAAACGTCCCCGATACCACCGAAGGTAGATGGAGAGTTCCAGATAATCCGCATGGCTTTCATTTCTGTACCGAAACGTTTGGCCAGTTCTTCGTCTTTAGTATGGATGGCAGCTGAGTGTCCAAGACCGTTGAATTCCACCATTTGGCGAGCCTTCTTCAAACCATCTTCCACATCATCCGCTTTCAATACCGCAATGACTGGAGAGAGTTTTTCACGAGTCAATGGCTCATTTGGTCCTACTTCTTTACATTCTGCTGCCAAAATATTGGTTCCTTCTGGAACCTTGAAGCCTGCTTGTTCTGCGATCCAAGCTGCTGGTTTACCAACGATGTCCGCATTCAGCTTAGCACCTGCACAGTCCTTGCTGTTGGCTTTCACGCCGAAGCAGTATTCTTCCAAGAGGGCTTTTTCTTTTTTGTTGACAAAGTAAGTCTTGTAAGACTTGAATTCTTCCACAAATTCCTTGTAGATTTCTTTGTCGATGATAACTGCCTGCTCTGATGCACAGACCATACCGTTGTCAAATGATTTAGACATAACGATGTCGTGAGCTGCCTGGCGGATGTCCGCAGATTTTTCGATGTAGGCAGGTACGTTACCAGCACCTACACCAAGGGCAGGTTTACCGCATGAGTAAGCCGCACGCACCATGGCATTACCACCTGTTGCCAGGATAGTAGAGATACCATCGTGGTTCATCAAAGCGTTGGTTGCTGCGATAGATGGTTGAGTGATCCATTGGATACAGTTTTCAGGCGCCCCTGCTTTCACTGCTGCATCATAAACGATTTTAGCTGCATGGGCAGAAGATTCTTGAGCTGATGGGTGGAAACCAAAGACGATTGGGTTCCGGGTTTTCAAGGAAATCAGAGCCTTGAAGATAGCTGTTGAGGTTGGGTTGGTGGTTGGAGTCACCCCACAGATGACACCGACAGGTTCTGCAATTTTTGTCAAACCAGTAATTGGATCATCTTCAATGACGCCAACTGTTTTCACGCCGCGCATGTTGTTGACAACGTGCTCACAGGCGAAAAGGTTTTTAGTGGCCTTGTCTTCAAAGACACCACGACCTGTTTCTTCCACCGCATGAGCAGCCAAGATACCGTGCGCATCCAAAGCTGCCACGGATGCTTTCGCTACAATGTAATCCACTTGCTCTTGGTTGAGTTTACGGAACTCATCCAGGGCAACCAGACCTTTTTGCACCAATTCATCCACGTGCGCTTGCGCAGCTGCTACTTTTTCTTCAGGTGATAGTTGTTTATCAGCCATTCGGTTTTTCCTCCAAAAAATTGTTTTCCTGTCAACAAACAATTTGTTAACTTTTTCACAATATTATTCTACCCTATTTCCAATTTTTTGTAAAGCATTTGTTAAATGATTCACAAAGTTTTTTGTTTTTTTTGTGAAAGCATAAAAATAAAGCCCAGCCAATCGGGCTTTTATCCGAAAGTTTGTGATTTTTTTCCCAAACTTTTTTTCTTTCACAAATCGAGAATACCCACCATTTGGCACTGTAAACCTTTTCATGACCTGATAAAAAAACGCTCCTGAATGTCTTCAGAAGCTGGGCCTTCAAAGGCCGTTTTTAATCTTTTACAACTTTTTTCAGGGCCAGCAGGAGGCTGATGATGCCGATGCTGACTAATATGTGGCCAATTCCGGCCATTCCTGCGATGGAGGCATTGAGTCCCTTGGATAGTGGGGTGCCAAGGACCTGGGTGACGCCCCGAGCAACCAGGGTGATCGCAACCAGGGGCAGGCCGATATTGTGGACCTTCATGAAGAGACGGAAAGACTTTTGCCCTTCCAAATCATGGTTTTGGGCAAAGAGGGCCACGAGGAGGAAGAGAAACATGCCCAACATAAAGAGATGGGTATGGACCTTGCCCAGGGTGGTCACTCCTGTATATCCATTCCATTTGGTGAACTCCCGGTAGAAAAGCCCTGCCAACAGGCCCGAAACAGCGTAAATCAAGGATAGGTTGATGTACTTTTTCATAAAAATCTCCTTTTATATGGACGAGCTAGCCTAACCGATTCAGAATCGCTTGGGCATTCTCCATCAGCTCATCCAAGCGGACAGTCATCTCCTGACGGCTGGTATTGTTCTTGATCGTGACCTGGCCGGTTTCAACTTCACTTTCTCCTAAGGTGATGACCGTGGTCGCCTTGAAACTGTCGGCTGACTTGAATTGGGCCTTAATCTTGCGGCCCAGATAGTCCCGTTCAGCTGTCAAACCTTGCTGGCGGAGGGCTTGTACCAATTCCAGAGCCTTGCTGTTGGCTCCCTCTCCCAGAACTACGATATAAACATCCATCTGGCTGTCAACTGGCAGCTCAATTCCCTGTTTTTCCAAGATCAGGAGGAGTCGTTCCAGACCGAGTCCAAAGCCAAAACCAGGTGTTTCCGGTCCGCCGAAATACTCGACCAGGCCATCGTAACGGCCCCCAGCGCAGATGGTCAACTCTGCCTTGTCCACCTTGGTGATAAATTCAAAAATCGTATGGTTGTAATAGTCCAAGCCCCGAACCATGTTGGTATCGATGACATAAGGAATGCCCAGCGTCTCCAGCATACCTCGAACCGCATCAAAATGCGCCTGTGACTCCTCATCCAGGTAATCCAGAATCGAAGGTGCATTTTCCACCGCTACCTTGTCTTCCTTCTCCTTGGAATCTAAGACCCGCAGAGGATTTTCATCCAGGCGGCGCTGGCTGTCCTTGGAAAGGGTCTCCTTGAGCGGAGTCAGGTAATCAATGAGGGCCTGGCGATAGGCTGCCCGGCTCTCAGGACTGCCCAAGGTGTTGAGGTGGAGGGTCACATCCTGGATGCCCAAGTCCCCGAAGAGCTGGTAGGCCATGGCGATGGTTTCCACATCGGTGGCAGGATTTTTAGAGCCAAAGCACTCAACCCCAATCTGGTGAAATTCCCGCAGACGGCCAGCCTGGGGACGCTCATAGCGAAACATGGAGCCGATATAGTAGAGCTTGACGGGCTTTTGAACCTCTGGCGCAAAAAGTTTGTTTTCCACAAAGGAGCGGACTACGGGTGCTGTCCCTTCTGGACGCAGGGTGATGTGGCGGTCTCCCTTGTCATAGAAATCATACATCTCCTTGGTGACGATATCGGTGGTGTCCCCAACCGAGCGAGAGATGACCTCGTAATGCTCAAACATGGGCGTCCGAATTTCCCCATAGTTGTATTTCTTAAAGGTTTCACGGGCCAGGTTCTCCACATACTGCCATCTGGCAGCTTCCAGCGGTAGAATATCCTGGGTTCCCTTGGGTTTTTGAAGGCGCATGAATCTTCTCTTTTCTTTTCAGTTTGTCTATTATTGTACCATAATTTCAAGCACTTGGATACTTTGTCCCATCAGGAGTTGGATTGCTCCAGATTGCCATTTCTTCCAATTCTGCTCCTCTAAGGCAAAAAAACTTCCCAAAGAAGGTTTTCCTTGGGAAATGCATTATTTATAAGGGATACCTCAACCCCAGACCTGGTCTGTGATGGTCTTGATGAGGCGGAGCTTCTTCCATTCGTCATCTTCGGTCAAAATGTTGCCCTCTTCTGTTGAGGCAAAGCCACATTGGGTGGAAATGCCGATGTTTTTCAGAGGAATGAGCTGGGCTGCTTCTTCAATGCGGGCAACGACGGCATCGATGTCTTCCAGGGCAGGATCCTTGGAAGTAATGACACCCAGCACCAATTCCACCTGGTCACGGCCATTCCAGATGTCCACAATCGGGGCAAAATCTCCTGAGCGCTCATCGTCATATTCTAGGAAGAAAATATCGTAGTTGAGTTGGCCCAAGTACTTGGCCACCGTCTGGTAGCTCCCTTCAAAGAGGTAGGTGGACTTGAAGTTGCCACGGCAGATATGGGTCGCCACTGTCAAATCTTCTGGCAGGCCTTCCAAAGCCTTATTGATAACATAGACATCATCCTCGGCAATCTCCTCATAAATCCGGCGCTGCTCTGGCTGATCCCGGTAGGTCTCCAGCTGCTGAATCAGGTAAGCCCAGGTGGTATCGTCCAGCTGGACATAGCGGGCCCCCAAGTCATAGAAGCGCTGGATGGTATCGTGGTAAGCCTTGGCCAAACCATCTAGGAAATCAGTCCAGCTCTCATAGTAGTCTGCATACAGGTCACTGCGGTGGTCCCGCTTGATCACCAGCGATGGACTTGGAATGGTGACTTTTGGTGTCACTCCTGCTGGTGTGATGGATAGAAGATACTCAAAGTCACGGTAGAAAGGATGGTTGGGGTTTTCAGCTACTTGACCATTGAGCCGGACATTGGTAGTCCTGGTCTTTGCACCGTGAAACTTATAGGAAGCCTCCTGCTGGTAGGCTTCAAAGCCTGTCAATTCCCAGAGAAAGTCCAGGTGCCACCAGGAACGGCCAAATTCACCGTCTGAGATGATTTCCAGGCCATTTTCAACCTGGTGATGAACCAGCTCCTTGACCAGACGGTCTTGTATGTCCAAGAGTTCTTCCTTGCTAATCTTCCCTTGGGCAAAGGCCTCACGCGCCTCTTTCAAGGCTTGGGGGCGAAGATAAGAACCGACATGATCGAAGTGAGAATGAATTTTTGCCATGGTGAACTCCTTGATTATAGTTTCTTGTGTCCATTGTAAAGGGAAAAGCTATAAATGTACAATATATATTTTCTATGGTTTCTGATAGTTTTTGCCTATGTCCGCATGCCTGCTCTGCCTTTTTCAAAAAAATCAAAAAAACCGTGTCAAGTAACTTTACTTTACAAGAAGCTTTTGTTATAATGTAACAGTTGGCAACAGCCAAAACACACATTTGAAAGGAAAAAGATAAAATGGCAGTACCTGCACGTCGCACCTCAAAAGCGAAGAAAAACAAACGTCGCACTCACTACAAAGTAGCAGCTCCAACTGTGAAATTTGATGAAACAACTGGAGATTACTCACGTTCTCACCGTGTATCTTTGAAAGGATACTACAAGGGACGTAAGATCGAAAAAGCAGCTGCGGCTGAATAATAGAAGGGAGATACCATGCGCGTAAACATTACACTTGAACACAAAGAATCTGGTGAACGCTTGTACCTTACTTCAAAAAACAAACGCAACACTCCAGACCGTCTTCAATTGAAAAAATACTCACCAAAATTGCGCAAACACGTGATTTTTACTGAAGTAAAATAAGACAACACACAAAAAGCCTTTGAAATCAACGTTTCAAAGGCTTTTTTCTTTTATTTTTAACAAGATAACTGAATTTTAACTGATTAAGATACTCAAGTGATTATTTCGGCTAAATCTAGCATAGCTTTTTCAATCTTATATTTTCCTTTTTGCATTACATGAAGATAGATTTTCTCTATCTCCTTACTATCCTCAGAATGTCCTACAAATTCTCTGATAACATTCAAACTAACTTTTTTATCAGCCATAACTGAAACAAAACTATGTCGAAACATATGAGGCACTATATGAATAGGTCTCCCAAAATCTACTAAATCATCAATATCCGCATACGGCTTGCCACTTTTCTTATTGTATTTTGCGGATTGACTAGAACCACCTCGTAGAAACATTGAGATTTCTGACTGATACATAGGACATATAGATAAACTGAAAAACAAGGATGCTAACTTGAGCTAGTCATCCTTGTATTATTCTTATTCAATAACCTGTGTTTCTGCTACTTTTTTATACCAATAAGCACTTTTCTTTGGATAGCGTTCTTGGGTCTCAAAGTCAACATAGAACAATCCATATCGTTTCTCGTACCCATTTGACCAAGAAAAGACATCCATCAAGGACCAGATAAAGTAACCTTTAACATTGGCACCATCTGAAATAGCGTCTGAAATCACTTCTAAATGCTTTTTCACATAATCAATTCGACCATCGTCATAGACTGTACCATCTACAAATTCATCTTTATAACCTAGACCATTTTCAGTGATGTAGATTTTCTTATAGTTTGGATAGTCATTTTTCACACGCATGATTTGATCATAAAGACCTTGTGGATAGATAATCCAATCCCAGTCCGTTTTTGGAATATCAACTGGGGACTCTCTACGACCAACTCCTTTGATTTGATACTTAGAACTTCCCTTTTCACCTTTACCATTATGGATAATTTCCGTTTCTCCATCATGGGCTCTCATCCAATCACTCATATAGTAATTGATGCCCAAGAAGTCGTTCAAATCTTTGGCAGCATCTAAGGCAGCGAAGTCTTCATCACGAAGGTCTAATTCCCCACCATTTACTTTCAGAATATGTCGAACACCTTCAAGAGTCTTTTCTGAATAGTAACCCAAGTATGTTGCATCTAGGATAAATTTATTGTGAATAATATCTTCAAGTTCCGCTGCACGGACATCGTCTGGATTGGTTGGATCATAAGGATATTTCGTTGGCAATGCATGTACGACTCCAATTTCTCCGCTATAACCAGCATCCTTATAGAGCTTAACTGCCTTGGCATGTGAAACCATCATATTGTGGTGAGATTGGAATACCTTAGCTAAGTCATACTGAATTCCTGGTGGGAACTTCCCAACTAGATATTGCCCATCACCAATTGGACCGATTTCATTAAAGGTTGTCCAGTAATTTACTTCAGGGAATTCTTTGAAGCAAAACGCTGCGTAATTGACAAAGTGTTCAATGTTATCTCGATTCAGAAAGTCACCATTAGAATGTAGCGTTTCTGGTGTATCAAAATGATGAAGCGTTACAAATGGTTCTACGTGACGTTTATGGCATTCCGCAAATAATTTATGGTAAAACTCTACTCCCTTTGGATTCACTTCTCCAAAGCCTGTTGGGAAAATACGAGACCACGCAATTGAAATCCGAATGCCGTTTACCCCAAATTGTTCACTTAGTTCTAAATCAACTGGATAACGATTATAAAAATCAGAAGCTGGTTCCGCAGTGTACCAGTAATTATCTTCTAGATACTTATCCCATGCAACACGACCTTTTCCATCTGTCTTTGTAGCACCCTCTGCTTGATATGCAGCAGTTGCTCCACCAAATATAAAATCTTTCGGTAATGTTTTAACCATATGCCTACCTTCTTCTATCAAAAATAAATAAAGGGGTAGGAGTTGGAGATGATAACTCCCTCCCCTTTTGATTAAGAACCTGTATTCACAAGTGAAGTGCTTGTATATAAGAGATAGTTTTTCGC
>ERZ650312.769-NODE-769-length-18030-cov-5.429986_pt1 | contig 18030 bp, 20 predicted proteins | sample MGYA00376248_ERZ650312 | MGnify/ENA primary metagenome ERZ650312 (study PRJEB26733, sample SAMN07839316) | wastewater metagenome | biome: urban; feature: wastewater treatment plant; material: waste water | place: USA: North Carolina | collected 2016-07-28 ... | reverse complement strand
TCTCTCTTTTACCTACTTTTCTTGAAAAACATCGGCATCCAAGGGATATCCCTTAATCCTCTTTCCTTCGCTCAGGAACTACACTGGGGCAGCCACTTTGTTCCCATCATGAACCTATTAATGTTCATCCCCCTAGGACTCCTCTTTTCTTCCCGAATGAGTAATCTCCTACTCTGTCTCCTTACCCTTTTCTCCGTCGAATCCATTCAGTACTTCGGACATTTAGGAGTCTTTGATTTGGGAGATATCACCTTAAATATGTTAGGTATCCTTGTCGGAACTGCTATCCATCAACTCCCTCAATTTCAAACAGTTATCAAAAAGATTTTAAGTTAAAAAACTTCCAGAATTAATTTTGGAGTTTTTTTGCTCTATAGATTAATCATCGTCAGAAAGTTTTATATGAATACAGAAAAACAGCCCTCTATATCTAGAGAGCTGTTTTGAACTCGGGCTAAAATCCTAATCAAAAATAAAAACTGCTCCATCATGGAGCAGTTTCAATTTCGTTCATTCAAGATACAAAGCTATCTTGAATTAACGACGAAGTCCGAGTGAGCTGATCAACTCACGGTAACGGTTAACGTCTGTGCGGCGAAGGTATGCCAACAAGTTACGACGGTGACCGATTTTTTTCATCAAACCACGGTAAGTAGCGTGGTCTTTTTTGTGTTGTTTGATGTGGTCGTTGAGGTGGTTGATTTCCCAAGTAAGGACTGCAACTTGCACTTCTACTGAACCAGTATCGCCTTCATGACGCGCATATTGGGTCATGATTTCATTTTTTTTCTCTTTTGAGATTGCCATGAGTTTTTCTCCTTTGTATTTGAGCTGAATCCGAGTGGCAGGTTGGCATATCCTGCAACCAAGAATCGCTAGTTTGTCCATTGGACTTTAATCATTCTACCAAGGATTGGCAGACTTGTCAACTGATTTGGGCAAGAGAGGGTCTCCTAAATGACTTTTATGCAAGCTGTGAGAGGAGTTGCTTTTTCCAGGCTTCAACAGCATCCAGATGGAGGGCAAAATCGAAGTCCTTGAGATTGACTTGAACAGACCACTTCTTATCCCGGTAGCGGATCATCAAGAGAATCTGGTCTAGGGAAGATCCCATGTACCAGTAGGTTTCTTCTTGGTCCTGGTGTTTTTCTAGGTCTGCTAAGAGACAGGTTGCCACTTCCTGACAGGTTTCTTCTCCTGTATTAAAAATCTTCCCATAGGCATGGTCAGCTAAGAGCTCTGCTTCATACCAGATATGGAGACTATTGCCATAGGTTTCTTTAGCTAATTCTTTCATTTTTTCCTCCAGCTTATTGCTTTTCTTTTACCATAGATGGATGATGTTTTCTAAATAAAGTTTTATACTTGTGCTGGAATTTTTAAAAAACTTCTAAGGCTACCATAGTTAAGAGAGCCATTTCATAGTAAGCTTCTTTAGATAAATCTTGCATAAAGATAAACTTGTTTTGTTGGACAAGCTTATCATGTCCTGCTGTCTTTTGGGCAGCGTAGAAGATAGGTGCCAAAAAGCTGGCCGCCTGGTAATTGTGCACTTCTTTCCCGCTCAATTCATAACCAGCGGTGATTCGTCTTGTGGACATGAAAAAGTTAAGCATTTTCCCTAGAACAGCCTGGGACTTTTCATCTTGACTTTGGGCCAGATGGTAAGGGACACGACAGGCATTGTAAGAATAGGTCCCATCAAACTCTGTTGCAACTGCATTGGCTTCAGCAGCTTTTACCTCATCTTCACCGACCCACATAAAGTCAGGAAGTAAGCCAGTCTTGTACTGTTCACTCATCAAGACGAGCTTGTCAAGCATAGAATCTTTCAGCTGTAACCATGTGTTGTCCTGGGTCAGCTGATAAAATTCTTCAAATTGCTGGGGCATGACATCCGAGGTCCGCATAAGACTGTGGAACTTACTATCTTCTGTAGCCCAGTCCCCAACTGTCAGAATGGTTAATTCTGCATTGTAGTTGTGAGCAAGAATATCTTCTAGGATGGCCTTCGCTTGTGCATTGTAATCATCTGCTTTTTGGGGCCAAACCTTAGCAGCCTCCATCAAGGCATAGGCGATATATAAATCACCATCTGTGGCATTATGATCGAAAGTTTCAACCTCACCATTTTCTGCGATGACTTGTTTCCATGACATCAATTGGCTATCGGGTAGACGATTATCTAGATAATATTGATAAAGGCGGTCAAAATCTTTTTGACTGGCTAATTTTTGCTGCCCTGCACGAGCTGCAATCAGCATGCCATACCCTTGTGCTTCAGACAGAGTGACTTGTCCATCAGAAGTCTCTTCTGTTTTAATATAGGTCTTTTCATCAAGAGTTCCTACAAAATTAGCAGACCACTCTTGATAAGCATTTCTTTGTAATTGTTTCGGTTTGTTCATCCGTAAGTAGAAAAAGAGGGCAATAAAAGCTGCTAAAAGGAGGGCAAAAATTGTATATTTTGATCGTTTTCTGAGCATGAATCCTCCTATCCTGCAAAGCGCTTGGTCTTAACCCACTTGGTGCCGTCACGCCGCAATAATTTATCCATTGTGACAGACCAAACCGACACAATAGAAATAATGATAAAGAGCTGCGTATAGGTGAAGTAGGAAATAAGGGCAATCCCAACCTGATGGATAGTTGCCTGACCAAACTGACTAGCCTGTGAGATAGTAATTTGTAGCAAGTAAATCAGAATCATTACAAGCCAGTTAAAGAGCAATAATTGTGCGATGTACACATTGGAAGGGTCAAAGGCAAATGGTAGGGTAACCGCAGGGTCAAATAGATGCCGAACCATGGCCACAATATTGGCAAAGAAAATAAGGTCAGACAAAATAATGGCCGCATTGAACCAGAAGAAGGTACAAGAATAGTAAAAAACTTCTAGCTTCACCCGCCAGTTGCTTCGATTAAAGAGGTTTTTAAAGTTGGAAATAACCACTTCATAATTTCCCTTGGCCCAACGTTTGCGCTGCATCATATAGGTGCGGACCGTTTCAGGTTCTTGCTGAAAGGCTTCTGAATTATAAGCCAAGGCAATCAATTTTCCACTTTCCATAATCTTGAAGGAGATATCTGTGTCTTCCGTCAAGGCACCATTGCGCCAACCACCGATGCTCTTTACATAGTCAGTATTGATGATGAAGTTGGTTCCTGGAATCCGACCAATCTTGAACAAATGCCACATTCCAACATGCTGTACGCGCTGTGTCACGACAATCTCTTGGTTGATACAGCGTGTCAGGAAATTCTGGGTTGCATTTCTTGTTTTGTTACGGCCAAAGGCTGCAACATGTCGTTCAGGATCCTTCAGAACTTCTTTGATAAGGAAATAGAGGGCATTTTGCTCTGGCATAGCATCTGCATCATAGACACAGATGTATTCTCCAGTTGCCATTTTCAAGGCATCATTCAAGACGCCGGCTTTGCCTCCTGTCCCTTTCCGGTTAATCAGGGTGATATTTCTTCCAGCAAACTGAGGCAAGGCCTTCACTTTTTGCATTTCTTCATAAGTATTATCATTACAGTTATCTGCAAAAAGGAGGAGTTCAACCCGATCCACTGGGTAGTTCAAATTCAGAATGGCAGTGGCTGTTTGGGCAATCACGACATCCTCATTATGGGCTGGGACTACAATCGTGACTTTGGGATAGTAGGGAAGTGGATCTGTATTCACCTTAAAATCACTACGCTTTAACCAGAAGTGAACAGACGAAAACAAGGGAACCAGGGCCCATCCCATCGAAAACCAAATAGATACTAGAGTGAAAATCATTAAAGATTGGCTAATCATTTTTTCACCGCCCTAAAATTTTTATTAACTCTCTCATAGATTGTTAAATAGCAAATTAAGAGAATAAACACACAGATTGCGAACAATCCGGTGACTCCTGTTGCAATATAGAAAAAAATGTCCGTTAGTGTCATATTTTTCTCCTAATATTCTATAATAATTTCAGTCTCCAGCTTGCGCCCTAAATGCTTGATGAGATCAGCAAAGCGCAAAGACTCAAGTTCTTGTTTTTCCCATTCATCTTGCACAATCTGAAACTGAATGGCATTCGGATTGTAGATATTGCGAAAGGGAATTTTTTCCAAAGACTCTTTCAACTGTTCCGGTAAAGAAGCAGTTCTAGAATCATTATTTGCAAAAATCAAAAAGGCACCATTTGGCAAGACAAAAACATCGCGAATGCTCGGATGAGACTTCAGACGATGTTTGACAACCCGCAAAACACGGCGGCTCTCTCTAGGATTGATTTCTCGAAATTGCTCGAAGTGAGCCCACCTCACCATTCCAATCTGCACAGGAAAGGCTGACTCATTGGCCCTTCTCCAGAAAGAAAGTGTTTTTCGGGCTGCCTTTTCTTCATTTCCTGCAAGCTGCTGATAGGACAATCTAAGGAGATAAAGGGTTGCTAATCCTGCAGCCGGAAGAAGGAAAATGTAAAATACCCGTTCTGGTACAGGGATGTAACTGATACCAAAAACCATAATCATGACAATGGCAGTCGTACTCAATACCAAGAGCCATATAGCTAGTAGTTCTGGCAGGAGCCATACGGACACAATGGTTAAGAGAATAACGCCAAGCGTTATCCACTCACTTCCAGGGAAGAAAATATGTGTCGCAAACAAGCTCGCAACAATCCCCCCCCAGTACAGAAGGGAAACTGTTATATAGTGTAATTCTTGTTTTAACATATCTATTATTTATCCTCGACCTTAAAATCTTCTGGTTTGTTTTCTGCTCCTTTGAAATAGTAAGCAATAGCTTCCAAAATACGTTTCGAAGCTTGACCATCGCCATAAGGATTTTTCGCTTCGGACATGGTCTGATAGTATTCTTTATCTGTCAAGAGAGAGGTCATTTCGTGCGCAATCAAGTCTGGATCTGTACCGACCAATTTAAGAGTCCCCGCAGCAACACCCTCTGGACGTTCTGTCGTATCACGAAGGACCAGTACAGGTTTTCCAAGAGAGGGTGCTTCTTCTTGCACGCCACCAGAGTCTGACATAATAAAATAACTTCTCGCTGCCAAATTGTGGAAATCCAGGACATTGAGAGGTTCGATGAGATGGATTCGCTCAACCCCCGCCAAAATAGCTTCTGCTACCTCTTTAACAGCTGGGCTCAAATGAACTGGGTAGATGACCTCAACATCCGGATGCTGCGCTACAAAGTCTTTGATCATGCCAAATACCTTGGCTATTGGTTCGCCTTGATTTTCACGACGGTGCATGGTTAATAAAATAACTTTATTCCCTGCGCCAATCCTATCTAAAACCTCATGGTGATAGTCACTATCCACTGTAAAGGACAGTGCGTCAATAGCAGTATTTCCTGTGATGAAGATGTCCTCTTCTGCCCGGCCCTCTTGCAGCAAATTACTCTTGCTTTCGTTAGTCGGAGCAAAGTAAAGGTCCGCCACTACATCTGTTACCTGGCGATTGACTTCTTCAGGAAAAGGAGATAGTTTATTCCACGTGCGCAAACCAGCCTCTACATGGCCAATTTTGACCTGATTATAAAAAGCAACAAGACTAGCTGCCAGAGTCGTTGTTGTATCCCCATGAACCAGCATAATGTCCGGCTGAACTTCTGTAACAATCGTTTGCAGTTTACTCATGGCCTGGACTGTAATATCTGTTAACGTTTGTCTATGTCCCATGATATTTAAATCATAATCTGGAACAATCTGAAAGGTGTCTAAGACTTGGTCTAGCATCTCTCTATGCTGAGCCGTCACAACAACCGTTGGCTCAAATCGTTCACTATCTTTGGCTAAAGCTAAAACTAAGGGGGCCATTTTGATGGCTTCGGGTCTTGTCCCAAAAACTACCATAACCTTAATTGGTTTGAATCGATGATGATTCATAAAACTCTCCTAATGTGAAACAAATTTTTCTGCAATAGATACGTACATATCAAGCATAAATATTATCACAAACACAACAATGTTAACATAACTATGGTCAAATGTAAACAAATTTTGTTTGAAACAACATATATTTAATGTTCTTGTAGTAATTGTCATCAAACACAAATAAGAGAGTGGGACAGAAATCGGTAATTTCGAAGAAATTCGATTTCGTCGTCCCACCTCCGCACAGTTGAGTAGGGCTGTAAAAGCTGATTTATCAGCACATTAGAGCCCACTCAACCACTGCGCCATAAGTGCCTAAAACAAGTATAAAAGAGTTTGGAACTAATTTTGTCCCAAACTCATTTTTTTCATGCAAAAAAGAACCCTGATTCACAAGGTTCTTCGAGTTCATGTATTTGCCTGGAGCCTTATTCTCCAAAGACTGTCACTTGGCACTTCCTGGTCCGTTCCCGGGTCTTATCGTAGTCGACAAAGTAGAAATAGCCTGTGCTGCCAACGCCCAAATCCCCATTGGTCACATCAACCAACTGGCTGGAACCAATCAAGGTTGCCTTGAGGTGGCCATCCCCATTCCAGAGGGCTCTACGGTCCCCATCAGGCAGGTATTCAGCTGCATTGGGCCAAGATTCAACCGCCTGATAATGGGCTTCGCCTGGATAGATATAGGTATCTGCACTGGTATGGTCCGGCACGATTTTTTCCAAAACATGGTTAAGATCCGCCTGCAGGGACTCATCCCCATCCTCTGTATAATCATGGGCAAATTCTTCAAAAAAAACTGCGCAGGTCGTATGGGGAGAAATCATGGCCAAGAGACCGTTTTGAATGCCACTTTCTTTGATAATCTCCCGCAACTTGGGCGTGATGTCTACATAGGTGGCCTTGCCAGCCTGGGTTTCCACTGTAAAGGTAGCCTTATGGAATTTCATGGTCTTCCTCCTATTCTTGATAGGCCTGAACAGCCGCATCTACCATATCCCGAAGCATCTGCTTGGGATCTGCCGCATTGGTGATACCGCTGGTGCAGCCTGTCCCATCTGCCCCCAGCTTGATGACATCGAAGACGTCCTGGGCGCTTGAGATACCCGCAGCCTGCATGACCAGGGTCTTCGGTGAAATGGCCTTGATAGCCTCATTGGTGCTGGTCACATAAGAAGCATCACTGGTATTTCCGGTCCCAATCAACTCGGTCGGCTCACAGAGGATGATGTCTGGCTCAAGGGTTGCGATGGCCCTAGCCTCCTTGAGCGAATTGGCGCAGACCACTGTTACAAGACCCAGCTCATCCGCCCGCTCTACCGCCTGAATGATTTCATCAAAGGTTAGGGGCCGCTCCGCATGGTTAATAAAACTAGCCTGGGCTCCCGCAGCCTTGAGGGCTTCTGGGAGGACATGGCCCATCCCCCGTCCAGGCTTGATGCCATCCAAATGCTGGGCGGATACGATAGCCTTGTTTGTCACTGCTGCCACCTGGCTGATACTGGCAAAGGGACAGGTCACAAAGACCGAGGCTTCTGGATATTTGACAGCCATTTCCTCGGCCACCTTGGCCATCTCAACCATTTCATCCCCATAGAGATAGGACTTGGGATTAAACATGAAGAAGGGTGTTTTAATGTGAACTTTACTCATGATTACCTCCTAGATTGCTTGTGTACCAAAAACATCAAAGTAATGGTCTAAAACATCTTCCATGGCTTTTTCTGCAGCCCGTCTGGATACAATATAGTCATCTGTTTCACAGGACTTCGTAGCGGCCAAGGCTGCAACGATAAAGTCTGTGTAGATGTTGATTTTGGTAATCCCCTCCCGGGCACAGCGGCCCAGATTTTCATCCCCTGAGGAAGAACCACCGTGCAGGACCAGAGGAACATCTGTCAGGTTGGCGATCTCATGGAGACGGTCAAAGTTAATCTTTGGCGTCCCCTTGTAAACCCCGTGGGCTGTCCCAATAGACACTGCTAGCGAATCCACCTGGGTGGCCGCCACAAAGGCCTGGACATCTGCCACTTCCGTATAGACCGAATCCGTGATTTCATCGGCTTCCGAAGTGTCATTGGCCCCAACATGGCCCAACTCCGCTTCCACCACGATGCCCCTCTCATGAGCATAGGCCACCACCTGCTTGGTCAGGGCTACATTGTCCTCAAAAGACTCTTGAGAAGCGTCGATCATGACGGAGGTAAAGCCCAAATCGATGGCCTTTTTGATAAAATCAACATCCGCCCCATGATCCAGATGGAGAACAACCGGCACATCCACCGCGTCAGCATAGTAGTTGCCGATAGCCGCAGCCTCTTCCAGAGAAAGAATGGACTCGTGCGACTGGGCATAGGCCAAAAGCAAAGGTAGCCCTCTCCGTTGAGCTACGGTAACGTAGGCCCTGGCCGAGTCGGAATCAATAAAATTGGCATGGGGGATGGCAAAACCTTCACTTTTTGCCACCTGATACAGGTGTTTGGAACTGACTTTCATAGGGTCTCCTTTCGCTTTTTGGAATAGAATATCTTTACTAATTTGATTATAGCACCAGCCATTTTGCCTGTAAAACATTTTTAGAAAACATTTTACAATTGTAAATTTTTCCGATAAAATAGGCTATATAAGGAGTGATATTTTTTCAAATGAACAACCGAAACCAACTCATCTATCAAGCTGCCCTGCTCTATTATGAGGACCAAAAGACGCAGACAGAAATCGCCAACATCCTCCAAATCAGCCGGCCAACTGTTGCCCAGTTTCTCAAGGAAGCCAGGGAGGGAGGCATTGTTCAGATCACCATATCCCCCAACTTTTCAAGCAGCTCAGAAGCCAGCAAAGACCTGCTGGAAAAATACAACCTGCAGACCGCCATCATTACCCCTACTGAACAATCCGAGCAACAAACCAAGGCCAATATGGGCAAGGCCCTGGCAGCCTTTGTCGAACACCGGGCCTATGACCTCCACTCCATCGGCCTGGGTTGGGGAACCACCCTGCATGAGTTTGTCCAGGCAGCCAATCCGCTGCCCTTTGGACACCTGTCCATTGTCCCCCTGATGGGAGGGGCCAGCATTGAGTCCCTCCACCTGCATTCCAACCACCTCTGCTTTCGACTAGCAGAAAAATACCAGGCTACGGTCAGTTACTATTACGCCCCAGCCATTGCGGACAGTCCCCAGCAAAAACAGGAACTCATGCATTCCTCCTTCATCAAACAAGCCCATAAAAAGGCCCTGGAAGTCGATTTGGCCATCGTCAGCATCGGCAACCCGGCCCAGTCCTCCACCTACAAACAACTGGGGGTCGTTTCCCCCGAAGATGAAAAGGACCTCTTGGAAAAAGCAGTCGTCGGGGATGCCCTCGCCACCTTCTATGACCAGGACGGTCAGGCCGTGGAAACTAGCCTCAGCCAGCGCATGGTCGGTATCAGCCTAGAAGAGCTGGAAATGATGAATGAAGTCGCCATCCTAGCCTCCGGCAAACCCAAGGCTCGAAGCCTCTTCGCCCTCCTTCAAAAAGGCTGTGTGGACCACATCATCATTGACCAAGAAGTCGCCGAATACCTCCTGGCCAAGGAATATTGAGCAGGAGGTAAACTTCTCGCGAAATATTTTTTCACAATAAAAAGAGCCCTCTCGGACTCTTTCATAGTTTCGATTACAAACGAGCATTGAGCTCTGCGGCCAAGTCTTCAAAACCTGGTTTGCCAAGAAGGGCAAACATGTTTTTCTTGTAGGCTTCGACACCTGGTTGGTCAAATGGATTGACACCGTTGAGGTAGCCAGATGCGGCGATGGCCAACTCAAAGAAGTAGATGACATAGCCCAGAGTAAACTCGTCTTGCTCAGGCAGGGTGATGAACATGTTTGGCACGCCACCATCTGTGTGGGCCAAAAGGACACCGTCAGTAGCCTTCTTGTTAACGAAATCGACATCCTTACCTTCCAGGTAGCCAAGGCCATCCAGGTCTTCTGCCATTTCAGGAATGAGGACATTCTTGGCTGGCTTATCGACACGAACCACTGTTTCAAAGAGGTCACGACGACCTTCTTGGATAATCTGTCCAATCGAGTGGAGGTCAGTAGAGAAGTTGGCTGACGTTGGGTAGATGCCCTTGTTGTCTTTTCCTTCTGATTCGCCGGCCAGTTGTTTCCACCACTCTGAGAAGTATTGCAGTGATGGCTCATAGTTGGCCAAGATTTCTGTCATATAGCCTTTTCTGTAAAGGATATTGCGAAGGGCTGCATATTGGTAGGATTCATTTTCAGATAGCTTGTTCGAAGAGTAGGCTTCACGAGCTACTGCGGCACCAGCCATGAGCTGATCCACATCTGCACCAGCTGCCGCGATTGGCAAGAGACCAACCGCTGTCAAGACCGTAAAGCGGCCGCCCACGCTATCGGGTACCACAAAGGTTTCCCAGCCATTGGCATCTGCTTCTACCTTGACCGCGCCGCGCACCTTATCGGTGGTTGCGTAAATCCGTTTGTTGGCTTCTTCCACACCGTATTTCTGAATCAAGGCTTCCTTGAAGACACGGAAGGCAATAGCTGGTTCCGTAGTTGTCCCAGACTTGGAAATGACATTGACAGAGAAATCCTTGTCGGCTACATAGTCCAAAAGATCTGCCAAGTAGGTGGAAGAAATCGAGTTTCCGGCATAGAGAATCTGTGGCGCCTTGCGCTCTTCCTTGCTCTGCAGGTTGACAAAGGAAGAATTCAGGAAGTCAATGGCTGCCTTGGCACCAAGATAGGAACCACCAATCCCGATCACCACCAAGACATCGCTATCCGCCTTAATCTTTTCTGCCGCTTCCTTGATGCGGGCAAATTCTTCCTTATCGTAGTCTTTTGGAAGGTCCAACCAGCCCAGCATCTCTGCACCAGCTCCTGTACGATTGCGCAAGTCAGCATCTACAGCTGTAATCTGACTTTGCATATAGTCCAATTCATGTGGCTGAACATACTGCCCTAGTAGTTTTGAATAATCGAATGTGATATGTGCCATTTATAAGCCTCCATTTTGTGTTTACATTCTATGATAACGCTTTATGAGTTTTTTTTCAAGTACTTTGTTAAACACTGCACATTTTCATATTGTTTTCATATTTTTCATTTTGTTTTCAAATAAAGACCTTTGATGTTAGATTTCAAAGGGATTGTCAAATATACAAAAAAGAGCACACATCCGACTTCGCTTAGGGCTGCTGGATTCCTCCCCTGACCCGCTTCACGCACGAATGTTGCTCCATTGATTATTATATCATAAATTTTTCTGGCTGGGAAGATGCTGACCCATTTTTTCCGAAAGGAGGGGATACTCCTCTTCCAAACCCTCTTTGGCCAGGCGTTTAGCCTCCTTCTTTCGCTGGCGGCCCTGTCTGAAAAAGGTCTGCATGATGGCAGCACATTCCGCTTCTAAAATCCCCGTTTCCACCTCCACCCGGTGATTGAGGCGTTCATCGGTCAAGATAGCATAGAGGCTACCTGCTCCGCCAAATTTTTGGTTGGCTGCCCCGTAGATGACCTGGGGAATCCTGGCCAGGCCGATAGCCCCGCTGCACATGACGCAGGGCTCGATGGTAACAAAAAGGGTGGTGTCCAGCAAGCGCCAGTTGCCTTCTCGCTGGTTGGCCTCCTTGATGGCCATGATTTCGGCGTGCATGATGGCCTGCTGGAGTTCCTCTCGGGCATTGTGGCCGCGGCCGATAATTTTTCCTTCTTTGACGATGACACATCCGATGGGGATTTCTTCTTTGGCCAAGGATTTCTCGGCTTCCTTGAGGGCCTCCCGCATAAAGTATTCTTTTTCTTGCGCTGTATAGTCCATAAACTGATTATAGCACAAAATGAGGATAGACTGAGCCGCACCAGCAAGGATTTTTTGACAAAAGAAAAACGACCACTAGAATCCTGAGAAACTGAGTGGTCGAAAAAAGGATTAGCGAATAGCTTTTTCAGATACCTTGTCGAAGAAATGTCCTTTACCAACATTGAAGGTCAAGGCTACTTCCTCACCTGGTGAGTGGAAATCACGCGCATCGACACGGGAAACAAATTCGGTTGCGCCAGTTTTGACATAGAGCATGGTTTCAGAACCCAGCAATTCGGATACTAGGACTTCTGCCTTCACAGTAGCATTTGGATAAGCATCCTTTACAATCTGGTTGCTAGAGATGTCTTCTGGACGGATACCAAAGATGACCTCTTTTCCGATATAGCCTTGGGCTTCCAGAATCTTAGCCTGACCTTCTGGCAGGGCGATTTCAAAACCATCTGCACTAACTAAGCGATCGGCTTCAACGGTAACGTTGAAGAAGTTCATAGCCGGGCTTCCGATAAAGCCTGCAACGAATTTGTTGGCTGGAGTATTGTAGAGCTCTTGCGGTGTACCGATTTGCTCTACACGGCCGATGGTGCCTGAACCATCTGGGTTCTTAGTAGAAGACATGATAACGATACGGTCTGCAAGGGTCATGGCTTCTGTTTGGTCGTGGGTTACGTAGATGGTTGTGGAACCGATGCGACGGTGGATTTTGGCAATCTCTGTCCGCATGGAAACACGGAGTTTAGCATCCAAGTTGGACAAAGGCTCATCCATCAAGAATACCTTGGCATCGCGGACAATGGCACGACCCATGGCAACCCGCTGGCGTTGTCCACCTGAAAGGTCTGCAGGTTTGCGTTGCAAGAACTCAGTCAGGCCTAGGATGGCCGCCGCTTCTTTTACACGTACGTCAATGTCTGCCTTGGAATATTTGCGCAGTTTCAAACCAAAGGCCATGTTGTCATAAACAGTCATGTGTGGATAAAGGGCATAGTTCTGGAAAACCATGGCGATATCGCGATCTTTTGGCGCCTTGTCATTGACCACTTCACCGTCAATCCGCAATTCACCTTCAGTGATATCTTCCAGACCAGCTACCATCCGAAGGGTCGTAGACTTACCACAGCCTGAAGGACCTACGAATACGATGAACTCCTTGTCCTTGATGTCCAAGTCGAAGTCTTCTACCGCATAGTGGGTCGCATTTGGGTATTTTTTAAAAATGTGGCTCAAATTCAATTCAACCATTGTTTTTCTCCATTTTCTTTTGATGGTTCTAGTATAGCAAAGAAAGCGATTGCAGAAAATAGACAGACCAACCAGAATTTTTGGGCAGATTGCACAAAAAAAGCCAGGGGGCTTCCCTAGCTTAGCCATTCAACATCAAGAGGTGGCAGAAGGCCAAATCATCCAAATTTTTCAGATTGAGGCCGGAAAGGCTATGAAATTTATCCAGCTTGTACTGGAGGGAATTACGGTGCATAAAGAGTTTTTGGGCAGTCTGCACCAGATTGGTCTGGGAGGTCCACATGGCTTCGATGATATCCACCATATCCTTACTTTCATCGATGTAGTGGCGGATTTTTTCTGGGATGACCCCTAGGTTCAACTGGCCGGAGCGGGCCCAGAGGGCCATTTTTGCAAAGGAGATGGTTTGCTCACTTCCCTTGAGAGGCACAAAGTCAGAAAAGAGCTGGTACTCACTGTCAAAGACCTGTCTCAGCTCTTCTGCCTGTAGCTTGGTCCAGCTATTGCCAAAAAAGATGGTCAGCTTAGTCCCAAAATCACTTTCCACCGCTGGAAGGATATCCTGAATCAGGGCCTCCACTTCAAAGGGAATGGTTTGATCCAAAACCAGGAGGGTCCGGGTGGCATGCAACTCCACCAGGGCTGTCAAATGGGGCAGTAGCCCATAAAAGAGGTCCAGCAAGTCAGAAGACAGAGGGATACCGTGCTCCAGGTAGAGGAGCTGGACTCTTTCTAATTTGGTCGGCAGGCCTCCCTTTTTTTGCACCAAAAATTGGTGCCAAACATCCTGAACCGATGACTGTAAGGCAGGCTGTGACTCCTGTAAATTCAGCAGGGCTTGCTCGCGTTGGCTCAAGGTCTCAAGCGGAAAGTGGATAAATTGGCCATCCAAAGGCAATGTCAGCCACTCAGGGCCCTGGCCCGTCTCCTGGTTGACCACCGCTTCTGGAAACAAATCTCGTAGGTTCATGAACGCTCTCCCTTTCTATCTGATTTGATTATACCATAAGCTCCCTCGAGCAGAAAGCGGCAACATTTTTTATTGTAACCGTTGACATTTATATTCTTTTGGCGGTATAATAATCAAAAATCCTTCCCTTATCTCTATGAGGAGCCTCCCATGAAAAAATTACTACTACGTGCAGATGACCTAGGTTATTCAGAGGCGGTCAATTATGGCATTGAAAAGTCCATTCGGCAGGGGTTGATTCGCAGTCTCGGAGTCATGGTCAATATGCCTGCCACCCAGCACGGGGTGCAACTGATTCAGGACTGTGATATTGCCCTGGGTGTCCATGTCAATATTTGTGCTGAGAGGCCCTTGACTGACCCCAGTCTGATTCCTAGTCTGGTGGATGACAAAGGCTATTTCAAGTCCTCCAAAACCTACCGTTCAGCTTCTGAGGATTTTGTGGTCTTTGAGGAGGTCATCATCGAAATCGAAGCCCAGTACCATCGTTTCCTGGAACTCTTTGGCCGCAAGCCAGATTATTTTGAAGGGCATGCTGTGGCTTCGGCTAATTTCTTCAAAGGCCTTGAATATGTGGCTGAGAAATACGGTCTTAAATATTCTGGTTTTCCCTTGGATGACAAACCGATTCAGGTTGGCCATTCCCTGGTTGCCTTCCACATGGAGTCTCTTCAACCAAACTATGACCCCTTTGCCCTCTTGCAAAAGATGGTCGCGTCTGCCTCAGATGAGGTCGTCCAAATGGGAATCTTTCATCCTGGCTACTTGGACCACTACATCCTGACCCACTCCAGCCTCTTGCAGGACCGCTGTTTGGAGGTGGAGGTCCTGACAGACCCAGCCACCAGAAGCTTCTTGGAGCAAGCCGGGGTGGAGCTGATAGATTACCGGGACCTTTAGATAGGACAGGAAAAGAGTTTGGGACAAAAGTAGTTCCAAACTCTATTTTTTCATTTTAGATACTTATAGCGCAGTGGTCGAGTGGGCTCTAATGCGCTGATAAATCAGCTTTTACAGCCCTACTCAACTGTGCGGAGGTGGGACGACGAAATCGAATTTCTCCGAAATTACCGATTTCTGTCCCACTCTCTTCTTTATTTTTTGTAGGAACTTAGGCTATTTTTTGATATAATCATACCTGTAGAGATTTCAAATCAATCAAGGAGGATGTCCATGTCTAATCTTAAGCAGCAGGTTGGCGTTAAGGCCGCAGAATTTGTCAAGGATGGGATGATTGTTGGTCTGGGTACAGGCTCAACTGCCTATTACTTTGTGGAAGAAATTGGCCGACGTATCAAGGAAGAGGGCCTCAAAATCACTGGTGTTACCACTTCCAGTGGGACAACTGCCCAGGCCCAATCCCTGGGAATCCCCCTAAAATCCATCGATGAAGTGGACTATGTGGACCTGACCGTCGATGGTGCTGATGAGGTGGATGGAAACTTCAACGGTATCAAGGGTGGGGGCGGCGCCCTGCTCATGGAAAAGGTGGTGGCTTCAAATAGCAAGGATTGCATCTGGATTGTGGATGAATCTAAGGTGGTCAACCAGCTGGGAGCCTTCAAACTGCCTGTCGAGGTGGTCCAGTATGGGGCCCAGAATCTCTTCCGAAAATTTGAAGCCAAGGGCTACAAGCCAAGTTTTCGGATGAAGGATGGGGAAGTCTTTGTTACAGACCAGGTCAACTACATCATCGATTTGGATTTGAAAGCCATCGAGGATGCGGAAAAACTGGCGGAGGAACTGGATCGGACCGTCGGCGTAGTGGAGCATGGCCTCTTTATGGGTCTCATTTCCAAGGTCATTGTCGGCAGACCAGAAGGTCCTGAGATTATTGAGAAATAAGTTTTTAGCACTGCAGATTTGCAGTGTTTTCTTTACCTATTTTCCTCAAAAGTGCTATAATGGAACCTGTTTGAAGAAAGAAGGAATCAGGATGACAGAAGATTATTTGCATGAAATCAAGGTCTTTGAAAACTATGAGATGGCCCTCTTTGAAAAGAGGCATGTGGTGGTTTCCTCCAAGGTAGTGGAGTCTTCCCTTAATTACTATGGAAATGCCCACGGAGGCTATCTCTTTACCATGTGCGACCAGGTTGCGGGTCTGACAGCCATTTCCACCGGTTTTGATGCAGTGACCATGCAGTCCAGCATCAACTACATGCGGGCCGGACGCTTGGAGGATTGCCTGACCATTGAGGGCTTCTGTGTACATGATGGTCGCAGCACCAAGATTATCGAAGTCACTATCAGCAACCAGCGACAGGAAGCGGTGGCCAAGGCCATTTTTACCATGTATGTGACAGGTGAACATCAAAGTAAATCCCAGAAGAAATCATAAGATTTCTGGATTGACTTGCCTAACCTGATGTAGTAAGATGAGACGAGCAAGGATACCCTTGCTTGAAATTCAGAGAAAGAGAAGGAAAAAAATATGTTTTCAAAAACGCTAGGCATTATGCTTTATGTGGATGATGTGGCGGCAGAAAAGGCCTTTTGGTCTGCTGCAGGTTTTACCATTCTTTCGGAATCAGAAATGATGGGATTTGAAACCTTTGACATGAAGCCTCATGCGGATAGCACCACAAGCTTCACTGTTTATGCCAAGGAATTTATCCGTCAAGTCTCGCCAGAGGTCATCGATATGCAGCCAAGCATCCTCTTTGAAACAGAGGATATTGAGGAGCTTCAAGCTCGTATCGCAGGCCTAACAGATACTTGCAGTCCTGTGAATGTTGAGCCATTCCCTAACTTTAACTTTGCCTCACCAAGCGGTCAATACTATGCTGTCAAGGGAAATTAAAGAACAGCTTTTAACTAGCTTTTACCAGGCAAGGGATGAGGGGCGAGCTCCGCAGATGGAAGCCTACATGCGCAACCAATTTCGCTTTTTAGGGATTCCGAGCCCTCAAAGAAAGCTGCTGCAGAAGGACTTTATTCGGCTTTCCAAGGCCGACAAGTCCATCGATTGGGACTTTGTCCTTGAGCTTTGGGACCTGCCCGAGCGGGAGTTTCAGATTTTTGCCACCGATTATCTACAGGCCCTGCAAAAGTACCTGACCTTGGAGGACCTTCCCAAGCTTCGCCAGCTGGTTATCATCAAATCCTGGTGGGATACGGTGGATAGTCTGGACAAAACCATCGGAAACATCGCTTTTCCAAGTTTGGATCTAGATCAAATCATGCTAGATTGGTCCACAGATGACAATTTTTGGCTGCGTCGTGTGGCCATTGACCACCAACTTCTTCGCAAAGAAAAGACCAAGACAGATTTGCTGGAAAAAATCCTGCTCAACAACCTCCACCAGACGGAATTTTTTATCAATAAGGCCATGGGCTGGAGTTTGCGGGATTATTCCAAAACCAATCCGGACTGGGTTCGGGACTTTATTGCGCGCAATCGGGAGGGCTTATCCAATTTGACCATCCGCGAAGCATCCAAATATATATAAAGGTCGCAAGAATTCTTGTGGCTTTTCTATTTCTAAAAATACTTTAAATGGTGAAATAGTGGCCATTTATCAGGATTTTAGTATGATAGATAAAAATAATAATACAATCCCACCTCTTGAATTTTTGACTATTTCAAAAAAGACAAAATTATATCCGCATATTACAGCAGAAGTAATTCATCAAGCTTGTAATATGTTTAAAGATAGAAAAGAGAGATTTTCTGTAAATCTATCAATTGATGACATAAAAGATGCCAATACAGTACAAGAAATAATTAAGACCATCATAAAAACAAAAACTGCTTCAAGAATAATTTTTGAGATTTTAGAATCAGAAGGTATTGAAAATTATGATGAAGTTATAAATTTCATTACTCAAATAAAAGCTCTTGGTGCTGAAATTGCAATAGATGATTTTGGAACAGGATATTCAAATTTTGAGCATGTTTTAAGACTGAATGTAGATTATATAAAAATTGATGGTTCATTAATTAAAGGAATGAGTGAAAATAATAAACATAAAATCATTGTGGAGACAATTATAGATTTTGCAAAAAAAGTTGGTTCTAAAACAATCGCAGAATTTGTAAGTGATGAAGCTACATTTTTAATTGTAAAAGAGTTAGGGATAGATTTCTCTCAAGGTTATTAC
>ERZ650312.766-NODE-766-length-18072-cov-5.712549_pt1 | contig 18072 bp, 17 predicted proteins | sample MGYA00376248_ERZ650312 | MGnify/ENA primary metagenome ERZ650312 (study PRJEB26733, sample SAMN07839316) | wastewater metagenome | biome: urban; feature: wastewater treatment plant; material: waste water | place: USA: North Carolina | collected 2016-07-28 ... | reverse complement strand
CTACTGTATTCGCTTACTATGTTAAAGATCCGGAACGCTACGGTATCGTTGAATTTGACGATAATCACAAGGCTTTGAGTTTAGAAGAAACTATGTCCAAGTAAAAGCATACCTAAACGACAAAGACTACCTAAGAGTTACTATGGATGCTACAAAAGAGCTTGCATCTGCAGCAGATTCAAGCTTTAATAACAGCAAGGGAACTTACTCTTACACGCCTAGTTCTCAAAACAGCGGCTATGCAGACGTATTTATTAAATATGCATATCTTTGGCTAGATAGCGTACCTTTTCTTCCAAACACGGGTGCTGAGATAGGTGTTGTGCATAGACCTTGGATAGACTATGAAGAGCATAACGGTTGGTACTACAGATCATTCAACAAGGTTGCCCTTGAGCATAAAGGTACCGCTACGGAAGCCGGCCCTGACCTAGTAAACTCTGCAGATTTGGGTATTAACCTGAAGTCAAAATTTGATTATTTCACGTCTGAAATCGGTATTTTTAACGGTGAAGGCTACCATGCAGATAAAGGTGGTGCAAACCAAAACGATAGCAACGGCATGTCTTATGAGTGGAGACTAACAGGACATCTACTAGGTGACGGTAAAAAAGTAGGTAAATATGATGTGACAAAAGATCAGTATGCGCATATTTCTACTTACGGACTAGCAAGCTTTGACCATAAGGCTGAGACTTCAAACTTCGGTGCTACCGATAAATACGACAGAAAATACTGGGGTATTCATGGTGTTTACAACCATCCGTATGGCTTGATCGCCGGTCAATACTTTGCCTCAAACGATGACTACAAAAACGACGGTTCTAAAAAAGTAGACATCAAAGGTTGGTCAATCAACGGTGAAATCAGACCTGTTAAAGACTGGACGATTATCGGTAGATATGATGCACATGTCAAAGATGCCACAGATAATACAGGCAAAGAGTACACAAAAACAGAAGATGTAAAACAAATCATCTATGGTGTAGCATATAAAGCTAGCAAAAACGTGACCTATATAGCTTCTGGTAAAAACATAAAAGACAAAGGGCAAACTGCAGCTGCTACAAGAGTGGACAATTGTGCTGCGGCTGGAACATGCGTAGATAAAAACGTCTATATGTTGACTGCTGAAGTAAAATGGTAATAGCCTAGCGTCCCATAAATAACTCCTCAAACTCCTTATATTTCAAATTGGCGGGTATACCCCGCCTTTTTTACTTTTGATTAATTCTCAAATTTCCGGCAAAGCCCTATTTTGCTAAAATACGACCAAAAAATACGGGATTTTCTTAATATGATATTTACCGAAACTAGAGGAAATGACGGGAAGAATCCGTCAAGCGTTACGTTTTCAAGGGCACTTCTTAGCCCGTCAGCTAGCTACGGCGGTCTCTACTCTCCAAAAAATATGCCGACAATCGATGCCGATTTTTTACTATCGGCAAAAGATTTATCGTACAAAGATTTAGCAAAAGCAATTTTCGGGATTTTTGATTTTGATATTGAGCCGTCAGTTTTGGATAGGGCTTTGGCTAGATATGACTCATTTGACTCCGGCGATTCGGCTCCGCTCTCAAAAATAGAGGATGATTTGTTTGTGTGTGAGCTATACCATGGGCCGACCAGAGCGTTCAAAGATATGGCACTCCAACCGTTCGGTTCTATATTTTCGGATTTGGCCGACAAAGAGAACCAAAAATATCTGGTGATGACTGCCACAAGCGGCGATACGGGACCTGCCGCCCTAAAAACATTGCAAGGGGCAAAAAACGTCAAAGTCGTTTGCCTTTATCCGGACGGTGGAACCAGTGATATCCAAAAATACCAAATGCTCGATTTGGACGGCGGAAATCTAAAGGTTGTCGCTATAGAGGGGAGCTTTGACGATGCGCAAAGCGCTCTCAAAAACCTATTGGCCTCGTCCGAGTTCAAAGAAAAGCTAGAGGCTATGGGCTACAAAGTATCTGCCGCAAACTCGGTAAACTTTGGGCGTATAGCGTTTCAGACCGTTTACCATTTTTATGCCTACCTGCAACTTCTAAAAAAAGGGGAGATTGGGGTAGGGGAGCCTATCGATATTATAGTTCCGTCCGGAAACTTCGGAAATGCACTAGGCGGTTACTATGCAAAACGGATGGGGCTACCTATAGGTAAAATAAAGATCGCCTCAAATGCAAATAATGTCCTTACCCAATTGATAGAGGAGGGTGTGTACGACCTTAGGGATAAAGATCTGGTAAAAACCATCTCTCCGGCTATGGATATTTTAATCTCATCCAATATTGAGAGGATATTTTTTGATAAGTTCGGAAATGAGCGGACAAAAGAGTTGATGGAAGAGCTATCCAAAAACAGATACTACAAATTGACAGATTCTGAACTAAAGGTTCTAAAGGTTGATTTTGAGGCTACTTACGGAGATGACGACTACTCTAGGCAGATAATTGCAGAGTACGGCTTAAAAGGGTATTTGATGGATCCGCACACCGCTCTTTGCCTAAAATCGTACAAAAAAGATTCCGGCAGAAAAACGGTTATGTATTCAACCGCCGAGTGGACGAAATTTTCACCGAATGTTGCCGCTTCGATAGAGCCGTCAAAATCAGGTCTTAGCGACATGGAGGCGATAGCTTTTGTAAAAGAGAGATTCGGCTATACGCTCCATCCGGATATCGAAAAACTGCTTGATTATAAAGAGGAGAAAAAAGCTCCGGCGGATGTATCGAAGCTAGAGGAGATAGTGGTTTCGTTTGTAGGCTAGATCTTCCCTTTTAGCCTTTTTACGTCTTTTTCATCTGCTGCTTTTACGTATGCCTCCTTGTCGGTTCGTCTTAGTACAATAACGATCGTGCCGACGGGGAGGCTGCTTTGTTCAAATTTGGTTTTTTTGAGTATGAAGTAGTCTAGTTCGACCCCTTTTACCAGTACTTTTTGGTCGCTTACGACTTTCCCAAACTCTCCAACTTCAATGTTTACCTCCTCTTTCATCGGCTCCTCTATCGGCTCTTCGATTTTCGGCTCAACCTTTTTCTTCTCTTTTTTCGGTCGTCTCAAAATAATTTTTATAAATATATAAATACTTAGTATGAAGGATAAAAACGAGAGCATACCGCCAAAAACAAACAGCGATACAATACCGATATCGCTTGGATAGAGGCCAAAATTATCGGCAAAAATATCGTGCAGATCAAAAAGCAGTTTGTCCAAAATCGTTCAACCTTTTAATTAATGCTCAAATCTTATTCTTTTTTTGCCCAAATTTGTTGTCTTTTGCCGATTTTCGGCTCCTCGGAGCTATTTTTTTGCGGAATCTTTGCGGCGAAATCTCTCAAAAAGTGCGGAACGGAGCGACCCCCTACGGCCGAAATATCGTTTAGTATCGCATCGGCTACGATACTTTTATCAACTCCTATAAGCTCTGTTAGATACCTAAACAGTAGCTCTGCATAGCGGTTCATGGCTATCTGCCATGTTGACTCGGTCTGGGAGTATACCCACTCTGAAAAAGCAAAAAACGAGCCGAACACGTCGTCCGTCCCCATCCATAGCATCCTAATGCTCTCTCTAAAGTTTCCGCTGTTGTACCCGATGTCCCAAAACCTCGCAAACCTCTTTATTTGTTGCATCTGCAAAAACGGTATCAAATCATTTTGGAGGATCTCGTACGGCGGTTCGTCCGAATATACCGCATTGTACGTCGCATCGTGCCTACCTATGGAGGTTCCAGATAGTTTTTTCAGGATTCCTAGCTGAATCTCCGAGGATGTGAGGGCGTATAGCTCATTTAGATTTTTACCGAAACTCTCCATACTCTCCCCCGGTAGTCCGGCTATCAAATCGACATGGAGATGAGTTGATGTGTCTCTTTCTAAAAAGGCGATATTTTGTTTTATCTTCTCTTTATCCAGCCGTCTGTTTATTCTGGCTCCAACCTCGTCGTTTAGCGTTTGGATGCCGACCTCCAATTGCAAAGATGCGGGCGGGAACTGTGCTATTTTTGATAGTAGTCTTTGCGGAAAGGAGTCCGGAATCACCTCAAAATGGAGTAGATACGGCGGCTCTTTGGAGAGGAAAAAATCAAATATCCGTGTCGCTACCGATACGTTTAGATTGAAGCTTCTGTCTATAAACTTAAAATTTCTAGCCCCCCTCTGCCATAGCGTCTCAAACTCACGGAGTATCGCATCCACGTCAAAATACGACACCCTCTCGTCTATGGAAGAGAGGCAAAATTCGCACTCAAACGGACAACCTCTGGAGGCCTCGACATATATGTATCTATGGGCTATATCTTCGTCCGTATAGAGACGGTAGGGTAGGGCTATCTCTTTTGGCGGGAGCGGTTTTTTGTTTATTATCCTCTCTTTTGGCGGCGCTTTTGCGATTATCTGAGCGCAAAGCTCGTAAAAACTTCTCTCACCCTCGCCTCTGACGATATAATCGGCATTTGAAAAATCAACCCTCAAAGGCTCATAGCTAACCTCCGGCCCCCCCGCTATAATGATGGTGTCCGGAGAGATTGCCTTTATAGCGTCGATGAGTTTTTTTGTCTCCGTTGCGTTCCATATATAGACCCCAAAACCGATAATATCCGGAGATTTCAGAAGTAGTTTTTCGGCTAACAAAAAAGTGTTTTCACCGATAACAAACTCCACAATCTCGGTGTTGCCCGATAACTCCATCATATTTGCGGCAATGTATCTAAGCGCCAACGATGTGTGCAGGTATCTGGCGTTTAACGTACTAAGGATAATTTTTTGTTTCATAGCCGGATAATAGCATTTTGTCGGTTATGTGGATAATTTTGAGGTGAGATAGATGGGCTTTTATTACCCCTCCATCTCTTGGTCTTGTATTATCATGTGGGCTTTTTCGCCTAGGACGAACTCTTTTGTGACTACTATTTTTTGGAGTTTGTCGTTTGACGGGGCTTCAAATTCTAGCGGGAGCATCAGTTTTTCTATGATTCCCCGTAGCCCTCTGGCTCCTACTTTTGAATCAAATGCTTTTTTGGCTATCTCTTCTATCGCCTCATCGGTAAATTCAAGCTCTATCCCGTCTAGCTCAAATAGCGCTTTATATTGTTTTACGAGGGCGTTTTTCGGCTCTTTTAGTATTTTTACCAGATCCTCCACCGATAGCGCAGAGAGTTCGGCAATCACCGGAAGCCTACCTATAAACTCCGGTATCATCCCGTATTTTATGATGTCTTTTGGCTCTATATCATCCAATTCGGCTTTGTGTTCAACGCTCAAAAAACCCATCGAAAGCTCTTTTTTTGCCTCGTCTCCCCGTAGCCCGACAAAAGCTCCGCCGCATACAAACAGCACATGCGTAGTATCAAAAAGGACAGTTTCGGTTGTTGAGTTTTTTCGGCTCCCTTTTACAGGGACATACACCTCTGCACCCTCTAGGATTTTAAGCAGCCCCTGCTGTACCCCCTCACCGGATACATCTCTGCCGCTTACGGCACTTTCAGATTTTCTGGCGATTTTGTCTATCTCGTCTATGTATACGATCCCCCGTTTTGCCTGCTCCAGATCGTAGTTTGCGGCAGCCAGTAGCCTAGAGAGTATGCTCTCAACGTCTTCACCGACATATCCGGCCTCCGTTAGGGCTGTTGCGTCGGCTACGGCAAAAGGGACGTTCATGATTTTTGCAAGGCTTTTTGCCAACAGTGTTTTGCCGCTTCCGGTAGGGCCTACCAGGAGTATATTGCTCTTTTCTATCTCTACGCCTTTATAGATAGGTTTTTCTATCCTTTTGTAGTGGTTGTAGAGCGCTACCGCAAGCGTCATTTTTGCTTTTTCCTGCCCGATACAGTAACCGTCTAGGAATTTGACTATTTCGGAGGGTTTTGGGAGCCCTTTTTGGAATTTTGCTTTTTCCTCTCTTAGGCTCTCCCTGTCGATTACGGAGTGGCAAGTCTCTACACATTCGTTGCATATTGCGGCCTCTTCGACCAGAAACATTTTTTTGACCTCTTTTTGGGTTTTTCCGCAAAAAGAACAAACTGTAGCATCTTGCATCTTTGACTCCTTATCCGATTTTTTTGGAAACCTCTTTTAGCATATCGTCGGCTTTCATAAAACCGTGAGCCGATACGACTTTGATTCCAGCCTCTTCAAATACGAGTTTCGTATTTTTGCACGCTTTGTCTACTGCTAGAAACGAGCAATCTTTTAGGATTTCGGCCATAATCCTATGGTCGTTTTTGTGCTCCTCCGGATCTCCGTCGTGGTGGCACTTTCCAAAGCTATCCTCGCACTCATGCTCATGATCTTCGTTTTCTCTAGGGTTTCGTCTGGTTTCAACAAACTTGAAACTCCTAAACATACCGCCGCCTACAACCTCATACACCGCAAAATACGGAGCGTGCCCCGCATTTTGGAATATTTTTAATGTTTCATCCCTAACCGGGAGTGCTATTTTCATAGTTCATACCTCGCTCTAAATTTTTTTATGAGGCGATTTTAGAACTAAAAGACTTTATCTTCTAATTAATTCTCCCATTTTGAGCAAAGCTCACAATGGGGTCTTCAGCAGACTGCTCTCGCAACTAGTTGCTCTTTTTGAGCCTCTATTGACTTTAGAGGCCTTAATTATCTTTTATGTATAGCGTCGCTTGGGCATACGGATACACAGGCTAGTTCGCCGCCGTCACACTCTGTGCATTTGTTTTCGATTACGAAAAATATATCGGCTCCGTTTGGATTTTTGTCGTTATCCACTATAGCTCCGTTTGGACATTCGTCTGCACAGGCTGCACAGTTGATGCACTCTTCGTTGATGTATACCGCCATTATATTCTCCTTGTTTGATTTGCGTTTATTGATTATGCATTTTCGATTCCTTAAATTCTACGGAACGGCTAATGCAATTACCTATGGCAAATCAGTTAACTCTTAGAGGAGGGTGCCATGGGATGCGGATGCTCAACAGGTCATGAAACAATAGACGACAAAACAATGTCAATGATAAACGACCACCCTTGTTATAGCAAGGATGCGCACAACCATTTTGCCAGGATACACCTACCGGTAGCTCCGGCCTGTAATATCCAGTGCAACTACTGCAATAGAAAATATGATTGCTCAAACGAATCGAGACCGGGGGTGACCAGCGAAAAGCTAAAACCTCTGGACGGTCTAAAAAAAGTGTTGCTCGTAGGTAGCGAGATAAAAAACCTCTCCGTTGTCGGTATAGCCGGCCCCGGAGATGCTCTGGCCAACCCGCAAAAAACTTTTGAGACTTTGGATCTAATCAGAGAGCATGCGCCGGATCTAAAACTATGCCTCTCTACAAACGGGCTAAAATTACCTGAATTTGTGGAGAAAATCAAAGAGACGGGTGTAGATCATATCACCGTAACTATCAATACCATAGATCCAAAAGTAGGCGCACAGATTTATCCTTGGGTATATTTTGAGGGGAAGCGATACAAAGGGGAAGAGGCGGCGGCGCTTCTGCTCTCAAAACAGCTAGAAGGGATCCAAAAATGCGTAGAGGCGGGGATACTCGTAAAAGCAAACTCAGTATTGATCCCCGGGATAAACGAAGATGATTTGCCAAACGTCTCTAAAAAGCTAAGAGAGATGGGTGTATTTTTGCATAACATAATGCCGCTCCTCTCTGAGCCTGAGTTTGGGACGTATTTTGGGCTAAACGGTGTACCGTCGGCTACGGAGGAGCAACTCCAAAAAGCACAGGCGGCATGCGGCATGGATATGAGCCTGATGACACACTGCAAACAGTGTAGGGCCGATGCAGTCGGGATTTTGGGTGAGGACAGAAGTGCCGAGTTTGAATCGCCGATGTATAAAGGAAAAGAGCTTGAGGAGCTGGTCGCACTCTACGATATAGAGGGTAGAAAAGCGGCAAAAGCAAAAATAGAAGGGTTTATGCAAATCCTAAAAGAGGCAAACGAAAGAGTTGAGGCAGAGAAAAAAATGCTCTCCACAACCGGTGAGACCGTCATAGTGGCGGTTACATCCAGTGATATGGCGACCGTAAACGAGCATTTTGGGACGGTAAAAGAGTTTTTGTTATACGAAGCGGGTGATATGGGCTTTAGGTTCCTTACAAAACGCTCCGTGGCAAACGGTTATTGTGCGGGGCCTGATTCGTGTGAGAATCCGATGGATGAGATAAAAACGGCTCTAAGGGATGTAAAACTACTACTCACGGCAAAAATAGGCGGTTGCCCACAAGATGCTCTAAAAGAGGCAGGGGTGGTAAGCATAGAAAAATATGCGAAGCTCCCTATATCCGAGGCGGTGATGGGTGCGGCAAAAGAGCATTTCTCAAAAGAGGCCGAAGAAGGTTGAATCAAAGGGCGCTAAAAGAGGCGTCCGAGGAGGGCAAAATGGGCGTTATTATTAATGATACGACTCTTAGAGATGGTGAGCAAGCCCCTTATGTTGCATTTAGCATTGACGAGAAGATAGAGATTGCAAGGCTTTTGTACGAGGCAGGAGCCGATGAGCTGGAGATTGGGATTCCGGCTATGGGGGATAGGGAGCAGGAGGCTATCAAAGCAGTTTTGTCTTTGAATCTCCCTATTAGGCAGATGGGTTGGTGCAGAGCGACTCTATCAGATTTGGAGGCGGCGCTAAGATGCGGCCTAAAAGCGGTAGACCTCTCGATCCCTACGTCTGAGATTTTGATGGGTGTCAAAAACCTTTCAAGGGATAAAATCCTAAAAAACATAGAAAAAACAGTTTTGGCGGCAAAAAAAGAGGGACTTTTTGTCTGCGTCGGCGGCGAGGATGCCAGCAGAGCCGATGATATGTTCTTGGATGAGTTGATAGTTGCCGTAAAAGGGTTTGGAGCCGATAGATTCAGATTTTGCGATACGGTTGGGATATTGACCCCAACAAAAACATACAATATTGTAAGTCGTATTGCCAAACACGGAGTCGATATAGAGATGCACACCCATAACGATTTTGGGATGGCGACGGCAAATGCGATAGCAGGGGTCGAAGCAGGGGCAAAAAGCGTCAACACTACGACCCTTGGGATTGGCGAGAGGGCAGGAAATGCCAGTTTTGAGCAGATTTTGACATCTTTGGCATTTTTGCTCGGACATAAAAAAACCATCTCTCCGGCCGCTCTAAAATCGTTAACCTCTGTGGTTGCAAAGGCAAGCGGTATCAAAGTCGCCCTGAACGCTCCGGTAATCGGAAAGAGATTGTTTGCCCACGAAAGCGGGATTCATGCCAGCGGAGTACTCAAAAACTCTGCCTCATACGAGCCGTTTTCGCCAAAATCGGTAGGGCTAAAACGGGCATACCCTATAGGTAAGCACACAGGCAGAGACTCCATAAAACACAGATTAAAAAAAGTAGGTATCGAGGCCGACAAAGAGGATTTGGGGTTTGTTTTGGACGAAGTGCGTAAAATATCCGAATCCGAAAAGAGGACATTAACTGCAAAAGAGCTAAAAGAGCTTTTTGAAAAAGGGATAGTTTGCGCATAAAAATCGTTTGGTTTTCTGAAAAAACGGTTCCTGAATTTGTCGCAATGGCGCAAAAAGAGGGGTGGCTGATCGATGAGTTTGAGCTTGTAAATACGATTAGACGTTTTCCTACCGCCTCTTTTGCCGCTTTTGTGGACGGCAAACTGGCCGGAGGGATAACCGTATATTTTCATGAAAAATCGGCATGGATAGGGAATTTCCTCGTTTTTGACGAATACAGAAAACAGGGGATCGGAAAGAGGCTTTTTGAGACAGCCCTAAAAGCTGCAAATGAGAGACCTAGCGTATACCTAAACGCAAATCCGCTCCTAAAAAAATTTTACAAAAGTTATGGATTTTCGGAGTGTATCGAGGTTATTAGACTAAAAAGCAAAAAAGAGCTCTCCGCTAGAAACTTTAGCGGTTTTGGAGAGACCGAGGAGAAAGGGCTTCCGCCGATATCGCTAAAACTAGATGCCGAGTTTTTCCATGAGGATAGGGGTGTTTTTTTTCTGGAGGATATGAACTCTAAAAGCTCTATATATTTTTCTACCCAAAATGGCTTTTTGCATAGTCGTATGATAGGCGGGTACGCTTTTGTGGGGCCTTTTGAGGTGCGTAGCGGGGCGTATCTGGATGCAGAGAGGATGTTTCGGGAGTTTTTGCATTTTCGTGGGATGAAAGAGATATTTGTGGATGTGCCGAAAATTGACGAGATTGTCTCATTTTTTATCGGGTACGGGTTTGAGGAGGTCGGACGGACTATGCAGATGGCAAAGGGTGACGGACTAAAAACGGCATACGAAAACATATATTCGTTCGCCTCTGCCGGCTCACTCGGCTAAATATACCAAAACCAAAACAGAAAGGATATTTGCAATGGAAGATTCAAAAAAAGAGTTGGCTACAAGAAAGAGAAAAGCTAGCGAAATAGCCTCAAAAATACACGATATCGTAGAAGATACCCTATGGACGGAATATAAAGAGCTAAGACCGCTAGCCGATGAGATAATAAAGTCTATAGACGAATACTACGAGTTCAAAAAAGAGCATAATTTATAAATCATACAGCAAAGGATTTGTGATGAAAGGGTGGGACGAGGAGCTATCTAAAACCGTTATTTGCGAATGTAGCGGCAAAACGATCGGGGAGGCTATAGGGATCTTCCAAAATACCGATTTGCCTTACAAAAAAGCAAAAAAACTCGTCACCGAATGCGACAAGACCTGTTGTCGTCAACCGCTCCAAAAGCTATTTGATATGACATATTACGGTGAATTCGACATGCCGGAAATCGTCAGGCTTATAGATATACGAAACAACAAATTCAAACAAATGCTAGAGGATATAGTCGGTTAGTCTATATCTCCTCCTCTCTTCTTAATCATTCTACGTACAAATAAATCTTATCAATCGGTTTACGTTTGCAAACAGTCGTTAAATTGTCATTTAAAAATATCAAAATCAAATATCTGGCCTAGATAACAAATTTGTAAAATAAAACAACGGGGGCTTTGATGTTAAGTGTTGATACGCACAACCATCTAAAAAAGTACGGAAAAGGGATATCTCTACTTTTGGTGGATGACGATGTTATCTCTTTGGAGTTGTATAGAAACCTATTGTTGGAGTATTTTCCCTCTGTAGATATTGCAACCGACGGCATTGAAGCCTTTGAAAAATGGAGCAAAAAGCCTGTCTCGAACAGATATAGCATCATAATTACCGATATTTTGATGCCTAGATTGGACGGATTCGGTTTGATAGAAAAAATTAGAGAGAGTTCATTTGGGCAAAGGTTTATCGTTCTGACTTCAATAGATGACCTAAATGAGATGCGGGAGATTATTAATCTGGGTATCGACGGGATACTTCAAAAGCCTTTTGAGAGAAGTAAATTTTTAGAGGTTGCCTATAGGGTTTCGTCAAACGTGTATAAAGAGCAATTATTGGTTGCCAGAACCACGCAGCTTGCGATGGCCTCAATGGATAAAATTAGACTAAAGACGAGCATAAAACAAGAATCGGAGTCGGCTGCAAGGGAGCCGAAAATACAAAAAAATAAAATGCCGCCGGATTCTTTTTTGGTTAAAAAATATGCCGTTAGAACATCTATAGCACACGAAGAGCTTGGTGACTTTTTAAATGAGGCAAGCTATTTAGATCTCGACAAGATGGATGTTTTTCAAGACAAGATGATTGCATGCGAGGTTGAGCTTTGTAAAACATCTAATTTTGCTTCCGCTACTAAAACAAAGCAGACAATTATGCTTGTTGCATACGAATTAAGAGAGTTTGCGGAAGCGCTAAACTTATTTGGTAAATTTCCCGTTGCTGCAAATGCCGCCACAAACCTAGTCGTATATTTGGAAAATTTAGACGCATCTTTTTTGGATGAAACTAAAAAAAGAGATCTAATGATTGATTTGCTGTTGCTCTTACTTCAGGATATAAATGCTTGGATTGTCGCCGTTTTTGTAGAGCAGATAGTAAGGGATATTCACTATTTTGATGCTTCGTTTGCAAATAGTTGCCTTGGGATAGAGATGGTGTTTGGAGCCGATGGAAAAGATAACGGCGATGATTTGAATAACTTTTTGGAGCTTTTTTGATGGGAATATGCAAAGGGATTTTTTTTGATTTCAAACTACTGTTTATACAAAACGGTGAATTGGATAAGAAAGATATAACGCAATTGGTTGCCCCCTTTTTTAAAGAGGTTATCGCAACGGCAGGGTTTTTGGATGTTGCATCAATTTTGAAAGATGATTGTGAAAACGATATAAAAATAGTTTTGATAGAGGCGGACAATACAAACTACTACGTATTTGACATTTTAAAGCAAATCAAAACATTACGTCAAGATATATTTGCGATAGTCATATCGCCGAAAGTATATAGCGGCGCTTTTAAGCATATAGTGGAAACCGATAAAAAAAATGTCTATATAAGATATGGATTTGAGGTAGATGAGTTCATAGAATCCGTCAGGACTTCAATAAGAAAAAGAGAGAAACAACTAAAAAAAGATAGACTTGAATATTTTTTGACCCAGTATCAGGCGGCCTTAAACGAGGTGGCTCAGATAGTAAAGTTTGATATAGACGGAACGGTAAAATATACCAATAACTATTTGAACACTGTATTCGGCTATGGACAAGGCGAGATGAACGGATATCATATCAGCAGAATAATTCAATCCGAAATCAACAATGGCACCTTAGACGAGGTAATGATTCAAATCTCTAAAAAAGATATATGGAAAGGGCAGGTGGCAAGCAGGCGAAAAGACGGAGAAATAATATATGGTGACACAACCGTAGTTCCGCTTTTAAGTCCGCACGGAAAAATCGTTGAATGTTTGTTGATACGCCACGACGTAACAGAGCTTATCAAAGAATCAAATGCCGCCAAAGAGTCGGAGAGGGCAAAGGACGAATTTTTGGCCAATATGTCGCACGAGATCAGAACGCCGCTAAATGCCGTGATTGGGTATGCCCAGCTTCTAAAAAACTCCGATATTCCGCAATCGGCAAAAGAGTATGTGGAGATTATAGACAAAAGCGGCAATTCGCTGCTCAATATCGTAAATCAGATTTTGGATTTATCAAAAATTCAGAGCGGTCATTTTGAGCTTTTTCCTGTTTGGTTTAATGCAAAAGAGGAGTTTGAGAGTGTCAGAAAGCTATTTATGCTCACCGCAATGGATAAAAATATAGATTTTTCTTTTACTGTTGATAATGCGCTTCCGGATAGGCTCTATTGCGATATCGTAAGACTAAAGCAGGTGCTTATAAACCTAATCGGCAATGCATTTAAATTTACCTCTTCAAAAATATCGGTGAAAATAGTGGTTGCCGAAAAAGATGAACACGATGTCTCTGTATTATTTTCGGTGGTTGATGACGGGATAGGGATATCCAAAACGGAACAAAAAAATATATTCAAACCTTTTACGCAAGAGGATTCATCAACTACAAAAAAATACGGGGGAACCGGAATCGGGCTCTCAATATCCTCGGAGATTTTGGGGCTTATGGGTTCAAATATTTTCCTCCAAAGCGAAAAAGGGGAGGGGAGTGAATTCTCTTTTATGCTGCAACTTCACTATGAGTGCGTAGACGATATCCAGCCGAGAGAGAGTTGCAATATGGAGTTACACAAAAAAAGTAGTTTTAATGCAAAAATACTAGTGGTGGAGGACAATGAGATTAACAGAATGCTTATCGGTGAGATGTTGTTAAATTTCGGTATTACGGTATGCTCTGCCACAAACGGTCTTGAGGCTGTCAATATGTGTGAGGCGCAAAAATACGACCTTATTTTTATGGATATCGATATGCCGATTATGAACGGGATAGAGGCGACCGATAATATTTTAAAAGCCGAAAAGGAGAAAAATATGCCGCATACGCCGATTGTGGCACTAACGGCAAATGTTATCACCGGAGAAAAACAAAGATGCCTTGATGCCGGAATGGATGATTATCTGGGGAAGCCGTTTAATATCTCCGATTTGGAGGGGATACTAAAAAAACACATACGTAAAACAGTATATGACAAATATGATCTAGGCAAAATATCTACATCCATAGGAGTTACTCCGGAGGTTGCCCTTCAATATATTGAGAGGTTCTTAGATGCTTTCTCAAAAGAGCTTAAAGATATGGAGGGTTATGCAAAGTCCGGTGATTTTGCGGCTTTGCGTATCACGGCGCATAAGTACAAAGGGACAGCGGGGATGTTTGGGTTTGATGAGGCTAGGCAGACACTGGGAGCAATAGAGTCAAAAGCAAAAGGGTTACTTGCTTCGGGCGGCGATGTTCAGTCGGATTCCATCTCGCCTGATAGCATTTTTAGGGATGATTTTGAGGCACTAAAAGTTATATTTGATACAAAATAACCGTTTTGCCTTCTTTATCGCCTAAACTCTATCGGAATCTCCACCCACTCCTCTATCGGTTCGCCCCCTTTTTTTGCCGGGATAAATCTCCAAGATCGGACGGTATCTATGGCAGAACCGTCGAGCTTGCCGTAGCCCGATGAGCGTTTTATCTCTGCCTTTTTGCAACTTCCGTCAATGCTTATGAGTGCTCTTATATATACGATTCCCTCTTCGCCAAGTTTTTTAGAGCTTGCCGGATAGTCTGGCGGTGGGTTATGTAGGTACGAGGCATTAAAGATCGGCTTTGTTATTTTCGGCTCAATCTTTCCGCTCTCTTTTGTGCTTATTGCCTCAGTATTGGTTTTTGGTGACGAATTTGTTTTGTTTGTATCCTCTTTTGCGACACCCATATTCGGTCTACCGATATCGGTTTGTGCAGGGGTGATATTTTCTAGTTCCGGCTTGTTTTGCTTTGAGTTTTGGGCCGTATTTTGATTTTGAGTTTTTGGCGGCTCTTTTGTGGTGTCTGAGACGGTTTTTGCGGATTGTATAGACGACAAAAAAACCGTAGTTTTTTGAGGGATCGGATATTGTTTTGTTGCAAATTGATAGATAATCACAAATATAGTTATATGCAAGAATGCGGATAGCGTGAGTGATTTTGATGTATTGTTGTAGCGCATAAAATAGAGACGACTCTAGTCTTTCAGTTCGTCTCTTATTTTTAAAAACTCCGGTAGATTCGCAAAAAATAGATCTACAAGATCCGGATCAAAGTGTTTACCTTTTTCATCTTTGAATAGCTGGGTTATTTTGTCTAACTCCCACGCCTTTTTGTAGCATCTATCGCTACCTAAGGCATCAAATACGTCGGCAATAGCCGAGATGCGTCCGTAAATATGTATATCTTCACCTTTTTTTCCGTTTGGATATCCGGTTCCGTCCCATTTTTCGTGATGCTCTCCGGCGACTATTGCGGCAGCTCTCATAATCGTTTTTTTGGAGGAAGCGAGGATCTCATATCCTATTTGGGCGTGTGTTTTCATTATCTCAAACTCTTCGGGGGTGAGTTTTGCCGGCTTGTTTAGTATGTCATCAGGAATGGCAATTTTGCCGATATCATGCATAGGGGATGCCATCTCCAAAATTCTCGCCTCATCCTCTTTTATGCCGTATAGTTTTGCAAGCAGATATGAGTATTTTGCGACCCTCTTGACGTGGTTTCCGGTCTCCTTTGAGCGAAACTCTCCGGCGTGTCCCATTGTCGAGATCACCTCTTTTTGGGTCTCCTCTATGTCTTGATATAGTCTGGAGAGCTCTATCGTGCTTGCGATATAGACCCCGATCATTTTCATCTGGTTTATATCGGTTTGCCTAAACTCTTCGCTTTTAGAGATTTTATTGACGCACTGGAAAACACCGATTTTTCGGTTGTCTCTTGTTTTTAGAGGTATTGCTATTGTGCTTTTTGTTGTGTATCCGGTCTGCTCGTCCATCTCTTTGTTAAATCTGGTATCCTCATAGGGATTGTTTACTATCTGTGCTTTTTCTTCGGCAAATACTGAGCCTACTATACCGCTATCTGCAGACACCTCCAACCTGTCAACTCCATGAGCCACTCTTGTCCAGAGGATATTTTTCTCCTCATCGTAGAGCCATATCGTTGCTCTGTCGGCTTTGATTATATCCCTACCCATATTGGCAAGTAGACCCAAAAGCTTATCAGAATCAGTCTCGTCCGCTATTTTGGAGGCATATTCAAAAATAGTGTTTATTCTGTAATTTAGGTATATAACTTTCAAAATCGTACTGGCAAAGTTTACGGCGTAGGTAACTAGCCTAAAATCACTCTCCGTAAAGTCGTCTTTGCCGCCGTTTTTATTGAGCACCTGCAAGGCTCCGATTGTCTCGTCGGTCGGATTTTTAATTGGAACCACGATAGTATTTTTCAGTTCATACCCTGTCTTTTTTTGGATGGCATCATAGAATCTAGGGTCGTCTTTTGGATTGTTGCACATAACAGGTAGTTCGTTTTTTACCGAGAATCCGGCAAGCCCTCTGTCTATCGGTATATACTCCGCCTCTATGCCGTCAGCGGTACTGGACCATATAGCGTACGCTTTGTCATCATAAAACCACACGGTAGCCCTCTCGGCTCCAGTCAGTTTTTTTGCAAACTCGCAAAGAAGCCCCTCTAGCTGCAAATAATCCTTTTCGTTTGCTATGAGCTCGGAATAGTGCATTATTGTTTCTAAAGAGTTTTTGTAATACATCGGCATAGTGCAAACCTTCTCTAAAGCAGCGGCTTTTTAGTTAGTATTATATCAAAAGCAACCGGATATATACAACTTTATGATAAATGTTTATTATTTTTTGAGCATCTCCAAAATTTCTCTTGTCGAGGCCGAATCGAGCGCTGTAAAACCGTCCAATGTGGATAGACTCCTATCTGCCCCCTTTTGGATGAGGATATTTACCACATTCTCTTTTTTTGCGGACGCAGCATATATAAGGCAAGTTGCCCCGTTTACGTTTTGGTTATTTATATCGACACCTGCATCGACCAAATATCCTATAAGTTCTATATTATCCGAAAAGCACGCCGCCCAAAGCGGATTCGTGAAATCGTTATTTCTTTTATTCTTATCTGCTCCGGCCTCTATGAGTAGTTTTGCTATTTGCAGATTACCGTCTCTGCATGCCGTAATCAGCGGGGTGTCGCCGTTTGTATACTGTTTATCTATGTCTGCCCCAAACCCTTTTGACTCTAGCCATACGGCAAGTTCCGGATTTAGGCATTTATCTTTTTTTGAGCACGCTTCCTGCGCAGATACGTCAAAGCCGAATATCTCTTGTATCTCTACCGGATCAAAACCGCTCATCATTTTCTCACCGGACTTCATTAGCGGACGTTTAATTAGTAGCGGATCTTTTAGCATAGCCTCCAGCGCACCGTCTTCGTCTAGGTCGGCAGGCTTCACAATACCGTCTTTGATTGCCGGAGCAGTCATATTGAACCAGTCGGAGAGCTGTTTATTTCCAAAATATTTTCTAAGCTCCCCCTTTTCCCATTTTTCGGCCAAAAGATTTTTAACATCCAATATATGACCCAGCCCCACAAGGGCATTTTTTTGTCTACTATTCCCGCCGCACCCGGGCTTTTCGTAAAAGGTGATAAGCATTGTTTGAAACTCCATATACATTAATATTGAAAAAATGAAATGCATTTTAATTTCCGCTTCACAAAAACAACTAATATGAACTTTACGTTAAAATCTCATCGGCGCAACGGGTAGTTGCTTTGCAATAAAAGAGGAAAGTCCGGGCTACAGAGGTCAGGATTTCGTCTAACGGACGGCCGCCGTGAGGCGAGGGATAGTGCAACAGAGAGTAGACTACCGGATTTTTCCGGAAAAGGTGAAAGGGTGGGGTAAGAGCCCACCGCTTTTTGGGTAACCAAAAAGGCATTGTAAACCCAATCCGTAGCAAGAAAGGCGTGGTAATTGACCTCACAAAATGCCTTTCGCAAGAGCTTTATGGCGACATAAAGAATTAGATAAATAACTACCGACTACAGAACCCGGCTTATAGTTGCGCCAACATAATCATATCGGCCCCCCCAAACCCCCAAAAATCAAAAAAAATCAATAAACCCCAAAAAAAATCAAAACCCCCCTTGACAACCCCAAAACTTTCAGCTACAATTCCGGCCTCAAACAAGTT
>ERZ650312.765-NODE-765-length-18077-cov-24.389191_pt1 | contig 18077 bp, 12 predicted proteins | sample MGYA00376248_ERZ650312 | MGnify/ENA primary metagenome ERZ650312 (study PRJEB26733, sample SAMN07839316) | wastewater metagenome | biome: urban; feature: wastewater treatment plant; material: waste water | place: USA: North Carolina | collected 2016-07-28 ... | reverse complement strand
CCACGCCGTCCCGGCTTACTCCGGCTCCCACGCGATGACATCCTGGTGCTCCTGATCTACCTTTACCCGCCTCAGGTCCTTGGTATTCAGCTCCAGCTTGGTGCGCGACCAGCCTTGCGCCACGGCTTGCGTGGCGTACCACTCGCGCTCGGCGGGGTCGGCCAGTTTGGTCAGCAGCGTCACGATATGGAACCACGGCAATTGGGCAGCAGGCTGCTGCCCAAATTGGCTATCGGGGCAGCGCCCTGCAGCCATTTATCAAATGAACAGACTTTGCGGCCAACCTTGGCGCGGTAAACGTTGGGCTGCGTAGATTTAGGCCAAGCTACCGTGCTTGCTACTACAAGTCAGACGACAAGCCACGAAATAAATTTCCAATTGAATAATCAGACTCGAACCATTTTTTTCTCAACGAGTAAACTCGCCATACAGCATCGGCAAACCGCGACTGCAACTCATAAGGTGGAATTGGAGCGTTTGTTTCGACAAATTTGGCCTGAGAAATATTCAACATCGAGCCGCTTGTGCCAGTTGCTTTCTTGGTCAATTCATCCTTGAACTTCAAGTCGGCAAGCAAGAATTTCAAATATTCATTCCTTGCAACACCGTGGGAACATGTAATCTGCCATAATTTATCTGGCAAAAATGCGCTTTCACAATCTTCTTCCACAAGGCATGCCGCCGCCACCAATTCTCTCGTATTTGCCCGACTAAACAGCAAATCACCCATAACAGGAAATATCAGATCACGATCCACAATAGAAGGATCAACAACTTTTGCTTCTGCTCGCTTAAAGTAACCAGAAGAAACCGAACTTACTTTAAGTACACCCAAAGTTCCCTCGACATATTCGGCATCTGTGCTTGGAGCGCTCCAGCCTGACTTGATTTTCTCAATTAGCGTGCCAAGAGGCTTAACTGGCCACCCCTTCGGATTGGTGACAGGATCACCGAACATGTCGAGGAAAGTGGCGCGCAGGAAGTCGTCGGCGAGGGCGATGGCTTGGGCGCGTTTGCGACGCAGGCCGTCGGCCTTGTCGAGGATGGCGGCAATGCGTTTTTGTTCTTCGAGGGGAGGAAGATTGATTTCAATACCTTCAAGTTTTTTCTTTGTAATATGTTGCAGGCCAACTCCGCCATGAGCCTGATCGATCATCAGGTGAATACTTGCATTCAATGAATGATACAAAAACCGCTTATCAACAACTTCAGAATCAATTTTAACATTAAAGATATGCTGGTTTAAATAGGCATCACCACGTGTCCACATGAAAGCGCCAAAAGATGTGCCTGGCGTACCCGACCAAGAAAAAAGTAAATCTCCATTTTTTACTTTGTATTTCTCCTCAATAGATTTAATGCAGTAGTTGAATGACTTAGATTCATCATTCAAATTCTGGATTCGGATAATTGGAACACCAGACTCTTCCCAGTCATTCGCATTAAATGCTTTCCCATTTACAAAATCGCAGATTGCGCCAAGCTTAACTTTCTCACTCATCCCAACATCCCCTCCAACTCCAACAACTCACGCTGGATCTCCGCCTCCAGCGCCATCAGCCGCTTCAGGATTTCACGCGGGTCCTCAAACTGTTCGGCTTCGTACACCTGTTGTTTGTAGCGGTTGATCGACAGATCATAATTCTGCGCCACCAGATCAGCCTTGGGTACGCCAAAAGCCTGCTGGGTGCGGTCGCTGAATTCACCGTCACGGTCGCACCAGCGCTGGTATTGCGCGAGGATGTCGGGGATGTTGTTGTCTTTGATCGGTTGGCGCTTGTCGTCCAGCGAGTAGCCGTCGGCCTTCATGTCGTAGAAAAACACCTCGTCGGTGCTGCCGCCCTTGCTGAAAATGATGATGGCGGTAGAGACGCCGGCGTAGGGCTTGAACACGCCGCTGGGCAGCGAAATCACCGCTTCCAGCTGGTTGTCTTCAATCAGGTGTTTGCGCAGTTGCAGGTGGGCTTTGGACGAGCCGAACAGCACGCCATCCGGCACGATGGTGGCGGAGCGGCCGCCGGTTTTCAGCATGCGCAGGATAAGCCCAATAAATAGCAGCTCGGTTTTTTTGGTTTTCACCACGCGCAGGATGTCGGGGGCGACGTCTTGCTCGTCCAGGCTGCCCTTGAATGGCGGATTGGCCAGGATGAGGTCAAAACTGCTTTTGGCCGCCTGCGGGCGTTTTTCGGCAAAGCCCTGGCTGAGGGTGTCCTGATAATGGATATCCGGCGCGGCCACGCCGTGCATGATCAGGTTCATGCTGGCGATGCGCAGCATGGTGGCGTCAAAGTCGAAGCCGTGGAACATGTCGTGGTCGATGTGTTGGCGGTGTTCGCCCAGCAGATCGCCGGAATACAGCGTGGTGGTTTCGGTTTCGCCCTTGTCGTTGACGAAGGTTTCGCTGTGCGTACCCGCCTCGCTGCTGTGGCTGCGCAGCAGGTAGTCGTAGCTTTCCACCAAAAAGCCGCCGGTGCCGCAGGCTGGGTCGCAGATGCGGTCGGTGGGCTGCGGCTGCATCAGCTCGACCATCAGGCGGATGATGTGGCGCGGGGTGCGAAACTGGCCGTTGATGCCGGCGGTGGTGAGCTTGCCCAGCAGGTATTCGTATAGATCGCCCTTGGTGTCGCCTTGCTCCAGCGGCAGGTTGTGCACCGCCTCAACCGCCTTGGCCAGCAGGCTGGGCTTCTGGATCATCAGCTGGGCGTCTTTCATGAAGTCGGCAAACAGGCTCGCTTCGCTACCGGAACGTTCGGCCAGCGCACGAAAGTGGCGGAACACACGGTCGCGCACGTGCGGCAGCATGTCTTCGGCGCCGTAGTGGCGCCAGGTTTCCCAGCGGCAGTCTTGTTCGTCGTCGTTAAAACGGCGGTTGAAGGCTTTGCCGGTAAGGGTGCTGCGGCGCTCGTCCTTGCGCTCTTGCATGTCCAACAGACGCGAGTACATCAAAAAGGTGATTTGCTCGATGACGGTCAGCGGGTTGGTGATGCCGCCGGTCCAGAAGTCGGTCCAGAGGCTGTCGATTTTGTTTTTGAGTTCGCCGGTGATCATGGCTTTCCTTAGTAATGTGCCGCGCCTGGGGTTGGCCCGGCCAATGCGGGCGGTTCGCCAAAGCTGCGGATAATACCAGTGAGTTCGCCCAGTTGCTCATCGCGCGGGAAGAGCCCGCCGATGCCTTCCCCGTGGATGCTGGTGAACGGCGCTTCGAACAGCGCATCCAGGCGGATGCTGCCGGATTTGCAAATTTGGTCTTTGAGCATGCCCAAAAAGCGCAGTTGCTGGCTGTCCAGCCGGTGGCGCTGGGCAAAATCGGCAAAACGGGCTTCTACTGCTTTGGCGTCCATGCCGACGATGCTGCGCAGGATGTCCGCCAGCGGCGCGGCGGTGTCGGCATAGAATTCGCGCAGCACTTGCAGGTCAACCCCCGGATGGCGGGTGTGAATCAGGCTGTTGAGCTGGTCAAGCTCGGCATCGGTGACACGCTGGCCATCGCGGATTTTTTGCAGCACCGGGCTGCTGTCAAACAAGGAACGCAAGGCGGCCTCGACGCTTTGGCGGTAGATGGTGGCGTCCACCGAGCGGATATTGGTTTTGCGCACTTCGACATGGTATTCGCTGATGTCTTCGGCAATATCGACAAAGGTCGGGCCGGGGCCGAGCTGCGGGGCCGGGCGCTCGGCCAGGTGCATCAGCTCGCGCAGCGCCAGGCGGCTGGCTTCCAGCCGGGCAAAGTCGGGGTGATGCCAATAGCTGTCGCTCTGAATGGCCTTGAGTTCGTCGGCTTTGGCCCGTACGGCGTTGAGGTTGGGCGGCAGGCGCGCCAGCCAGGCGAGGATGTCGGCCCGGCAGGCGTTGGCTTGGTCTGGCTTGGCAATGGCTTCGTGCTGGGCATTGGCCAGCAGGATGTCCCAGCGCAGGGCATCGCCCTGGCCGCGCAGGTCCAGCGCGTTGAGCAAGGGGGCGATGGTGTCAGCCAGCATTTGGGCGGTGGCCGGCGCAAAGGCGTTGACATTGGCCGCATCGCGCGCCAGTTGCACGGCGGGCCAGTGGTCTCGCACGGCAATGGTCTGGTCGTTCAGCGCGCGGGCATCCGCCAGCAGCAGCTCGCACACGCTGGCAAAGGCGGCTGGCTCGTGGCCGCGCAGGGCGGCGTGCGCCAGCGCCAGCCGGGCTTCGTAACGACGCTGGGCCAGCGATTTGGGCGCTTTGGGTTCGGCTTCTTGCGGCTCCATTTCGTGGTAGGCAAAGTTGTTCCAGTGGTCGAAGATCAAAAATTCTTTTTTGTCTTCGCCTTTGCCAAACAGGTCAGGACACAGGCGTGTGCCACGGCCGATCATCTGCCAGAACTTGACCTTGGATTTCACTGGCTTGGCAAACACCAGGTTGACCACTTCGGGCACGTCGATGCCGGTGTCGAGCATGTCTACCGAGATGGCAATGCGCAGGGCGTGGTTTTTGCAGTTTTCGGCGCCTTTGAAGTCGTCGATCAACTGCTCGGCGCGCGATTCGTCAGAGTGGATCACCGCACAGAACTTGCCGGCCAATTGCGGATACAGCTCGTCGAACAGCTCGGCCAGCAGGCGGGCATGGCGGATATTGCGGGCAAAGATGATGCTTTTGCCCGGCAGTTGGCCATCGGCGTCACGAATGCCCTTGTCCATCAGGTTGCGCAGGATGACGCGGTTGGTGTCTTTGTTGTACACCGCCTGATTGATGTCCTCGCCGTCGAATTCCAGCGTATTGGGGTCGATACCCTGGTCTTCAAGCTGGGCAATCTGCTCGTCGCTCAGGTCATGGCCCTTGATGCCCTCGCGCATGAATTTGGTGGTGTGGGTGACCACACGGAACGGCGCCAGATTGCCATCACGCACGGCGTCTTCCAGCGTGTAGTTGGCGGTGGGGGTTTTGTAGTCGCACCCAAACAGGCGGCAGGTGCTGCGGCTGACCATCTCCACCGGCGTGGCGGTGAGGCCAACTTGCAAGGCGTCAAAGTAGCTGAAGATATCGCCGTACTGGTTGTAAATCGAGCGGTGCGATTCATCGGCAATGATCAGATCAAAGAAACCCACGTCAAAGTTTTCGTACTGGTTGATCAGCCCCTGGTAAATGCCGATGTAGATGCGGGCATCCTGCCTGGCGACTTCGTTTTGCTGGCCAAAGACATAAATGGGCTCTTTCAGGTAGTCGTTGAACGCCTTTTTGGCCTGTTTGCGCAGTTCTTTGCGGTCGCACAAAAACAGAATGCGCTTGGCCCACTTGGCTTCGATCATCAATTTGGACAGCGCAATGGCGACGCGGGTTTTGCCGGTGCCGGTGGCTTGCACGATCAGCGCCTTGCGATGCTTGCTGGCAAAGCGTTCTTTGATGCGGGTCAGCGTTTCGATCTGGTACAGGCGGCCGGCAATCTTGCCGTCAGCTTGCGCTTGTAGCAGGTCCTGCCGGTGCTGACGCTGAAAGCCGATGCGGTATTGCAGGGTGTCCTTGCTGTAAAAGCCGTACACCTTGCGCGGCGGGTAGCCCATCGCATCGTCCCACACCCAGATATCATGGCCATTGGTAAAAAAGATCATGGGCCGTTGGCCGTGCATTTTTTCCAGGCCATCGGCGTAGTCCTTGGCCTGCGCCTGCCCGGCGCGCGCGTCTTTGTTGGTGCGCTTGGCTTCAATCACCGCCAGCGGCTTGCCGTTATCGTCCCACAGCACATAGTCGGCATAGCCGATGCCGGAGGGGGTGGACTGATGCTGGACTTTGACTTCGAGGCCCACCGTGGCGCTGGTTTGCCCGCCTTGCGGCGCCTTCCAGCCTGCCCGCGCCAGATCGCGGTCGATCAGGTACTGGCGGGTGTTGTCTTCGGAGAAGTGCAGCTGTTCGGCCACATTGGCGGCCTGGTGCGCCATGGCGGCGATTTCTGCCTCAGGCGCAGGCTGGTTGGCCGCATTGATGGCGTCGCGCATGGCCTTCTCGGCCGCCCGCAGCGATTCCAGCTCGGCCAGCATGGCCTGGATTTTTGCGTCTTTGGCGGCGTTTTCTTCGGCCAGGCGCTTTTTTTCGCGCTTGATGGCCGCCTTGGTGTCTGCGCCTTCTAGGGGTGGCTCGCGAAACGCCGGAAAATCCTCGGCCTTGCCGCCGATAATCGCAACATGCAGCCAGCGCGCAATCTGCCAGGCTTCATGCAGGGCGCGGTTGGCGTCCATGGCGCGGATTTCTTCGCCATGGGCGGCGCTATTGCCCAGCTTGCGCAGCAGGTGAAATTTATCAAGCACCAGTTTGTCGGCCAGCATCGCAAAGCTGGCGTTGTTCAATAGGTCGATGAACTTGGACTGTGGCGCTTGCGGCAAACGCAGGTGGGTATAGAGGTGATCGACGATGCGCTCGGCAAAGTTGCGCAATTTGACCAGCGCGCTTTCCGGGTCGCGATGCAAATACTGCTCGGCATACGCCGCCAGATTGGCCAGATCGGGGTGGCTGGCCCGCAGGGGTTCAAAATTGATTGAGGGTAACTCTTGCATCCACGTATCTGGCATCTCGCCAATCGGGTAGCCGAATATTTGCGAGAAGCGCACCAGCCTCCATCGTTAATTGTCTGTGCTCGTCTGGCAAGCCAAGAGCTGCCCACCACAACACAACATCAGGCGCGTTTTATCCGCTGCGCTCAATCCGATGTCCTGTACTCCCTTAGTACCCCCAGATGCTGGCACGCGGCAAAGTGTGATAGCGCGGTCAGGCATAACCTGGCCAATCATACGACAAAAGAATTTTCATGGCGCTTTCAGACATTTTTTTCTGCTGCCATTTTCCACGCCCCCAACACCCGCTCCAGCACCGCCTCCCCCTCCAGCAAGCAATCCACCTCCACCAGCCCTTCCATCCCGCGCAGCCAGGTCAGCTGGCGTTTGGCCAGTTGGCGGGTGGCGGCGATGCCTTGGTCGATCAGTTGCTGGCGGTCGATGTCGCCGTCCAGATAATGCCAGGCCTGGCGGTAGCCGACGCAGCGCATCGAGGGCAGGCCGAGGTGGAGTTCCGGCCAGGCGGCGCGCAGGGCGCGCACTTCGTCCAGCAGGCCGGCGTCGAGCATTTGGGTGAAGCGGGTGGCGATGCGTTGGTGCAGCACGCTGCGCTCGCTGGGCAGCAGGGCGATTTTCAGCAGCCGCCAGGGCAGCGGGTCGTGTGGGCGTTCGGCGATCAGCGCGCTCATCGGCTGGCCGGTCAGGCGGTGGATTTCCAGCGCGCGCTGGATGCGCTGGGCGTCGTTGGGGGCCAGGCGGGCGGCGGTGGCGGGGTCGATGCGCGCCAGTTCGGCGTGCAGCGCCGGCCAGCCGCGTTCGGCGGCCAGTTGATCCAGCTCGGCGCGCACGGCGGGGTTGGCGGCGGGCAGGTCGGACAGGCCGTCTTGCAGCGCCTTGAAATACAGCATGGTGCCGCCGGCCAGCAGCGGCACGCGCCCGCGCGCGGTGATTTCGGCCATCAACTGGCGGGCGTCCTGGGTGAATTGCGCGGCGGAATAGGCGTGCGGCGGGTCGATGATGTCGATCAGGTGGTGCGGAACTTGCGCTTGTTCGGCGGCGCTGGGTTTGGCGGCGCCGATGTCCATGCCGCGATAGACCAGGGCGGAATCCACGCTGATGATTTCCACCGGGATGTGGCGGGCCAGGGCCAGGGCCAGGGCGGTTTTGCCAGAGGCGGTGGGGCCCATCAGCAGGATGGCGGGCGGCAGGGGGGCAAGGGTGTCGGTCATGGTGGGGAAAGGGTTACTGGCCGCGCATGAACAGGCCGTCGAGTTCTTTCATCGACAAGGCCCGCCAGGTGGGGCGGCCGTGGTTGCACTGGCCGGAGCGCTCGGTGGCTTCCATATCGCGCAGTAGCGCGTTCATTTCCGGCAGGGTCAGGCTGCGGTTGGCGCGCACCGCGCCGTGGCAGGCCATGGTGGCCAGCAGGGCGTTGCGGTGTTCGGTCAGCGCCTGGCTGCCGCCGTGTTCGCGCAGCTCTTGCAGCATGGCGCGCGCCAGCGGCACCGGGTCGGCGTCTTTCAGCAGGGCCGGCGCGGCGCGCACCGCCAGCTGGCCGGGGCCGAGCACGGCCAGCTCCAGCCCCAGGGCGGCCAGCGCCTCGGCGTGGTCGTGGGCGGCGGCGGTTTCCAGCCGGTCGGCGGCAAAGGCCACCGGCAGCAGCAGCGGTTGCTGGACGATGGCCTGGGCGTCGAACTGGGTTTTCAGGCGCTCGTAGACAATGCGCTCGTGGGCGGCGTGCATGTCCACCACCACCAGGCCATCGGCGTTTTGCGCCAGGATGTACACGCCGTGCAGTTGCGCCAGGGCAAAGCCCAGCGGCGGCAGGGCGTCGTCGTGGCGGGTTGGCAGGCTGGCGGCGGATGGCGGCGCGTCGGGCTGGCTGGGCGGCGTGCTGGCGGCCTGTTCGGCTTCGCGCACGCCGGCAAACAGGCTGGCGTAAAAGCCGCTGCCGCCGCCGTGCTCGGCCACCGACAAGGGCAGGCGCGACTGGCGCGGCGCACTGTCGTAGCGCAGGCCGCCGCCCGAACTGCCCCCGCCCGAGCCGCCACCGCTGGCTGGCCGGCGCGGCGGCTCAAAGCTGCCGAGCAAGGGCGCGCGCGCGCCGCTGGCGGCAGGGGCGTCCAGCGCGTCGGCCGCGCCTTCCGCCGGGCTGTCGGCGCCGGCTTTGCTGGCGGCCAGCGCCTTGTTCACCGCATGAAAAATAAACTGATGCACCGCCTGCGCTTCGCGAAAGCGCACTTCCACCTTGGTCGGGTGGACGTTGACGTCCACGGCGGCCGGGTCCAGTGTTAAAAACAGCGCGTAGCTGGGGTGGCGGTCGTGGTGCAGCACGTCGTGGTAGGCCTGGCGCACGGCATGATTCACCAGCTTGTCGCGCACAAAGCGGCCGTTGACAAAAAAATACTGCGCATCGCGGCTGCTTTTGCCCAGCGTCGGGCTGCCGGCAAAGCCGCTCAGCGTCAGGCCGGCGGCCTGGGCCTCCACGCTCAGCGCGCCGGCGGCAAAGTCATTGCCCAATAGCTGGCCGACGCGCTCGGCCAGGGTGTGCCGCGCCAGCCGCCAGCTGACCTTGCCATTGTGGCGCAAGGTCATCTCCACTTCCGGGTGGGCCAGGGCAATGCGCTCGAACGCGGCTTCGCAGTGGGCGTATTCGGTGTTGGGGCTTTTCAGGAACTTGCGGCGCGCCGGGGTGTTGAAATACACATCGGCCACTTCCACCGTGGTGCCTTCGGCATGCGCCGCCGGCTCGGGCGGGTGCAGCGCGCCATCCTGCGCCAGCACCTGCCAGGCCATCTCGGCGCCGGGCGGACGGCTGGTGAGGGTCAGCCGCGAGATGGCGGCAATACTGGCCAGCCCCTCGCCACGAAAACCCAGCGTGCCGACATGCTCCAGATCGTCCAGCGAGCGAATCTTGCTGGTGGCGTGGCGGTCCAGCGCCAGGGCCAGATCGTCGGCGGCAATGCCGCCGCCGTTGTCGTTCACCCGAATCAAGCGGATGCCGCCCTCGGCCAGATCCACCGTCACCCGGCTGGCGCCAGCGTCGATGCTGTTTTCCAGCAACTCTTTCAGCGCAGCGGCCGGGCGCTCCACCACCTCGCCAGCGGCAATCTGGTTGACCAGATGATCCGGCAGCCGCTGAATGCGCGCACTCATGCCGCCCCCCGCCGCTGCCGCCAGATTTCAATCACGCCGGGCAGGATGGACACCACGATAATGCCCAGGATCAACAGACTGAGATTGCTCTTCACCACCGGCATATTGCCAAACAGATAGCCGGCGTAGCAGAACGCACACACCCACAGCACCGCGCCCAGCACATTGAAGCGGGCAAATTGCAGGTAGGCCATATGGCCCATGCCGGCGACAAACGGGGCAAAGGTGCGCACAATCGGCACAAAACGCGCCAGCACAATGGTCTTGCCGCCATGGCGAGCATAAAACGCCTCGGTGCGCGCCAGATATTCGCGCCGAAAAATCCGCGAATCCGGCTTGGCGAACAAGCGCGCGCCGGCATGACGGCCAATCTGGTAATTGCAGGCATCGCCCAGAATGGCGGCGACAATCAGCAAGGCCACCAGCAGGTGGATATTCATACTGCCCAGCGCAGCCAGCGCGCCAGCCACAAACAACAGCGAATCCCCCGGCAAAAACGGCGTGACCACCAGCCCGGTTTCGCAAAACACAATCAGGAACAGGATCAGATAGATCCACGGCCCGTACACAGCCACCAACTCCGCCAGATGGCGGTCGATGTGCAGAATGAAATCCAGTAAAAAACTGACGAGTTCCATAGGCTTGGCAAGGTCTCGATAACAATAGGGGGCTAAAAAACGATACACAGCGCCAGACCGGCGCAGATTGGCCGATGGGGCGCTGTGGAAACTTGCCTGGAGGGGGTCCCCCCCGCCTGCGCGGGGACGACGCGGTGGAGAGGGAAACAGCAGCAGGGAAAGAGGGAAATGCGGCGATGTGATATGCAGCGCACCATCTTGAATGTTTACCCCACACAACACATTCAGACCACAAGCCGTCGCGCCTAGCCGCTGTTCACCCCCGTGTGTCGCGCCGAGCATCGCAGGAAGTCAGGGAGGTGTCCGGCCCGGCTAAGCGACGCCGCAGGCGGCGCGCCATTCCGGGGCGGCCCTGACTTTCGAGAAGCACAGGGCAGTCAGCCCGCAGGGCTGACCGCGACGCCCGGGTCGCCTTTCTTTGCCTACTTTCTTTGGCGAAGCAAAGAAAGTAGGGCGGGCACGGGGTGCAACCCCGTCTTAATCACCCCCAGCACACCCGCGCGCCAGCGCGGCCACACCCCCGCCACACCCAAAACCTCACACCACCGCTTCTTCCTTCGGCTTCACCGGCTTGATCATATGCTCGCGCTTCACCCCCAGCGCCAGGGCAATCGGGCTGGCCACCAGCACCGACGAATAAATGCCAAACACAATGCCGATGGTCAGCGCAGTGGCAAAACCATGCAGCGCCGGGCCGCCAAACACCAGCATGGACAGCACCATGGCTTCGGTCGAACCGTGGGTGATGATGGTGCGGCTCATGGTGGCGGTGATGGCGTTGTCGATCACCTGCGCCGTGGTCTTGCCGCGCATGCCGGATTTGCGGAAATTCTCGCGAATCCGGTCAAACACCACCACCGATTCGTTCACCGAATAGCCCAGCACCGCCAGCACCGCAGCCAGCACGGTCAGCGAGAACTCCCACTGGAACAAGGCAAAGCAGCCCAGAATAATCACCACATCGTGCATATTGGCCAGGATGGCGGCCACGGCAAAGCGCCATTCAAAGCGGATGGCCAGATACAGCATGATGCCGGCGCACACCAGCACCAGCGCGGTCAGGCCGCTGGTCACCAGCTCTTCGCCCACCTGCGGGCCGACAAACTCCACCTTGCGCAGCTCCACCTGGGTGTTGTCGGCTTGCAGCGCGGCCAGCACCTGATTGGACAGCTGGGCGCTGGTGCGGTCTTTCAGATTGGGCAGGCGAATCAGCACATCGCGGCTGGTGCCCAGGCTTTGCACGGTGGCTTCGCCCAGCTTGAGGCCGTCCAGCTTGCTGCGCACGCTGTTGAGCTCCACCGGCTGGGTGTATTGGACTTCCATCACCGTGCCGCCAGTGAATTCCACGCTGAAATGCAGGCCCTTGCTGAACAGGAAGAACACCGACAGCAAAAAGGTCAGCAGGGAAATCGCCGTGGTGAGCTTGCCATAGCTCATGAACGGGATGTCTTTTTTGAAATGCAGCAATTCCATTCGTGCTGTTCCCTTGTTAAACCGACAGTTTGGCCACGCGGCGGCGGCTGCCGTACACCAGATTGACCAAACCGCGCGACACCATCACCGCCGAGAACATCGAGGTGAGAATGCCCAGGCAGTGCACCACGGCAAAGCCGCGCACCGGGCCCGAGCCAAAAATCAGCAGGGCCAGGCCGGCAATCAGCGTGGTGATGTTGGAATCCAGAATGGTCGCCCAGGCGTGTTCGTAGCCGGCCTTGATCGCCGCCTGCGGGGTGACGCCGTTGCGCACTTCTTCGCGCACCCGCTCGTTGATCAGCACGTTGGCGTCAATCGCCATGCCCAGCGTCAGGGCAATGGCGGCGATGCCGGGCAGGGTGAGGGTGGCTTGCAGCATGGACAACAGCGCCACCAGCATCAGCACGTTCACCGCCAGCGACACGGCCGAGATCATCCCGAACACGCGGTAGTAGATCACCATAAAGATGGCGATGGCGACAAAACCGTACAGGGTGGAGTTAAAGCCCTTTTCGATATTGTCCTTGCCCAGGCTCGGGCCGACGGTGCGTTCTTCGATGATGTTCATCGGCGCGGCCAGCGAGCCGGCGCGCAGCAGCAGCGCCACGTCGTTGGCTTCGGCCGGGTTCATCGAGCCGGAGATCTGCACGCGGCCGCCGCCGATTTCACTGCGGATCACCGGCGCGGTCACCACTTCGGCCTTGCCTTTTTCCACCAGAATCATCGCCATGCGGCGGCCGATATTGTCGGCAGTCACCTGACGGAAGATGCTGGCGCCGGCGCTGTCCAGGTTGATGTGCACGGCGGCGGTGCCGTTTTCGTCAAAGCCGGGCTGGGCGTCGTTGATATTGTCGCCAGTCAGCTCGACGTCTTTCTTGACCAGAATCTTCTGCACGCCGCCACGGCCGGTGGCTTCGTCCAGCAGCTCATAGCCAGAAGGCACCAGGCCGGATTGCGCCTCGGCCACCTTGGCCGGGTCGTCTTCCACCATGCGCACTTCCAGCGTGGCGGTGCGGCCCAGAATATCCTTGGCCTTGGCGGTGTCCTGCACGCCCGGCAGCTGCACCACAATGCGGTTGGCGCCTTGCTGCTGAATCACCGGCTCGGCCACGCCCAGCTCGTTCACCCGGTTATGCAGGGTGGTGATGTTCTGCTTGACCGCGTCGGTCTGGATTTTGACGAACTCTTCCGGCTTGATGCTGATCACCAGCTTGTTCAGCGTGTCGTCGGTTTTCAGGGTGAGGTTGGGCAGCATGCGCGCCAGCACATCTTCGGCGGCCTTCAGCGAGGCAGCGTCGCGCATGCCCAGCTCCAGGCTGTCGCCCACGCGCTTGAGCGTGCCGTAGCGGATTTTCTTGGCGCGCAGCTCACGACGGATGTCGCCGCTGTAGCGCTCGATGGTTTTGTCCACCGCGGCTTTCATGTCCACTTCCAGCAGGAAGTGCACGCCACCGCGCAAATCCAGGCCGAGGAACATCGGGTGGGCTTTGAGCTTGGCGAACCAGGCCGGCGACGAGGACAGCAGGTTCAGCGCAATAATATAGTTGTCGCCCAGCTCTTGCTGGATCAGATCGCGGGCCTTGATCTGGGTGTCCGGATCGTGAAAGCGCACTTTCAGGCTATTGCCATCCAGATAAATGCCATCGGCCGGCAGCTTGGCGGCGGCCAGGGATTTTTCCACCCGATCCATCAGCGCGGTATCAATGGCAATGGCCGAGCGGGAGGTGGACACTTGCACCGCCGGGCTTTCGCCGTAGAAATTGGGCAGGGTATACAGGGTGGAAACGATCAGCGCCACGGCGATGATCAGGTATTTCCAGAGCGGATAACGGTTCATGAGGCGCGTCAGGGAAGCGGCCGCTGCGCGGGCGCGGCGGCCGTGAGGTGAACGGAAATTACAGCGACTTCAGCGTGCCTTTTTCCAGCTTGGTGCCAACGGCGGCACGCTGGACGACGATCTCGACGTTGTTGGCGATTTCCAGAGAGAGATATTCGGCGCCAGCCTTGGTGATGCGGCCAACAATGCCACCCTGGGTCAACACTTCGTCACCCTTTTGCAGGGCATCGAGCATGGCCTTGTGTTCTTTCATCTTTTTCTGTTGCGGGCGCACCATCAGGAACCAGAACAGAATGAAAATGCCGATCATCGGCAGAAATTGCATGAGCGCGGCTTGATCCATGATTGCTGTTTCGACCTTATAAAGGCGGCACAAAGGGTTAAGGCGGCCGCCGGGTTATCAAAATCGGGCCGGGGTCGGCAGTCCGACCGGGCATTGTAGCTGTGATGCGGGGGGCAAATCCACCGCCATCGTCATGTTGCAGCCGTAACCGACCCACAAAGCATGGCCGAGGTTCCCGGGGCAACGTCAGACCGCCATTCCCGCGGCAGAGACAACGAACTGGCTGTGGTTTTTCTGTCGCCTGCGTGGCCAGCGGGTTGACGGCGTGGCACACGAACGGCAATCTGCCGGTTTCAAACGTTTGTTTGCGACCCTTGATATGGCATTTACCCCCTCCGCCCGCACCCTCAAGCGCCTGATCAACCTGTGGCCGCCGTTTTTGGGCGCCGGCATCCGCGTGCTGCACATCAGCGACGACTTTCGTCAGGCCGAAGTGATGCTCAAACTGGGCCTGAGCAACCGCAACTATGTGGGCGTGCACTTTGGCGGCAGCCTGTACGCCATGACCGACCCATTTTACATGCTGCTATTGATGCGCAGCCTGGGGCCGGATTATGTGGTGTGGGACAAAGCCGGCCATATCGACTACCTCCAGCCCGGCCGTGGCCGGGTATACGCCCGCTTTACCCTGGACGACAGCACCCTGGCCACCATCCGCGCCGCCACCGCCCACGGCGACAAATACCTGCCCGAACTGACGGTGGACGTGGTGGACGAACACGGTCAAGTGGTGGCGCAGGTGCGCAAGACACTGTACGTCCGGCGCAAGCCAGGCAAACCAGCCAGCGCATGAACTTATTCCCAAAAAATGTTTGGAATTGCCCCGCAGCGGGGTATGCTCGCCAGACTGGAAATTCATGCATTCACAAGGCTACCCCATGAGCACCACCCCGCTGCACCCGGAAACCCTGGCCATCCGCGCCGGCAAAGAAACCTCGGACTACCAAGAACACAGCCAGGCGATGTTTTTGACCTCCAGCTTCAAATCCGCCTCGGCGGCCGAAGCCGCCAAGCTGTTTTCCGGGGAAATCCCCGGCTACACCTATTCGCGCTTCACCAACCCCACCGTCAGCGCCTTTCAGGCGCGGCTGGCGGCGCTGGAAGGCGGCGAGCGCGCCGTGGCCACCGCCAGCGGCATGGCCGCCATCCACGGCCTGGTGCAGGCGTTTTTGTCTGCCGGCGACCATATTGTGGCCTCGCAAAGCCTGTTTGGCGCCACCGTGCAGCTGCTAGGCAATATCCTGCCGCGCTTTGGCATTGAAGTGACTTTTGTCGCCGCCACCGACCTGGACGCCTGGCGCGCCGCCGTGCAGCCCAACACCAAGCTGTTTTACCTGGAAACCCCGTCCAACCCGCTGACCGAAATCATCGATATCCGCGCCGTGGCCGACATCGCCCACGCTTGCGGCGCGCTGCTGGCGGTGGACAACTGCTTCTGCTCGCCAGCGCTGCAAAAGCCGCTGAGCCTGGGCGCCGACCTGGTGGTGCACTCGGCCACCAAATACATCGACGGCCAGGGCCGCGTGCTGGGCGGCGCCGTGGTGGGCAGCCACGAGCTGCTGGAAAAGCTGTATTTGTTTGTGCGCAGCGCCGGCCCCACCCTGTCGGCCTTCAACGCCTGGGTGCTGCTCTCCGGCCTGGAAACCCTGTTTGTGCGCATGGAGCGCCAATGCGCCAACGCCCTGCAACTGGCCCGCTGGCTGGAAACCCACCCGGCCATCGAAAAAGTGTACTACCCCGGCCTGCCCAGCCACCCGCAGCACGAACTGGCCATGCGCCAGCAAACCGCCGGCGGCGCGGTGGTGAGCTTTATCGTCAAGGGCGGACGCGAAGCCGCCTGGAAGCTGATTGACTCCACCCAACTGGTGTCGATCACCGCCAACCTGGGCGACGTGAAAACCACCATCACCCATCCGGCCACCACCACCCACGGCCGCGTGGCGCCGGAAGTGCGGGAAAAAGCCGGCATCGTCGAAGGCCTGGTGCGCGTGGCCGTTGGCCTGGAACACCCCGCCGACGTGCAAGCAGATCTGGCGCGCGGCCTGGAAGGCTGAACCCAAGCCCTTGAATGGGCCGGATACTGAAACGTGGGGACAGAAGCGGATTTGTCTTGTAAGTGAGACAAATCCGCTTTTTTTATGCCGCTGCGAGATGGAGCGGGGGAAAATACTGGCGGACCGCGCACCGGACGCGGGGTTAATTGATATTAATACCGATAACAATCATGTTGTTATGCTTTGACGACCGGTTCATCCCCACTGGCGCGGGGAACAGAGCCCCATCTCTGCTAACTCTGCCGCAGTACACGGTTCATCCCCGCTGGCGCGGGGAACAGAGCGCCTTCAGATAGTTGATGTTGAGCTGGGTCGGTTCATCCCCGCTGGCGTGGGGAACAGGCGGCCGGCCGGGTGGCGGGCAATGCAAAGGGCGGTTCATCCCCGCTGGCGCGGGGAACAGCGCTGAATTGGATTCTGAGCGAAAGGAGATTTCCGGTTCATCCCCGCTGGCGCGGGGAACAGGCGCTGGCATCAGCCACGGCCGGTGTGGCCAGCGGTTCATCCCCGCTGGCGCGGGGAACAGTGGTCAGCTGGACATCACCGACCGTCAGCCGCGCGGTTCATCCCCGCTGGCGCGGGGAACAGGGTCATCAGGTTGGCGCGCCGGAAAAGCGGGCCGGTTCATTCCCGCTGGCGCGGGGAACAGCAAAAATTTTTACTCGTGGTGTTGACGCGTTTCGGTTCATCCCCGCTGGCGCGGGGAACAGGTCATTCTCGTTGGCATAGAACGCGGTGCCGGCGGTTCATCCCCGCTGGCGCGGGGAACAGCCATCCGCCTTAAAATACTTAGGCCAATCTGGCGGTTCATCCCCGCTGGCGCGGGGAACAGGCCAAATCACGGGGCCATCTCGGATGGGTCTTTCGGTTCATCCCCGCTGGCGCGGGGAACAGTAAGCGCCGCATCGGCGCAGGTATACGCCACGCGGTTCATCCCCGCTGGCGCGGGGAACAGAGCTCAGAGCGGGTCATGATCCGGGCCAGCAACGGTTCATCCCCGCTGGCGCGGGGAACAGTGCAATATTTTTGCGTGGCATTACTGGTGCTCCGGTTCATCCCCGCTGGCGCGGGGAACAGGATGCCGGCCTGGCCCGACAGAAACCGGCTGACGGTTCATCCCCGCTGGCGCGGGGAACAGACCGGATGCCAAAGCCAGATCACTGAGCGCCGCGGTTCATCCCCGCTGGCGCGGGGAACAGGTTGTGGTTGTGGAGGGCATTCACCAAGCAATGCGGTTCATCCCCGCTGGCGCGGGGAACAGGCTGGTAGTCGCGTCTGGGCTAACCTGGGCGACGGTTCATCCCCGCTGGCGCGGGGAACAGACTGAGCCGGAGCAGGAGGGTGGAGAATGAGCCGGTTCATCCCCGCTGGCGCGGGGAACAGGGCGCCGGGCAGTCCAGGGTGCTGACTGCGCGCTTGCCGGACGCGCTACATGCTCAGATTGACGCGCTGCATGCGCAGCTTGGGGCAGGCACGCGGACAGATGCCGTTCGCCTGGCGCTGATCGGTAAAATCGGCGATGCCAGTACGACACTGAGCGTGGCTGCTTTTGGCACGAATCAGCGTCATGATGTTACCCTGGATTTACGTCAGTGGCATTTCGAGCCTGACAAGCAAGATCCGGTCTTCTCTCTGGGGCTTTTGCCGGTATCGCCGAAAGCGATTCCTGTCCTTGCCCAGGTTCAACCGAACTCTGCAGCCAGTAAAGCCGGTTTGCAAGCTGGGGACCGGATCGTTAAAGTCGATGGTCAGCCATTGACGGCATGGGAGACATTTGTTGGTCTTGTGCGCGATAATCCGGGCAAGCCGCTGGTGCTGGATGTGAAACGACAAGGCAGTTCATTGTCGGTTACATTGGTGCCGGAGGTAAAACAAGAGAGTAAACAGGCTCAGGGTTTTGCAGGCGTAGTGCCTAAAGTGATTCCTTTGCCTGCAGAGTATAAAACTGAGCGCCAGTATGGGCCGTTTGTTGCTGTCATCGAAGCGTCCGGGAAAACCTGGCAATTGATGAAGTTAACGGTCAGCATGTTGGGCAAACTAATAATCGGCGACGTTAAGCTGAACAACCTGAGT
>ERZ650312.764-NODE-764-length-18084-cov-7.003494_pt1 | contig 18084 bp, 18 predicted proteins | sample MGYA00376248_ERZ650312 | MGnify/ENA primary metagenome ERZ650312 (study PRJEB26733, sample SAMN07839316) | wastewater metagenome | biome: urban; feature: wastewater treatment plant; material: waste water | place: USA: North Carolina | collected 2016-07-28 ... | reverse complement strand
CACGGGCACCCCTTCAAATCGCGGGTCCGCCTTGATGTTCTTGGTCAGGACATAGCCATCCATCTCCGGCATTTCTGCGTCGACCAGAATGAGGCGGATTTCGTCGCGCAAATTGCCCTTGATCTGCTGGGTATGCGCAGCGATGCCCTGCAGTCGGGTCCAGGCCTCCATGCCATTGGTCGCATGTTTGTGCCGCACCCCGAGCTTGTCTAGGACTTCGGCAATTTTGCGCCGGGCAACGACGGAATCATCGACAAAAAACACATTGGTATCTTCATCCACCTGCGCTGGCGGAATATCGACAATCATCGCCTCGCCGAAGGCATTGGCGAGGATTTGCTCGACGTCGAGCAGCGACACCAGCGTCCCGTTCTCCAGTTCAGTGATCGCGGTGATCAACCCTTGATTCGACGACAGAACGCTTTCAGGCGCGCGCACTTTTTCCCAGTCGACACGGATGATGCGGTCGACCTCATGCACCAGGAAACCCAGCGTGCGCTTCGAGTACTCGGCAACCATCATGGTCTTGCCACGCTCTGCCGGCACGTTCTTCGGATCGAGGAAGCTGATCAGCGAAAGCACCGGAATCACGTTGCCACGCAAGGAAACAAGCCCTTCAACCCCTTGCGGCATGTTCGGCGTCTTGGTGATGTGCGGGGTCCGGCCGACCTCGCGCACCTTGAACACGTTGATCCCGAAAGTCTCGCGCGTTCCCAGCGAAAACAGCAGGATTTCCATCTTGTTGGAGCCCGCGAGACGGGTCCGCGCATCGACGCTGTCGAGCAGATTTTTCTTTTCTATCAGGTTCATTGACATTGTCTTACTCCTGCGAGATCACAGCTTCAGGATGCCGGCTTGACGACGGGAACCGATCCCAACAGGCGCCGCGTGAGTGTTTCGGACAGTTTCTGCGCCTCGAATTTTGGCACATACTCATCGACACCGACCGACTTGCCGAGCTGCTGATTGGACATGCCCGACAAGGACGAGTGCATGATGACCGGAACACCGGCGAAACGCGGATCGGTCTTGATCTTCTTGGTCAGGATGTAGCCGTCCATTTCCGGCATCTCGATGTCGGTCAGCACCAAGCTGACGAGGTCGGTAATCTCCTGACCCGAAGCTTCGGCGTAGGCCGCGATCTTTTCCAGCTCGTTCCACGCGTCGCGACCGTTGATCGAACTCACGTATTTGACGTTCATCGCCTCCAGCGTGCGCGTGATCTGCTTGCGCGCCACGATCGAATCGTCGGCGAAGAACACGGTCAGCTTCGGGTCGTTCAACGGCTTGATGTTGCGATAGACCACTTCGTCGTCGTAGTTGGTCGTTTCCGACAAGACCTTCTCGACGTCCATCATCATCACCAGACGGCCGTCAGGCAGTTCGGTCACTGCGGTCACCAGGCCGCCCATCTCGGCCATCAGCATTTCGGGCGGCACCTTCATCTGACTCCAGTCGAGCCGGAGAATGGTATCGACGCCTTCAACCAGGAAACCCTGCGTATGGCCGGCGTATTCGGTAACGATCATGATCGAACGCGGCGTGTCGGTCGCGACGCCGGCGTACCGCGCCAGATCGACGACCGGAACGAGGACCCCGCGCAGGCTGACCATCCCCTCGACCGATGCCGGCATTTCGGGAGCCGACGTAATCGGCGGCGTGCGCATCACCTCGCGCACCTTGAACACGTTGATGCCGAAAGTCTCTCTTCGACCGGTGATCGAATTCGTTCCGAGCGAAAAAAGCAGAATTTCCAGCTTGTTGGTACCAGCCAGTTTGGTACGCGCATCAATACTCTTGAGCAGCTCTGACATGCCTGAACTCCCTCTTGGGAAAATAACCCTGCGGGCTTATTGATTACATCTTAATCGAACAAATGCCATTTCACCACAAACGTCCGGGCAAAACGCAAACGCCTGAAGCTCCCTCAAATGCAGGCACTCGTCGTGGTTCACCGTGGACTGCGGAAGGGAATTTCGAGACCCGGCTTCAGGCCCGACCAAGCGCCTGCATCACGCGCCTCGGCAACTCGGCGAGCGGCGCAACATCCTCAACCGCGCCGATAAGCGCCGCCTCGCGCGGCATCCCGTAAACGACGCACGTCGCCTCGTCCTGCCCGAACGTGCGCGCGCCGGCCTGGCGCATGCGCAGGAGCCCGTTGGCGCCGTCCTTGCCCATACCGGTGAGGATGACGCCGACCGCGTTCTTGCCGACGATTTCGGCAGCGGAGTCGAACAGGACGTCAACCGAGGGGCGATGCCGATTCACTGGCGCCGTTTTCATCAGTTCGGTGAGGTAACCCGACGGTGTTCGCCTGATCTTGAGGTGCGAATGCCCCGGTGCGATGTAGACGACGCCGGACTCGAGCACTTCTCCACCCTGTGCCTCGATCACCCGCGGTTTGCACAGGCTGTTCAGGCGCGCAGCAAACGAACCGGTGAAGGACTCGGGCATGTGCTGAACGATGAGGATGGGCACACAATCGGCCGGAATACCGAGCAGGAAGGTCTTGACCGCCTCCGTTCCACCCGTCGAAGCCCCGACGAAGACGATCTTTCCGCCCGCAGGCAACGGGCGCTGGGAAGGCGCCTTCTTTGCCGCACTATCCATTCACGCGCGCCCCGGGCGTCAACTGGTAGACGGTCTTCCCCTGCGAACGGAAGATGTCGGCCGCGTGCAGGAAGCTCTCCGAGTGGCCGGCGAACAGGAGCCCGTTTTCGCTCATCAGCGGTGCAAAACGCTTCAGGATTTTGTACTGAGTCGACTTATCGAAGTAAATCATCACGTTGCGACAGAACAACGCGTCGATCGGACCGCGAATCGCCCAGTTCGGCTCGAGCAGGTTGAGGCGCTGGAAAGTCACCAGCCGTCGGAGTTCCGGCTTGATTGAAAACGTGCCGCTCTGCGCGCCGGTGCCCTTGACGAAAAAGCGGCTGAGCCGCTCCGGTGAAATCTTGTCGACGCGATCGTGGGCATACACGGCCTTCGCGGCCGTGGCGAGCACGTTCGTATCAAGGTCGGAAGCGACGATGCTGACCGGAACGTTGAAGCTGTTGAACGTCTCGACCGCGGTCATGGCGATGCTGTACGGCTCCTCGCCGGTCGATGCCGCCGAGCACCAGATCTTGATCGGCGACTTGCCCTGCAACTTCTTCAGATGCTCGGCAAGGATCGGGAAATGATGCGGTTCGCGGAAGAAGGAGGTGAGGTTCGTCGTCAACGAATTGACGAATTTCTCCCACTCCATCCGATCACCGCGCTCGAGCAGCGCCAGATAGTCGCCAAAGGACTTCAGCCGCGTCTCGCGCAAGCGCCGCGCCAGGCGGCTGTAGACCATGTCCTGCTTGGCCGGCGAGAGCGAAATCCCGGCATGGTCGTAGATCAGTTTCCGCACGCGTTCGAAATCGGCGTTGGTGAAGACGAACTCGCGCTCGCCAGATTCGCGAAAGGATGCGATCGGATTGAATATTGGCTTTTGTTCCATCACCGGCAAGCTCCAGGTTTGTTGCAGCGCCGAAACGCATCGTCGAGACTGACGATGCGCCAGTCTACATTTCGCCCGCAGGTGGCGAGTCCGCGGATGGTGCCGCGGTCGTAGCCTCCATCGTCGTGTCTGCGCCGACATCAACCGTCGCATTCCCGTCTTCCTGCAGCATCGCTTCCTCGGTCCGCTTGTTGAGGACGACAATGTTGATGCGCCGATTGCTCGAACTCAAGGGGTCGTTCTTGTCGAAAAGCACCGTCGACGAGAGGCCGACCACGCGCAGCACCTTGTTCTCGTCCATGCCACCGGCGATCATCTCGCGGCGCGAGGCGTTAGCCCGGTTGGCTGAGAGTTCCCAGTTGGAAAAACCCTTCTCGCCGCCGACGAACTGCGCGGCGTCGGTATGACCGGAGAAGCTCACCTTGTTCGGCACGGCGTTGAGTGCACGGCCGATCTCGCGCAGGATCACCTTGGAATACGGCTTCAGTTCGGCGCTGCTCGTATCGAACATCGGCCGGTTCTGCTCGTCGATGATCTGGATGCGCAACCCTTCGGTCGTCACGTCCATCAACAGCTGATTCTTGAACTGCCGGAGCATCGAATTGCCTTCAATCAGGCGCTCGATGCTCTGCTTCAACTCGTTCAGCGTCGCCTTCTCGCGGCGCTCGAACTCTTTGCGCAGTTGCTCCGTTTTGAGCTGTTCCGTTTTCGCCTCGCGCACGGTCGCGCCACGCTTCTTCGACTCGACGTCGCCGTCCTTGACCTGGCCGGAACTGCTCGTCAGATCCTTGCCGCCGCCGTTCAGGATGCTCGTTGCGTCACCGGCACCGCTGCCGCCGGACATCCCGACCTTGAGCGGATTCTGGAAGAACTCGGCAATCCCCTTGAGATCGCCGTTGGCCGTCGAGCCGAGCAGCCACATGAGGAGAAAGAAGGCCATCATCGCCGTCACGAAGTCGGCGTAGGCAATCTTCCACGCGCCGCCGTGATGGCCGCCGGCGACCTTCTTGATGCGCTTGATGACGATGGGGCGTACGTCTTCGCTCATGGGCAATCCTTATCCGGCAACCAACAGCTCATTTACCCTTGCGCGCCTTGAGTTCTTCCTCAAGCTCGCTGAACGTCGGGCGATCGCCCGCAAACAGCACCTTGCGCCCGAACTCCACGGCCACCTGTGGCGCGTAGCCCGACATCGAAGCAAGCAGGACGACCTTGATCACCTGGTAGATCTTCGAGCCCTCACTGGACTTTTGTTCCAGGAGCGAGGCAATCGGAGAAATGAAGCCGTAAGCAATCAGGATACCGAGAAAGGTGCCGACCAACGCGCCGCCAATCATCTTGCCGAGCACGGCCGGCGGCTCCCCGACCGAGCCCATCACGTTCACAACGCCCATCACCGCGACAACGATACCGAATGCTGGGGTCGAATCCGCAACCTTGCTCATGACGTGTCCCGGCACCTCGACCTCGTGGTGGTGCGTTTCGATCTCGATATCCATCAGGTTCTCGATCTCGAGCGCGTTAAGGTTGCCGCCGACCATCATGCGCAGGTAGTCGGTGATGAACTCCATCACGTGATGATCGTGCGCAATCGTCGGGTACTTGCTGAAGATAGGGCTATCGTGCGGGTTTTCGACGTCATTTTCGATCGACATCAAGCCTTCCTTGCGCACCTTGGAAAGCACCTCGAAGAGCATGGCCAGCAGATCGACGTAAAGCGCCTTGGTGAACTTCGACCCCTTGAAGATGCTGGGCAGCGCGCCAACTGTTGCCTTGATGATCTTGATGTCGTTGCCGGCCACGAAGCCGCCGACGGTCAGGCCGACGATGGCGATGTACTCCATCGGCACCCACAAGGCGGCCAGGCTGCCGTGCACGGCATAGGTACCGAGCGAAGCTCCAAGAATGATGATGTAGCCGACGATTAGAAACATTCAATCTCTCCTGTCATTCCGCTCCACGGAAGTCTCTCGCCATGAATTCCAGGCATTGTAGCGGTATGGCGCAACGCGGGGAACACGCGCTCGCCAGCCCGACGCGGCACCGGGGCGAATCAGATAGAATCGAACGCATCCACACAGGCCGATTCCCATGAACTACTGTCCTCACTGCGGCGCCGCCGTCGTTTTCCGCACGCCACCGGGCGACACGCTGCCGCGCCATGTCTGTACGCGCTGCGAAACGATCCACTACCAGAATCCGAAAGTCGTCGTCGGCAGCATCGTCGAATGGGAGGGCAACATCCTGCTCTGCCGCCGCGCCATCGAGCCGCGCCACGGGTTATGGACACTGCCGGCCGGATTCATGGAGAACGCCGAATCGACAACGCAGGCGGCGATGCGCGAAACGCAGGAAGAGGCCTGCGCGAACATCGAAGTCGACACGCTGTTCGCACTCGTCAATATTCCGGGCATCGACCAGGTACACCTGTTCTATCGCGGCAGGCTCAAGGACTCCAGCCACGCCGCCGGCCCGGAAAGCCTGGAGACCGCACTATTCCGCGAAGAAGACATTCCCTGGAGCGAGCTCGCATTCCGTAGCGTCGAGTATTGCCTGCGGACCTACCTCGCCGACCGGCGCGCGGGACACTTCGTTTTCCACGAAACGGAACTGCCGCCGCTGAAAGGCTATTGAAGCCTACTGCGCCTCGTCCAGGCTGAACTTGACCGGCAACGGAATCTCCAGATCGCGCTCGCGCAAACCTTCCGGCAATGTCGTCGCGCGCGCCGCTTGCGCCATCATCTGTACCGCCTGATCGTCGAGCAGATCGTGGCCGCTTGAACGGACGACAACCACGTCCGGCGCGGGCAACGCCGAAGCAAAACGGATTGCCACTTCGACCGTACCCTCCCAGCCGCGCTCCCGCGCCAACGCCGGGTAGCGCTTGAAGCGCCGCGCGGCGGAGGCCAGCGCCACGCGGTAGCGGCGCAGATCATCGGCACTGACGCCTGCACTCACCTCGGCCGGCCCCACCGGAACCGCGCTACCGACCGCTGGCACGCTGACCGGGGCCGACGGCGCGACCGGCACAGCGGCCGTGGGCGCCGCGTCGCCCCCGGAAGCGCTGGCGGCGGCCGTCGCCGCTGGCGCCACCAGTGGCGACGGCTCGCGCACGGCAATGCGCACCTGCGGCTGCTCCGGCTCGACACGGCGGTTTGCGTGTTTTGCCGAAAGCGTGGCCGCCTTGCGCGCCTCGGCACGCGGTGCCGACGGTGGAGCGACCTCACGCGCGACACGCGGCGCCCGCTCAGCCGCACTGATCGGCGGCCGGGAATCTTTCGGCTGGATCACCACATTCATTGCTGCGGCGGGAACGCCCGCTTGCGGCTGATACGTGATGACGACGCCCGTCAGCAGCACGGCATGCACCGCTAGCGAGAAGCAGAGTGCCTGAATCAACGTACGGCGTTCGTGAAAGTGCATCGGAAACGTGGGCAAAGGACAGGCGGTTCAGGAAAAATGGACAACAGCGGCAGCGCGTCTATCCTCGCTTTGACCGGGCAAATACCCGGTATCGTGCCCTTCGGTTTTGGTGGTAAATTCGCCCGGATCAGTTGGCCGAACAGGGGCCGACCGCGGGCCGACCGGGGCACGGCCAGTTTAGCATCCCCGCGACCGCGCCCTCGCGCGGCGCCCATTCCTTTCCACACCGCAGGAGCAAGCGCTTGCAGTTCTCCGACAAACTAACCGAAATCGACGAAACCGAGGAAAGCGAAGAAGAGCGCGCACAGCTGATCGCGATGCGTTCGGCGGCGGCTTCGCGCAGCACGTGGATCAGCGTCGCCGTCAATCTGGTGCTGACCACCGCGCAAATCCTTGTCGGCGTGTTCGCCAAGTCACAGGCATTGATCGCGGACGGTATCCACTCGCTGTCCGACCTCGTCGCCGACTTCGTCGTTCTCGTCGCCAATCGCGAAAGCGGCAAGGCGGCCGACAAGGACCATCCCTACGGCCACTACCGCTTTGAGAACGCGGCTTCACTCGTTCTCGGCGGCTTGTTGCTCGCGGTCGGCGTCGGCATGTTGTGGTCGGCGTTCCGCAAGCTGGAGTCACCGGACAATGTGCCGCAGGTACACGTCGTCGCCCTTTGGATCGCCGGCGGCGCGCTGGTGATCAAGGAAGCGTTGTTCCGCTACATGCTCGCCGTCGCCAAGCGGGTCAAATCGAGCATGCTCATCGCCAACGCCTGGCACGCGCGCTCTGACGCCGCCTCTTCGCTGGTCGTCGGCGCCGGCATCGTCGGCAACCTGGCCGGCTACCCCATCCTCGACCCGATCGCCGCGCTGATCGTCGGCTTCATGGTCGGCCGCATGGGCTGGGAGTTTGCCTGGGACGCGCTGCACGATCTGATGGATCGTTCGGCGGACGATGAAGAGGTGCAGCGCATCCGCCAGACGATTCTCGAAACGCCCGGCGTCCTCGGCGCACACGACCTGCGCACGCGCAAGATGGGCGACATGATCATCGTCGACGCGCACATTGAGGTCGACGCGACGCAAACCGTCGAGGCCGGCCACGACATCGCCGTCAACGTCCGACAACGCGTGTTGAAAAAGCATCGCGTGCTCAACCTGATGGCGCACGTCGACCCATCGCAGCGCCCCGACCGCGATCACCCGCAAGGATTCGTCGCCGATGCCAGCTAAGGACAAGCGTTTGCTTACGGAAGCAACCATTCCGCTGCGCGGACCGCTGCTGCGCGGCAAACGTCGCCCACGCGTTGCTTTGATCGGACGTTTTGGTGCCGGAAAGAGCACGATCTTCGAAGGCGCGTCCAGCCCGGTCGCGCGTCACGAAAAACTGGCGGGCGTCGGCGGCGCCTATCAGGAATGCGTGGTCGACGTCGGCCTCGACCAGATTTCGCTCGTCGACCTGCCGTCGATCGACTCGCTGCATCATCTGAGCGAGCACGACCAGGTCGTGCTCATGTACCTGCTCTGGGGCGACCAGTGGCCGCGCGTCGCGCAGCACGAGACACCGCCCGGCGGCCCGGACTTCCCGGCGCCGGACGTGCTCGTGCAGGTGGTCGACGCAACGACGCTCGAGAAGGATCTCGAACTCAGTCTGGAACTCGGCCAGTTCGGCCGGCCGCTGGTCATCGCCCTGAACCGTGTCGACGAAGCGCGCAAACGCGGGCTGTTCATCAACGTACAGGCGCTCAGCGAGCGGCTCGGTGCACCCGTCATCCCGACCATCGCGCACATGGGCAAAGGCATCGCCGCGCTGTTCGAGGCGGTGCTCGACGTCGCGCGCAAGAAAACCTGCCCGATGCCGCAGGCGCCGACACCGCACATCGCGGCGAGCCTGCGCGAACTGAAATCGGTCATCTCGCATCCGCAGATCGAAGAAGTGTTTCAGGTGCCGCGCGCGCTCCTGCTCTCACAACTCGCGGAGAACGACGATTACTTCCTGCGCTCGCTAACCACGCACTTCCCCGATCTCGCGCCGCAGATCGCCCAGGCCCGCGCGCGCGCCGAACAGACACTGCCGCGCCCGCTGCCCGAGGAAGTCCACGCCGACCGCCACCACCGGGCGGCCGTGCTCTTCGAGGAAGTCACGCGTGCGCGCGGGATCGACTCGGGTGAAGGCTGGCGGCGCTGGCTTGATGAACTCTTCCTGCATCCGCGCTGGGGATTGCTCGGCAGCCTGCTCGTTTTCGCCGCGGTACTGCTGATCGTCTTCGAGATGAGTTCGTTCATCGACTCATGGACGTCGGCACGGCTGGCGGCCTGGGCGCAGGAATGGCAACCGACGTCGACGGCGGGCGTCGTCGGCCGCGCCGTCGCCGACGGCATGGTCGGGCTCGTCGGCATCGTCGCGCCCTACATGCTGCCGCTCGTGCTGCTGCTCGTCGCGCTTGAGGAATCCGGCGTCATGCATCGCGTCGCTTTCGTCGTCGATCGCGGCTTCCACCGCATCGGCCTGCACGGCGGCGTCGCCGTCCCCTTCCTGATCGGGCTCGGCTGCAACGTGCCGGCAATCTCGGCGGCGGCAGCGACGGGAACGCGCAGCGAACGCGTCGTTTCGGCGATCCTCATCACCTTCGTCCCCTGCTCGGCGCGCTCGGCGATCATTCTCGCCATCGGCGGCAAATATCTGGGCGGCCTCGGCGTCTTCGCCATCTTCGCGTTGACACTGTTCGTTATCGCCCTGCTCGGCAGACTGCTCGTGCGCCGCTACAGCGAAAGCGCGCCCGGCCTCGTGCAGATCATCCCGCCCTACAAGTTACCCGCCTGGTCGTGCATCTGGCGCAAGACCTGGGAGCGCACCGAGGACATCGTCACCATCGTCACGCCGTTGCTGGTGATCGGCAGCGTTGTTCTCGCGCTACTCAGCCACTTCGGTGCCGATGCGGTGATCAATACGGCCTTGATACCGGTCACCACCTGGTGGCTCGGGCTGCCGGTCGTGCTTGGCGTGCCTATCCTGTTCGGCGTGCTGCGCAAGGAACTGTCGCTGCTGATGATCTACCAGGCGCTCGGCACGCTCGACATCATGCCGCTGCTCAGCCACGCGCAGATATTCACCTTCCTCGTCTTCCTGACGTTCTACGTGCCTTGCCTGTCGACCTTCGCCGTGATGCTGAAGACGCTTGGGCGCAAGGAGGCGTGGTTCTCGGTCTTCGTCTCGCTGGCCAGCGCCCTGCTCATGGCCGGCATCGTGCGCGTGGCGCTGGAGATCACGCAGCACTTCTTCGGATTCGGCGCTTGAGCGGGTCATCCAAGACATGAGCCAGCGCTGGTACGACAACCCGAACGCCGAGCCGCGCGCCGGGCATCTGATCAAGGACAACTCGACGATCGAACTTTTCGCCTGGCTGAGACCGGACGAGCAAATGTCGGGCGGCGATGTACTCAACGGCAACCCGTTTAGCACCGGCCGCCCGGAAGATCGCATCGGCGCCGTGCAGAACTATTTTGCCGAATACCATCTGGAGTACTACCGGCAGCGGCTGTACGGCGACTTTCCGAGCCGGCTGCACGCGCGCCTGTTCTTCGCAACACGCACCGACGCCGAGAACTTCCGCACCCGCCACCCCACGCTTACCTCCGGAAAACACCTCTTCTGCGCGCGCAGCACCGGTGACTATGTCGTCTCGTACCACGACGCGAGCTGGCTCGACTACCTGCGTCTGCCGCACAGCCTGAGCCTCTCGACGCTCGACGAGATCGCCGGCCATTACTGGGGAGGGACGCTGGTCGAGGAGATCAGCCTGCGCTTTCACGAAGAGCGCTGGCGCGAGCCGGCGGTCATCGAGGCGCTTTTCGTCGGCGGACTGGCGACGCATTCCTGAGCCACAAGATATCGCGGGCCGGCGAAGCGCTCGGCTTCGTCGGCCCGCGGTGCGTTTCTTCAGTGGTGTTACGTCACTTCTTTTCCTGCACCAGCGGTGCCGGGTGGAAGATCTCCTGCGTCGCGCCGCCCTTTTCGGCACCGATCGACTGCTCGACGTTCGGCAGGCGGTGGGCGATGCCCTTGTGGCAGTCGATACAGGTCTGGCCCTTGTTCAGCCCTTCCTGGTGCACTTCCGCCGCGCGGCGGCTTTGCTTGGCGTAGTCGAAACTCTGGTCGTCGTGGCAGCCGCGGCACTCACGCGAATTGTCCGCCTTCATCCGGTCCCACACGGCTTCGGCCATTTCCAGGCGTCGCGCCTCGTACTTCTCGGGCGTGTTGATGGTGCCAAGAATGTTGTGATAGACGTCCTTCGAGGCACGCATTTTGGCGAACATCTTCGGCCCGAAGGACTTGGGCACGTGGCAGTCCGGACAACTGGCGCGCACACCAGTACGGCTTGAGGCGTGCGTCGTCAGCCGGTATTCGTCGTAGTTGACCGTCATCTCGTGGCAGGAGATGCAGAACTCCTCGGTGTTGGTCGTTTCCAATACATGGTTGAAGCCGACCCAGGCCACGATGCCGGCGACGAACAGCAGGCCGAGGCCAATCCAGCCCGTCGCGTGGATGCGTCGTAACGCGCAGGCGGCGGCGTTCTTGAGCTTTTCCATCATCATGCTTCCTCCCCCCGAACGCTCAGCGCAAACCCGCACCGGGTTTGAAGGTGTTGCCGACCAGTGGCTTGGCGTCGGTCTGCGAGACGTGGCACTGGTTGCAGAAATAGCGGTTCGGCGACACGCTCGACATCTCGGCCCCTTCGCGCGACTTGAAGTGCGTGATCGAGATCTTCGTCGCCTTGACCTCGGCGGCGCGCGACCAGGCGTGGCAGTCCATGCACTTGTTGAACTCCTTGCTGACGATGTAGCTCTCGATGGTGTGCGGGATCAGCGGCGGCTGCTGCACGAAGTCACGCGGCAGTGCCGAAGTATCCGGCGCATAGCGCGTTCCGTCGCCGGCCGGATCGCTGGCGGTGATCTCGGTGCTGCGCAGCGTCTTGAGCTTGACCGGCTCAAACTTGTCCTCGGCTGCGGCCGGACCGGAGAACATCAGCATCAGGCTCATGGCCATGGCCCAGAACAAAGTAAATGTGCGGGCAGTACGGGTGGTGGGCTGGTTCATCACGCGCTCCTCTGGTCGAATCGATGGGTCATCTTGAAAACCTGGCGGTCGCATACGTCGATGCAACGGCCGCAATTGGTGCAGTCTCCGGAGAGAATCAAGGGGTGCGTCTGTCCGGCCTGTTTCAGCGCGGGCCGGATCACCTGGGGTTCGGGGCAGACGACGAAACAATCCATGCAGTCGTCGCAGGCGCTGCGCTGAGCGGCCGAGACGCGAGCCAGCGCGGTGCGCCCGAGCAAGCCGTAGAAGGCGCCGACCGGGCACAGGTGGCCGCACCAGCCGCGACTGGCGATCAAGAGGTCGTAGGCGAAGATGCCGGCGATCGCCCAGAGCGAACCCCACAGACCGAAGATCAGCGCACGGTGCAGCAGGGACACGGGATTCACCCATTCCCAGACCAGCACGCCGGTCGCCGCCGTTGCCAGCAGCACCGAGCCGAGCAGCCAGAAACGCGTCGATGCGTCTGGCGCGCGGCCGGTCTTGATGCCGAGCTTGCGGCGCAACCACGCAGCGGCGTCGGTCACCACGTTCACCGGGCACACCCAGCTGCAGAACACGCGCCCGCCGACGAGCAGATAGAACACGAGGACGATTGCCGCGCCGGTCAGCGCGGTCGTGTAGGGCCAATGGCCCGCGGCCATCGACTGCAAGGCGAGCAGCGGGTCGGTCAGCGGCACGGTGTCGAAGATCAGCGATGCCGAGAGATTTCCCTTCAGCACCCAGACGCCGAACCATGGGCCGGTAAGGAAGAGCGCGAGGATCGCGAGTTGGCTCACGCGGCGCAGCAGCAACCAGCGGTTGCGCGAGAGCCAAGAGCGTCTCGCAGCGCCGCCACCGTTCGTCCTGAGCCCGTCGAAGGATGAACGGCTCCCGGCGCGGGCTTCGACAAGCTCAGCCCGAACGGAGGATTTTGGGTGGATCGCCTTGCTCATGGCTTCCACCGCGAGTTGAGGCTACCGGTCTTGCCGGGGGCGGGTGCGGCTGCTTCAGGCGCAAACGGTACAGCAGGTGCCGTCGGCGCAACGACCGTTTCGGTCGCCGAGCGCCCGGCGGTCGTGCCTTCGAAACCGCGCACCGGCAGCTTGATCTGCTCACCAATCAACGACTCTCCCTGCCGCACCTTCTCTTCCCAGCCCTTGCGATAGTGCGCCGGCAGCGCGCCCTGCGCCAGCTTGCGCGGAAAGACCTTGATCGCCGCCTCGGGCAGCACGCAGGACTTCTCGCACTTGCCGCAGCCGGTGCAGGCATCGGAATGCACGGTCGGCAACAGCAGCGCGTGGCGATCGGAACGCGGGTTATGCCGCGTCTCCAGCGTGATCGCCTTGTCGATCACCGGGCAGACGCGGTAGCAGACATCGCAGCGCAGGCCGAGGAAGTTCAGGCAATTCTCCTGATCGACGAGCGCGGCGAGCCCCATGCGCGATTGCGTGATGTCGGTCAGTTCGCGGTCAAGCGCACCGGTCGGGCAGGCCTTGACGCAGGGAATGTCCTCGCACATTTCGCAGGGAATGGCGCGGGCCGTGAAGTACGGGGTGCCGGTTGCGACCGGATCACCGAGGTCGGAGAGTTTCAGCGTGTTGTAGGGGCAGTCGCGCACGCACAAGCCACAGCGCACGCAAGCGGCGAGGAAGTCGTCCTCGGCCAGCGCGCCGGGCGGCCGGATCGCCTGCGCCGGCAAGGCCGAAGCCTGCCGCGCCCACAGCCCTGCGCCGAGCGCGAGCAGGCAGCCGCCACCGGCCGCGGCGGCGACGCTATTGATGAACTTGCGCCGAGCCAGCGACGCCGGGGAGGCGGTGCTGGTTTGGTTGGCGCTTTTCCTGGTCGGACTCACGGTTCGTTGCTCAGACACCCCGGTTAATTATTTCGTCATTCCGGCGAAAGCCGGAATCCAGAAAAACCTACGAACTGGACCCCGGCTTTCGCCGGGGTGACGGCCTGCGTTAGGCGCGAACCACCTTGACCACTGCCTTTTTGAAGTCGGTCTCCTTCGAGATCGGGCAGGTCGCATCGAGGATCAGCTTGTTCACCAGCCGCGATTCGTCGAAGAACGGTACGAAGATCAATCCGACCGGCGGCTTGTTGCGCCCCTTGGTCTCGATGCGCGCCGTCATCTCGCCGCGCCGCGAGATCACCTTGACCAACATGCCGCGCTGCAGCTTGCGTTTCTTCGCGTCGTCCGGATGCATGAACACCTGCGCTTCGGGCACCGCCTTGTGCAGCTCAGGCACGCGCCGGGTCATCGAGCCGGTATGCCAGTGCTCCAACACGCGGCCGGTGCACAGCCACAGATCGAATTCCTTGTCCGGCATCTCGGGCGGATCCTGGTAGGGCAGCGCGAAGATCACCGCCTTGTTGTCCTTGTGCCCGTAGAACTTCACGCCCTCGCCGGCCTTCACGTAGGGGTCATAACCTTCGCGAAAGCGCCACAGCGTCTCCTTGCCGTCGACCACTGGCCAGCGCAGGCCGCGCGCCTTGTGATACATGTCGAACGGTGCCAGATCGTGCGCATGGCCACGCCCGAACTGCGCGTACTCTTCGAACAGCCCTTTCTGCAGATAGAAGCCAAACGCCTCCGCTTCATCGTTGGTGTAGTCCTTGATGGCGTGCGCGTTGACCTTCTGCAGCTCGTCCTTCGGGAACTTGTTCACGACGCCGTTGGCGTAGAGCACGTCGTACAGCGTCTTGCCCTTGTACTCCGGCTTCTTGTCGAGCAACTCGGCCGGCCAGACTTCTTCCACCTTGAAGCGCTTGGAAAACTCGACGTACTGCCAGAGGTCCGACTTCGCCTCGCCCGGCGCCTTCACCTGCTGGCGCCAGAACTGAGTACGCCGCTCGGCGTTGCCGAAGGCGCCTTCTTTTTCCATCCACATCGCCGACGGCAGAATCAGGTCCGCCGCCAGCGCGGAGACCGTCGGGTAAGCCTCAGAGACGACAACGAAGGTCGCCGGATTGCGCCAGCCGGGATAGATCTCCTCGTTGATGTTTGGGCCAGCCTGCATGTTGTTGGTCGTCGTCGTCCAGTAGCACTTGAGTTTGCCGTCCTTCAGCGCGCGGCTCTGCGCCACGGCGTGCAGACCGATCTTGTCGTTGAGCGTGCCTGCCGGCAGCTGCCACAACTCCTCGGTGTGCTTGCGGTGCTCGGGGTTGGTCACCACCATGTCGGCCGGCAGGCGGTGCGCGAAAGTGCCGACCTCGCGCGCGGTGCCGCACGCCGACGGCTGGCCAGTCAGCGAGAACGGCCCATTGCCCGGCTCGGAAATCTTGCCGACCAGAAGATGAACGTTGTAGATCATGTTGTTCACCCACGTGCCGCGCGTGTGCTGGTTGAAGCCCATCGTCCAGTAGCTGACGACCTTCTTCTTCGGATCCGCATACAGTTCCGCCAGGCGCTTGAGCTTCTCCGGCTCCGTGCCGGTCAGCGTGGAGACCTTCTCCAGCGTGTATTCGCTGACGAACTTCTTGAACTCCTCGAACGTGCTCGGCTTCGCGTCGTTCGGGTTGTTCTTGGGCTTGCCGTCGGCGCCGGGGTAGCCGTTGAACTTGGCGTCCTTCTCCAGCGCGTGCCCCGGGCGCAGGCCGAAGCCGATGTCCGTCTCGCCGACCTTGAAATTGACGTTGCGCTTGACGAACTCCTCGTTGACCTTGCCGCTCTGGATGATGTGGTTGCAGATGTAGTTGAGGATGGCGAGGTCGGTCTGCGGCGTGAAGATCATGCCGTTATCCGCCAGTTCGAAGCTGCGGTGCTCGAAGGTCGACAACACATGCACCTCGACGTCGGTCTTGGTCAGGCGGCGGTCGGTGATGCGCGTCCACAGGATCGGGTGCATCTCGGCCATGTTCGAGCCCCAGAGCACAAAGGCATCGGCCTGCTCGATATCGTCGTAACAGCCCATCGGCTCGTCGATGCCGAAGGTGCGCATGAAGCCGGCAACCGCCGACGCCATGCAGTGGCGCGCGTTGGGGTCAATGTTGTTGGAGCGGAAACCGGCCTTGAACAGTTTGGACGCGGCATAGCCTTCGAAGATCGTCCACTGCCCCGAGCCGAACATGCCGACGCCCGCCGGACCATCGGATTTGAGCGCCGCCTTCCACTTCTCGGCCATCACATCGAAGGCCATGTCCCACGAGATCGGCGTAAAGTCGCCCTCCTTGTCGTACTTGCCGCCCTTCATTCGCAGGAGCGGCTTGGTGAGACGATCCTCGCCGTACATGATCTTGGAGAGGAAGTAGCCCTTGATGCAGTTCAGCCCGCGATTCACTTCCGAATCCGGATCGCCCTGCGTCGCCACCACGCGCCCGTTCTGCACGCCGACCAGTACCGCGCAACCGGTGCCGCAGAAGCGGCAGACGCCCTTGTCCCAGCGCACCGCCGAGCCGCTGCCTGCGGCTTCGGTGCCGGCAGCCAGGGCCGGAACGGCAATCCCTGCGCTCGTTGCGGCGGCAGCAACAGCCTGGATCTTGATGAATTCGCGTCGGTTGATGGTCATGGCTTAAGCCTCCTCGCAAGGGGAAACGGGTAAGAAACCGGATGGGGATGAATCTGGAATGTCGCTGTGTTCGTAGGCCAGCGTCGCGGCCAGCACCTGCGGCACGCGGTGGATGGCGATCAGCGTGTCGGACATGGCCGACTGCGGGGTATCTTCGACGGTCACGACGAGGCGCCCGTCCTCGCTCATGCCGTGGCATTCAACGCCGGGATACGCCCGCAAGGCTGCTTCGGCGGCCGGTCGGGTTTCGGGACGGATGCGCAGGACCAGGCTGGCAATGCTCATGAGGCCTCCAAGTAAGTAAGCGCGGCCGACGGCCGGCACGCGATGGCATGCGTGGGACACGGGGCGACGCAGGCGCCGCAACCGGTGCACAGCACGCTATCCAGCGCGGGTTGGGAAACGCCGCCCAAGGTCGGGCGGAAACGGATGGCGCCGGCGTCGCACGCCTCGCCGCAGATCCGGCACTCGACCTTCCGTCGCGCCAGGCAGGTGTCGCCGATGTCGGCGACAACGTTCCACGGCGGCGCAGAGTCGTCCTTGACGAGCGCACCGACAGTGCACACGCGCACGCACTCGGCGCAGAAGGTGCAGGCGGCTTGTGTGAAATCGAGAACCGGAAAACCGGCCGTGCCACGGCGGATAAGATGATTGGGGCAGACCTTGATGCAATCGTCGCAACGTGTGCAGCGATCGGTGAAGCGATCTTCGGATCCGCTCCACGGAGGGCGCACGATTGGACGCAAAACCGCACCTTCGCGCACGCGACCGCCCAACAAGCGACGACGACCCCCATCCATTTATTCGAATTCCCCCTGTAACAGCATTGTTAATGGCGGAAAGAATCGAAACTTTGATCCAGGCTAAAAAACGAAAACCTTCTGGTTCCGGTCTGCGGCCGGCGCGCTTGTGATCACCATAGCACCGGGCGTGGGGAAACCCAAGCATGCTTTGGAGCTGAATCGAACCGTTTTTTTTAAACGCGCATCTCCAAAATCACCCACGTCGTACCCTTCCTGCGTCCCAACCTCTTCCAGAAATTCCATTTCGCGCCCCCCTCTTGTCATCCTTCAATCCCATGACAAGCAAGATGTGGCATGGATTAGCCTGACAAGGGGGGGCGGGAGGGGTTGGTTTTCAAGAACCGGCACTTGGCCGCTACTTACTTATCCTTCCGAACGCCACCCTTCGTCAGCTCAGGCGATTCTTCGACCTGGCGCGGCGGCTTGTGCTCCCCACCGCTCGTCGGCGGCCGCGGAATGTGCGGCGGCCTCGGGTAAGGCCGTTGCGGCGGCCAGACCACCGGCTGATCCGGGTAATACGGATAGTTCGGATTCTGATAGACCGTCGTGTAACGCAGGTAAAAGCGCACAGGATCGGCGCGCTTGAGGATCTGCCCCTTGCCGTCAATGATGCTCGCGTCGAGCTGCATCGCCTGGTTGGGCGGCGGCAACTCTTCCCAGAACTCAGGCGGCACCATGAACTCCGTCGCCGTGAAGCGCTGATTGACCGGCCGACCGTTCAGGCTGATGACAAAAGCGTGCTGGTCGGCAAGGCGCAGCGGCGGATTGACCGCGAGTCGCACCTCGAAGACCGCCGTGT
>ERZ650312.757-NODE-757-length-18221-cov-23.226412_pt1 | contig 18221 bp, 19 predicted proteins | sample MGYA00376248_ERZ650312 | MGnify/ENA primary metagenome ERZ650312 (study PRJEB26733, sample SAMN07839316) | wastewater metagenome | biome: urban; feature: wastewater treatment plant; material: waste water | place: USA: North Carolina | collected 2016-07-28 ... | reverse complement strand
CTTCTGCTTTTCCGCTTCCTACAAAAGTTCTAGAATCTGGTTGAGATAATTTTTGAGTGAAACGTTTTTCTACAGTTGCACCTGCTGTAAACGCAAGAAATTCTAACTCATCTAGATATTCTGTGAGTTTTTCTTCGTCCTGATGTTGTGTAATTAAGCCTACTAAAACGGCTTTTTCGTATAAGTGTTCTTTTTTTTCTAGCATATATTATTTTGCTTTCGGCATTCAGCAATCTGCTTTCTGCTTGATTTTTGCAAATTTAGTGAAATTTATTTCCCTCTGGTTACACAGATTTACACTATTTTGGGGTTGAAACTTTAAAAACATTTCGCCCTTTCAGGGCTTCCCTTTGCTTAATTTAATTTTACATCGGGCTGCACCCGATGCTGTTATATTTCGCCACTTCGTGGCTTTTATAGAATTTTTAAAGATTAAATGGTATTCCTAATATTTTAATTCTGCAATAATTCCCTTATGATCAGATAGTTTTTTATCCAAATTAAATTCTGAAATCTTAATTTTGAATCTTTCAATAAATTTTTCAGACATTACAATATGGTCGATATTTTCTGGGATTTCAGCGGTAATGTTTTTTAGATTTAAGGTTTTAAAATTTTCATTAAATAGATTTCTTCCTTCATTTGTAAAGTAATAATTATCAGAAAAACTGCAATTAAAATCACCTACAAAACAAATATTTTTATCTGAAAGCTCTTGTAAATCATTCATTTGACTTTTCAAATCTGGAATGAATTGTTCATTTCTATTACCTAAAACGCCAACAATAGTTCCATAAATAACTAGTTTTCCGAAAGGCGTTTCTATCTCTGCCGAACAAGAAGTGAAATTATCATAGGTTTCAAAAGTTTCCACAATAGGAAATTTAGAAAAAATAGAAACTCGGTTTTCTGTACTTTTCGCTAATGGATTGACTAAAACTAAAGGTTTGGTTTCAATTTTATAAGGATAATTCTCTGGTAAAATCTGCGAATCGGTTTCTGTTAAGATTAAAACATTGGCATTAATTTTCTCAATTTCTGAAAGAATTTCACGTAAATATTTCTTCTTTTTAAGACGTTCTACATTCCAAGTAGCGATTTTCATTTCTCACTAAATTTCCATTTCATCCAAAGCATAATAATTGCGGTGAAAAACACCACGATATTGGTTAATAAAACAGAAATACTATTAATAAGTATTCCATAAAAAATCCATACAATGGTACTAGAAACTACTATTAAGAAAGAAGAAACTGAAATATCTTTTACAGATTTTGATTTCCACGTTTTAAAAATTTGAGGTACAAAGGTAATACAAGAAAGTGTACCACCTAATAAACCTATAATTTCGGGATTGAAGTTCATAAACAATAAAATTTTAACAAATTTAGACAAAATCAATTATCGTTTATCATTTATCAATCATAAAAATCAGTCCCAATCTTCGGCTACAAATTTCATCGTTTGTCCGTTATCATTTTTTAAGGTTAAGAAATGTCCTTTTACCTCGTAATGCTTCATTGTGGGAAGAAGTTTCCCAAAATCTTGTTCTAGTTTCATATTTCCGTCACAATACATCATCGTAGAACCTATTTGCGAAAACTCTACTTGGTGATTGTTTTTAATTTTATATGAAAAAAACATTCCGTTGCAGCCCATTTTTGCGCCACCGTTTTCTTTATTGGTTAAGTCTATGTATGCTTTATTTTTCACCAATTGTTCTTTGGTAAACCCCTGAATTTCAACCAACATCCATTTTCTATTGTAATGAGGTAATTGACTTTGAGATGAACAACTTATTCCTAAAAAAAGGATTGAAAAAAGGGATACCAATAATACTTTTACTTTCATAATATTTATTTTTGTAACAGATATTTCTAAAATTATACCAATTTTCTGAAACGACATATAATTCTTAAATTTACAGCAACAATAATTTTTAAATTCAATGAAAAAAGTATTTTTATTACTTACGTTTATGCTAAGTTTCCTTCAGATGAAAGCTGATGAAGGAATGTGGCTTATGATGCTCGTTAAAAGATTAAACGGCACAGATTTACAAAAACAAGGACTACACCTTACTCCAGAAGAAATTTATTCTGTGAACCATTCTAGCCTTAAAGACGGTATCGTTCAGTTTGGTGGTGGTTGTACCGCAGAAGTAGTTTCTAAAGAAGGTTTGGTTTTTACCAATCACCACTGTGGTTATGATGCAATTGCTTCTCTTTCTACACCAGAAAAAAATTATTTGAAAGACGGTTTCTTCGCTATGAATAATAAAGAAGAACTTCCTGCAAAAGGACTTTCGGTAAGATTTTTGGTAAGAATGGACGATGTAACTGCTAGAATAAATGCTAAACTAAATAATATAATGTCTGCCGATGAAAGAAATGCCATTATTGCAGCAGAGTACAAAGCAATCCAAAAAGAAAATTCAGAAAATGGAAAATATACAGTAGTAGTAAGAGATTTCTTTAACGGAAATGAATTCTATTACTTTGTATATCAAGATTATAAAGATGTAAGATTGGTAGGAACTCCTACAGAATCTATCGGTAAATACGGTGGCGATACAGACAACTGGGAATGGCCAAGACATACTGGTGATTTCTCTGTTTTCAGAATTTATGCTGATGCCAACGGAAATCCAGCAGAATATTCTCTAAATAATGTTCCTTTAAAACCAAAATATTACCTTCCTGTTTCTGTAAAAGGGGTACAACCTGGTGATTTTACTATGATTGTTGGTTACCCTGGTAGAACCAACAGATATTTAACTTCATTTGGAATTAATCAATTGGTTACCAAAGATTATGTAGGTTGGGTAGATGCTTCTAAAACTGCAATGGATGTAATGAAGAAGTATATGGACAAAGATACTGGTACTAGATTAGACTATGCTTCTCAATACGCATCTGTTGCTAATTATTGGAAAAACAGAGCCGGAACGATAGAATCTGTAAACAAAAACGGAACCATTGCAGACAAACAAAAGGTAGAAGCAAAATTCCAAGAATGGGCAAATAAACCAGAAAATAAAGCTACTTATGGCAATGTACTTTCTGAAATTGAAGCTTATTACAAACAAATAGCAGATAGAAACTTAGAAAGAAATTATGCTTCTCAGTTCCAAAGAAATGCTAAATATTCTGTAATTCCTTACAGAATTGGTTCTTCACTTAAATCTTTTGTTGAACAAGACGCAGCTGCTAGAACGGCTATGAAAGCTAAATTAACCGCAGGTATAGAAGCTTCTTACGATGGTTTCCATCCAGAAGTTGAAAAAGATATGTTGCAAACAATGCTTACTCTTTACAAAGCTAAAGTTCCTTTTGATTATCAATTGCCTGTTCTTAAATATGCTGTTCCTGCTGAATTGGCGAATCAAACTGGTGGTTCTATTTTCGCGACTAAAGAATCTGTTCTTAAATTTTTAGAAAATCCTAGCAAAGAAGCTTTAGAAAACGATCCGCTTTACAGATTTTCTGGAGTAATGGTTTCTGAAGCCATGATGTTTGGTGATAAATATGTAAAAGCTGACGATCAATTTGCTAAAAACACCAGATTATATCTTGATGGTCTTAGAAAAGCAAATCCAGAGAAATTCTTCTATCCAGACGCTAATTCTACCATGAGACTTACCACAGGTAAAGTAGATAGATTGCCAATCAGAAAAGACAGACAATACTACGGCGTAAAAGATAATTTCTACACAGATATGGTTGGTATGGTAGCTAAATACAAAAAAGGCGATGCCGAATTTGATTTACCTCAGAGATTATTAGACTTATACAAAAAGAAAGATTTTGGAACCTATAAAGACAAAAAAGGATATATGCCCGTTAACTTCTTGAGTAATAATGACATCACAGGTGGTAACTCTGGTTCGCCAATTATGAACGGAAAAGGTGAATTAATTGGTCTTGCTTTTGACGGAAATTCTGAAGCACTTTCTGGTGACATCGTTTTCGAAAAAGAATGGCAAAAAACCATCAACCTAGATGTAAGATTCTTACTTTGGATAATGGACAAATACCACGGTGCTGGTTATCTTTTAAAAGAAATGGACATTAGAAAATAACACCCAAAAAACTTTACATATAAACCTCGAAGGAATTTCTTCGAGGTTTTTTTGTGAAATATTTTTCTTAATTTGGCTCAAATAACTTTAAGCTGTATTTGGAAAACTTCCTGCTTCCGTCTTCCAGCTTCTATCAAAATTTTAAAATGACTCAAGATTACCTTGCATTTGAAGGAATTATAGAACAACACGGCGAAATAAACGCTGCTTTTATCAAATTTCCTTTCTCTACCGAAGAATTATTTGGCAAAAAAGGTCAAGTAAAGATAAAAGTTTTGCTAGACGGAAAAGTAGAATACAGAGGAAGTTTAGCCAAAATGAAAAGCAATTTTCACATGCTTGGTCTTACACAAGAAGTAAGAAAACAACTTGGGAAAGATTTTGGAGATGAGATTTCTGTAAAACTTTGGGAAGACAAAGAAGAAAGAATGGTAGAAATTCCGGAAGATGTTTTAGAAATTTTTAATCAAAATAATTCCGCTTTTGAATTGTATCAAAAGATGAGCTACACTCACCGAAAAGAATATATGCGCTGGATTACCGATGCCAAAAAGCCAGAAACCAGAGAAAACCGAAAAATTAAAATGATAGAGATGATTCTCGCAGGAAAAAAAGGAATTTAACAATGAAAACATACGAAACAGAAAGACTGATTCTGAAGCCAACAGACAAAGAAGACGGAGAATTTATTTTTAAGATAATGAACACGCCAAAATACTATAAATACATTGGCGATCGAAACATTAGAACGCTAGAAGATGCTGAAAACTACATCACACAAAAAATGATGCCTCAATACGAGAAAATGGGTTTTGGAAATTTTACCGTTACCCTAAAATCCGACGGTTCTAAAATTGGCTTTTGTGGCATATACGTTCGTCCAAGTCTAGAAACGCCTGATATTGGCTTTGCTTTTTTTGAAGAATACGAAGGAAAAGGCTATGCTTATGAAGCTTCTTCTCTTCTAAAACAATTGGCAAAAGATGAATTTGGTTTGAAAAAACTCAGCGGAATTACCGTAGAATACAATCATTCTTCTAGAAAATTGTTAGAAAAACTGGGATTAAAATTCCAAAAAAAATTCTTCATGGAAGGAGATCCAGAAGAATTAATGTATTATGAAACAGAGCTTTAAAAACTCTCTCTCGCAGATTAAGCAGATGTATTATTCTAAATTTTTATAGGTTTTAAAATCTGCTAAATCTGCGAGATAAATTTACTTCAAAATCTGCGCAGCATGATTTTTAGTCTCCACTTTTTCGATAACTTCTGTACACACAGAATTTTCATCAAACAAAAATGTAGTTCTCACAATTCCCATAAATTCTCTACCCATAAATTTTTTGAGTTGCCAAACTCCGAATTTTTCACAAATTTCGTGGGTTTCATCTGCCAATAAATCATATTTGAAATCAAATTTTGTGTGGAATTTTTTCTGCAATTTCACAGAATCTGCGGAAATCCCAAGAATAGTAAAACCTTGCTTGGTAAGATATTCTATGTTTTCATTTAAATTGCACGCTTCTGCGGTACAACCTGGAGTATTGGCTTTTGGATAAAAGAAAATCACCAATTTTTTGCCTTTAAAATCCGAAGATTTCACCAAATTTCCGTCTTGATTTTCTACCTGAAATTCTGGAAGTTTTTCACCTATTTTTAGCATAATTTTAAATTTTTATTTAATATTTAAACCACAAAAGAGACAAAAGAAATGCTTGAAAATATTTTAGTGTTTCAAAAGCTAACATAAGAATAAAAATCAAAGATTTTTAAAACTTTTGTGCACTGAATTTTCAGAAAACAGATAATCTTATATCAATAAAAACTTTTGTTTCTTTTGTGGTTTAAAAAATTTACTTTTGTTCAAATTTACAGAAAATGACTAAGAAAGAGCGTGCAAAAATTGTAATGACGGAGTTAGAAAAAATCTATCCCGAAGTTCCTATTCCCTTGAATCATAAAAATGCTTACGAACTATTAGTTGCCGTTGCTCTTTCTGCACAAACTACTGATAAAAAAGTAAACGAAGTAACGCCAAAACTCTTTTCTGTAGCACCAAATCCACAAAAAATGGCAATTCTAGAAGAATCCGAAATCAAGGAGTTAATTAAAGAAATCGGACTTTCTACCACCAAAGCCAAAAATTTAAAATTAATGGCTAATCAACTTCTTGAAAGACATAACGGCGAAGTTCCTGCAACCTTTGAAGATTTAGAAAACTTGGCTGGAGTTGGGCATAAAACAGCTTCTGTAGTGATGAGTCAGGCTTTTGGTTTTCCTGCGTTTCCTGTTGATACTCACATCCATAGATTGATGAAACAATGGAAATTGACCGAAGGTAAAAACGTGGTTCAAACAGAAAACGATGCTAAAAAACTTTTCCCAAAAGAAACTTGGAACAAACTTCACCTCCAAATTATTTTCTACGGAAGAGAATATTCTCCGGCTCGTGGAAATCAGGAGCGAGATTATATTACGAAGATGCTTTTTGAGGGATAATGTTGTTAGAAGGGTTCCCCTCTGAAAGAGGGGAACCCTTCTAATTCTGTTCTGTCATCATCACTGTTTCTTTGCCCAAAGTTCCATTTTTCTTTCGAGAACAGATAATGGAAGACAACCTTGATTCAAAATTTCATCATGAAATTTAGCTAGGTTGAATTTATTCCCAAGTTGTTTTTGGTATTTCGCTCTTAATTCTAGAATTTTAAGAGAACCAATTTTATAACCTAACGCTTGTCCGGGAATTGCCATATAACGCTCAATTGCTGCGGTTGCACCTTCTTCGGAATCAGAAATATTGCTCAGATAATATTTTATGGCTTCTTCTCTAGTCATTTTTCCGGTGTGAATACCTGTATCAACAACGAGGCGAACTGCGCGCAACATTTGATCGCTTAAATAGCCCATTTTTTGATAAGGATCTGTATATAATCCGAATTCTGGGCCGAGCGTTTCGGTGTAATGAGCCCAACCTTCACCATAAGCTCCAAACCAACCAAATCTCATAAATTTCGGGATTTCTGTATTTTCTTGTTGCAACGAAACTTGGTAATGATGTCCAGGAATTGCTTCGTGAAGGAATAAAGATTCAAAACCATTGGTTACATTATATTTGGTGGCATCTGGAATTGGGGTGTAGAAAATCCCTGGGCGTTTTCCGTCTGGAGTTCCTTGTTTGTATTCTGCGCTTGCACTGGCTTCTCTAAATTTTTCTGTTCTTCTAATCTCGAAAGGAGTTTTCGGGAATTTACTAAACATAGAAGGTAATTTCGGTTCTATTTTTTTCAAAATCCCGTTGAAAGCAGCAATTACCTCTTCTGGAGTTTTGTAAGGCATTGCTTTTTTATCGGTTTTCAGGCTGGTCAAAAATTGTTCTAAACTTCCTTTGAAACCTAATTGTGTTTTCACCTTTTCCATTTCTGCTCTTAGCATAGCAACTTGTTGTAAACCAATTTTATTAATTTCTTCTGGAGTTTTATTGGTAGTAGTCCAAGATTTTGCATAATATTCGTAGATGTTTTTCCCGTTCGGAAGAGCGTTAATTCCATCTGTATTTCTAGCTTTTGGCAAATATTCTTTTTCTAAGAAATCTCCCATTTTTTGGTAAGCAGGAATTATTTTCGAAGAAATAGCTTCTTGGTATAGAATTTTGTACTTTTCTTTGTCTTTTGCTGAGAAATTTTTTGGCATTTTTTTTATTGGCCCATAAAAAATATTTTTATCAAAATCTTCGGTAATTATTTCCTCGCTATGCATTTGAGGAATCATTTTAACGACCAATTTTTTGGGAAGAACCACGTTTTGTTTCATTCCTTCTCTGAAATTTTTCTCCGCTGTATTCATCCAAATCACGAAAGCATCTATTCTTTTTAACCAATTGTCATAATCTTTGGTTGTCTTAAAGGGTTGATTTCCTTCGGCACTTCCTAATAACGGAAAATCTAGCGGCAATCCTTCGAACTGACTAAAAGGCAACAATTCTGGATGGTAGGCATAACGCTCTATTTTATCTTTCAATGTATAATCTAGAACATCATACACCGTTTTTTGTTCATCAGACAAATCATCATACTCTATTGATTTTAATTTTTTCTGTGTTTCGGTATAGAACTCTATTTCTTTAGAAATAAACTCACTACTTATGTTGTTAGAAAGCAAATCATTATATCTAGAATCGCCTTGCATAGTAGCTTCTAGCGGATACATTTTAAGGTATCCTTCATAATATTTAGAGGCGATGCTGTCTATATTGGCTTCAGATTTTGGTAAGGCAATATCAGATTTTTTACAACTAATCATTAAAATTAATCCTGCAAAAATCGCTATCACTGCGTTTCGTAATGTTTTCATTTTCAATTTCTATTTCTCACAAAATTATAAATTAAATTCTCTGCGAAGGTTTTTGATGAAAAATTTTTTTTTGTTTTTGTAACATTTTCTCAAAAGTCTTACTAATTAAGAAAACATTAAATAAAATGAAATTGTATAAATCTTTAAGCTTTGCTTTATTATTTTTAGTGGCGTTTGCTAGTGCACAAACTTCTGCCAATAGATTTTTCTATGAATTGACTTACAAACCAAAACAAAAAGTAGATTCTTTACAAAAAGCGGTTGCTATTCTAGATGTTTCGGATAAAAAGTCTATCTACAAAGATTATCTTACTGTATCACAAGATTCTCTTATCAAAATAGAAGTAGATAAAATGATGAAAGCTGGTATGTTTAAAGACATTTCTAAATCTTTCCAACAACCAAAATTTGCTTTTAAAGTAATTAAAGAATATCCTAGTATGAAGGTTAACTTCAACGAAAGAATGCTAAATTCTGTTTTTGGATACGAGGAAGAGCCAAAATTTAACTGGCAAATCACCAACGAAAAACAAAAAATTGGAGATTATGAAGCTCAAAAAGCGACTACAGAATATGGTGGCAGAAAATGGACGGCTTGGTTTACAGAAGCCATTCCTTTTCCTGATGGTCCTTATAAATTCTCTGGTTTACCAGGTCTAATTGTAAAAATAGAAGATGCAGATAAAAATTATTCTTGGGTTCTTACTGCTAATAAAAAACTAAAAGAATTTGAAGAATATTCTTACAGCGAAAAACTTCAGGCTCAATTTGGAGGTAAAAATGACATTAATGTTATCTCTAGAGATAAATTTGAATCTTCTTTCGAAACCTATAAAAAAGATCCTTTAGCTTCTATTAGAGGACAAATTCCTCAGGATAGATTAAGTGTAAAAATGCCTGGTAGTGATAAAACTGTAGGCGAAATGCTAAAAGACCAAGAAAAAATGTTGAAAGATTTCTATTCTGCTTCAGATAATACTATAGAATTACCTCAACCAAAAAATAAAAAATAAAATTCACTTTCTTCATATCAAACTAAATTTTTTTGAAAGCTCGGGAATATTTTCCGAGCTTTTATTTTTCGCAAGATTAGACCATTTTTGAATAGAAAGAACTTCTATATTTGTAAAAAACAAAAAATTGACTTCGGAAGAACACATCAAAAGAATTAGAAAAGTACTCAATTTCATTGAAGAGAATTTGGACAATGAACTTTCGCTTGAAAATTTAGCAGAAATTGGCAACTATTCTCCGTTTCATTTTCACAGAATTTTCCGAGGAATTATCGGTGAAACCTTGCAAGAATACATCACCAGAAATAGGATGGAAAAATCTACAATGTTGCTTTCTCATCAAAAACAGAAATCTATAGAAGATATTTTCTCCGAAGTTGGTTTCAAAAGCAATTCTACTTTCAGCAAAACTTTCAAGAAATATTTCGGTGTTTCGCCTTCTGTTTTTAGAAAAAATACGCCCGAAAAATTTAGCAAGATTTTACCAATGAATAGCAATATCGGACAAAAAGAAGTCGTTTTTCAGCAATACCTTTACAACATTAATCAAATGAAAAATTTTATGGAAACCAACGCAAAAATTGAAGTAAAAGAATTGCCCGAAATGAATCTCGCATCTGTTTTAAGTATAGGTGTACAAAATATTGATAATGCATACAATAAATTAATTTCTTGGGGAATTTCTAAAAATCTTTTCCCGAGAGAAAACGTGAAAATGATTTCTGTTTATCACGATAGTTTCAAAGTTACAGCGCCAAATAAAGTAAGAATTCACGCTTGTATGTTGCTTGATGAGCCGATAAAAACCGATGGCGAAATCTTCCCTGAAACGTTACCAAAAGGAAGACATATTGTAGGAAGTTACTTTATTGGCATTCACGAATTTGAAAAAGCTTGGCAAGGTCTTTTCCTTTGGATGAATGAAAACGGTTATCAATATAAAAGAACTTTTCCTTTTGAAATTTATCACAATAATTTTAAAGAACATCCAGAGAAAAAATGTAGGGTAGATTTTTGCATTCCTATAATTTAGTCTTTTGAAATCCCAATTTCTAAATTGAATTAAATTTGTTAGAAGGGTTCCCCTCTTTCAGAGGGGTGGCTGAGCGAAGCGAAGTCGGGGTGTCAAAAAAAATCAAAAATTACAGTTCAGTAGATTATTCTTACCATTCGGTGAAACTTATTTCATTTCAAATTGAAGCTAAAATACCTTTGCTCCATCAAAAACAAACAATTATGCAAACTCGTATTTTAACCTTTGCTTTTACTTTTATCTTATCGCTAACCTTATTTTCTCAAATTACCATTTCTGGTAAAGTTCTTGGGAAACACGGAAAACCACTAAAAGAAGTTTCTGTAACGCTGAAAGACACTTATGATGGCGCTACAACAGATGAAGCAGGAAATTACAAATTTGAAACTACAGAAAAAGGGAATAAAAAGCTTGTTTTCTCTCATCCCAAATTTATAGAAATTGAAAAACCTTTAAATATTGAAGATAAAAGCATCGTTTTAAATGCTGAACTAAAAGAATCGGTGAACGAAATAGACGCTGTTGTAATTTCCGCAGGAAGCATGGAAGCTGGCGATAAGAAGCGTGCTTCGGCACTTTTTAACACTTTAGATGTGCTTACAACAGCTGGAGCTAATGCACAAATTACTTCATTTTTAGAAACTCAGCCCGGAGTTCAAAAAGTGGGAGAATCTGAAGGATTATTTGTGAGAGGAGGAACCGGAACCGAAGCAAAATTCTTTATGGATGGGAATTTGGTTAATAATTATTTTGGAAATTCTGTGCCGGGAATAAAATCTATGGACAGATTAAACACTTCCCTCTTCAAAGGAAATGTGTTTTCTAGCGGTGGTTATTCTGCTCTTTACGGACAAGCTTTATCTGCAATTTTGGCTTTAGAAAGCATCGATTTACCAGAAAGAAATTCTGCAGATTTCGGGATTTCTCCCATTTTTGCAAGTGGCACCATTCAGCAAGTGAATAAAGAGCGTACACATTCTTTTGGTGCTTCTTTAGGATATTCTAACTTAGAATTGATGCAAAAAATTCTTAATTTTAATACAGATTTCGAAAAAGCTCCACAAAGTTTTGGTGGTAACGGAAATTTTAGAATTAAAACAAAAGGCGGCGGTTTTATAAAATACTATGGTAGTTATGATGGCAGCTCTATGAAATTGGCAATGCCAAGTCTAGAAGATTATGCGGATACCAATAAAATTAATCAAAAAGGTAAAAACACCTTTCACTCGCTTTCTTACAGAGAAAAATTTGGAAAATATACTTTGAGCTTGGGAACTTCTTACACCTTCAACCAAAATATTTTGAATTTCAAAAACTATAAAAACGATGCAGAAGTTTTCAATTATGACATTGATTCTAAAGGAAATTATTTTAACGCAAAAGCCGTAATCGAAAGAAAATTATATAAAATTTCTAACATAAAGGCTGGTGTAGAATTTAATGGCTCTAATGAGAAAACGTGGGTTTCTATTGCCAATGATAATTATATTTTCAAAGACAAAATCACCTCATTGTTTGCAGAGACTAATCTAGGAATCAGCAATAATTTATCCGTTCAAATTGGAGCAAGAGCAGAACATTCAGACGCCATCAAACAATGGAATTTCTCACCGAGATTGGCGCTAGGTTACAGAATTTCAAAAGATTGGACAGGTTCTCTTGCTTACGGAATTTTCTATCAAAACCCTGAAAGCAAATATTTTGATGCCAATTACAACCCCAATTATCAAAGAGCAGACCATTATATTTTTCAACTCCAAAGAACTGTGGATGGTAGAAGTTTGAGATTTGAAACCTATTACAAAAAATACGAAGATTTGGTAAAAACTTCTAATAATTTCTACAAACCAATTGCCATCAATAACAACGGAAGTGGCTATGCAAAGGGAATTGAGCTTTTTTGGAGAGACAAAAAAACTTTAAAAAACATAGATTATTGGATTTCTTATTCTTATCTCGATTCTAAGAGAGACTATCTGAATTACAACCAGCAACTTTTCCCAAATTTTGCAGCAAAACACACAATTTCTATCGTTGCTAAAAAATTTATTACCACTTGGAAAACTGGTTTTAATTTTTCTTACAACTACAATTCCGGAAGACCTTATTACAATTTTGTAACAGAAAACGGAAACACTGTTTTGAAAAACCAAGGACAAACCAAAGATTATAACGTATTGAATTTCAGTGTGAATTACGTGCCGAGTGTTGGCAAAAAAGATGCAAAATCTTTCTCTGTTTTTGTATTGTCTGTCAACAATGTTTTGGGTTCTAAAAATATATATGGTTATAATTTTTCTAGTGACGGGATGCGTTCTGCTGCCATAAAACCTCCAGTTAACACTTTCATTTTTGTAGGTTGGTTCATTAGTTTTGGCACCGATAAAACACAAGAAGCTATTAATGGGAATTTGTAAATAGTTGATGGTTGATAGTTGACCGTTGATAGATTTATATTTGAAATCAAAGCACAAAATAAAAATCTTAAAATATAGAATATCAAAAAGTTAATGCGTTTGTTTCTTTTTGTTATGTATGAAGATGTGAAATTAAAAAACTAATACCAACAACTGGCAACCATCAACCAAATTGCCATTCAGACAAGAAAAACTACCGTTCGGTGAACTAAAATTTTAAAAACACAACTATCAACATATCTTTGAACCATAAAATTTAAACAAATAAAAAATATTTAATATGAAAACTTTACAAAAAACAATTTTAGCGCTTGCAATCACATTTACAACAACTTACAGCTTTGCTCAAACCGCTTACGAAAAGGCAATGTTGCCAAAAGTTCAAACCATTGAAATGCCAAAAGCCAATTTAGACGATTACACTGCACAAGCCAACGATTTTGCCAGAATTGGCGATAAAGAAAAAACACTTTGGCAACCGTATTATTATGCTGCTTTTTCTATCATTAAAAAAGGAAGAACTTTAATGCAACAAAATCAACTTTCACAATTGGATGATGTAGCAAAAGAAGCTCAAAATTATATTGACAAAGCTGAAGCACTATCGCCAAATAACGCAGAAATTTTTATTCTGAAAAAAATGAATCACGGTTTAAAAATGATTGTAAACCCAATGGAAAGATGGCAAACCGAAGGTCAAGCTGCACAAGTTGCTTTAAATGAAGCTCAAAAATTAGACCCAGAAAATCCTAGAATTACCATATTGGAAGCCGAAGATTTATATTACACTCCAGAACAATTCGGAGGAAGTAAAACCAAAGGTATTGAACTTTTCAAGAAAGCTTTAGAACAATTCAAAACTTACAAAATAAAATCTTCTGTTGATCCAAACTGGGGACAAGGTGAAGCGAATTATTTTATCTCTCAGGCAAAATAAACTATCAATTAGATTTTTTCTATACCCTTTTTGCGTTCCAAATGCAGAAAGGGTTTTTTTATATTTTTTTGACACCTCGACTTCTCTTCGCTCAGCCACCCCTCTGAAAGAGGGAACCCTTGAAAATACAGTTCAGTACAAAAAAATTACCGTTCGGTGATATATAATTGGGAAGCTATCTCTGCTGCAATACCTTTACATCAAGAAATTTAAACAATTACTAAAAATCAAGAAACAAAATTTAAAAATTATGAAAACAAAATTATTATTACTCATCACTACTTTCTTCTTACAATTTGCAAATGCACAAATGGATGACAAGTTTTATTTCCCAAATAAAATCATTAATCCTATTAGTCTTCCGCACGAAGAATTTAGTCTAAAAGTAGAACAGGATTCTATCACGGGTATTTTTTTCAAAAAAGAAAACCCTAATGCTACGTTGGTATTTTTACACGGAGCTGGCGGAAACGTTACCTATTTCCAAAAAATGGCAACACCTTTTCTTAATGCCAATTATCAAGTAATAATGGTTGATTTCAGAGGTTACGGAAAATCATCTGGAACGCCAACTCACTTAAATGTTGCAAAAGACGGACAACAATTTTTTGATTATTTAAAAAATAGAAAAGAAATTAAAAACACTAAAATTATACTTTACGGACAATCTTTGGGAACTCAAATTGCTACACATTTGGCTAAAGAAAATTCTAAAGACATTTCTATGCTTATTTTAGACGGGGCGTTTACTTCTTTCACAGATTTGGCTTGTAGTTATAAACCTGAAGCTAAAGATGTTATCAAAAAATATCTTGTTTCGCCTTATTCTGCTATAGAAGATATAAAACTGGTTTCTGTTCCTAAAATTTTAATTCACAGCAAAGAAGATAAAGATATTCCTTATGCACTCGGAAAAGAATTATTAGAAGCAGCTACAGAACCGAAATATTTCTTAGAATACAGCGGCGCTCACATCAATGCATTAATCATTAATCCTGATGTAATCATTAATAAAGTGAATGAATTATTAAAATAAAAACAAATTTTTACCATTCAGTCTAAAAAAAATACGGTTCGGATATATAAAATTTGAAAACATTCTATACTACAATACTTTTACATCAAGAAATTAAAACATCTACACAATCACAAAATATTAATTTTTAAAAAATTTAAAAAAAATGGAAACTTACAACACACCCAACAGCAAATTAGAAATGGCTCAAAGAAAAGTAAAAAGAATTAAAGGTTTTTACATTCACGCTATTGTTTATATTTGTGTAAATCTTTTTATTATCGTGGCAAACAGTTTAGATTCTAGCAAAGGTTTCGCAGATGCAGATGGTTATATGACGGCACTTTTCTGGGGATTCGGTTTATTGGCTCACGCAATGTCTGTTTTTGCACCAGATTTTATCCTAGGTAACAACTGGGAAGAAAGAAAAATCCAAGAATATATGAACAAATAATTTTCATAAATCCTATAATTTAGAAATAATGAATCTAGAAAAATTTAAAAATAATGCACTTAATCTGCTGTATATCAATCTAATTATAAGTGTTTTTATTTTTATGATAGATGGCGGTGATAAAACCCTACAGAGATATTTACTATATTTTTTAATCTCTGCAATGTACACCTTTTGCATTGGACTTGGGAATAGTTATCTTAATGAATATCTGGATTCTAAATTCTCTTGGACAGAGCAAACCAAACAAAGAACCATTGCCGCAGTAGTAGGAACTTTGCTTCTAAATATCATTCTTGTTTATGCTTGCAATTATATCAATTTCGTTTTGATACAAGGCAAAAGTCAAGAAAAATTTTTCAGCGGAGATCTTAATTTTCTCAATTGGTTTTTTATCAATTTTTCTCTTCTTATTGCTGCAATAGGACACGCTAGAGGTTTTATGCTGGCAATGAAACAAAATGCAAAACAAGAAGTAGTAGAACAAAAACTCATCGCCAAATCTGCCAATGCGCAGTTCGAAAGTCTTAAAAACCAATTAGATCCGCATTTTTTATTCAATTCTTTGAATGTTTTAGATTCTTTAATTGAAGAAAATCCGAAGCAAGCGCAACAGTTTACCAACTCAATGTCAAAGATTTACAGATATGTTCTCGAACAAAAAGACAAAGAATTGGTTTCGGTAGAAGAAGAACTCGATTTTGCGAAAACCTACTGCGAATTGTTAAAAACCAGATTCGAAGATGCGGTAACTTTTGAATTCAATATTTCAGACGAAGACAAAAAAGGTTTTGTAGTGCCACTTTCTTTGCAACTTTTGCTAGAAAACTCTATCAAACATAATTTTGCAACGTCTTCTAAACCTCTGAATATCAAAATCTTTGTAGAAAACCAAAACCTCATCATCGAAAATAATTTACAAACCCGAGAATTACCGAATAAATCAACAGGAGTAGGTTTGGCAAACATTGTTTCTAGATATAATTTATTAACCAACAGAAATGTTTTTGTAGAAAAATCAGAAGATTTCTTTAGGGTAAAACTCCCTATTTTAAAAGAAAAAATAAAAGCGATGAACACATATTCACCTTCAGAAGAACAAATGGCTTACGAAAAAGCAGCCAAAAGAGTAGAAGAACTGAAAGGTTTCTACGGAAATCTAATCTCATATTGTATTTTTATTCCGTTTTTATTCTTCATCAACTGGAAAACTTCTCCAGGATATTATTGGGCATTTTGGCCAATGTTAGGTTGGGGAATTGGTGTGGCAGCACACGCTTTTCAAGTCTTCGGAATTGGTAAAGATTGGGAAGAAAGACAAATCCAAAAATACCTAGAAAAAGAAGAAAAAGACGCTAATAAATGGAAGTAATTTTTTAGAGAGTTCCGTAGGAACGAACGATTTTATAACCTCGGAATTGATTCCGAGAAAAAACAAAAAAAATGGAAAATCAAGAAAATTCTAACAAAAATATTGCTTACAAAAAAGCAGAAAAAAGAGTAAAAGAAATCAAAACGTACTATTATATGGTTTTAGGATTTCTAATTGTAGGTTACCTAATTGTAAGAAAAAATTACAACGGAAACATCTTTGATATTTCGAGAAATTATGCAGTTTGGATGGTGATTACTTGGGCAATTTTTCTTATTGGTTATGGCATTTACCTTTTTGTGCCTTATTTTAACAATTGGGAAGAAAGAAAAACAAAACAATTAATGGATAAACAACTTAAAAATAAATAGTGATGGAAAATCAAGATCTAAATAAAATGAAATATGAAGCTGCCAGAGAACACGTAGCAAAAATCAGAAAATTCGGAATTAATGTATTGGTTTTCTGCATTGTATTTCTATTTTTCAACAGAGAAAATATATTTCATTTGAATGAGTTTAACTTCGGATTCGGGAGAGTTTCTATTATTTTCTGGATTTGGGGAATCATCTTGGCAGTAAGAGCCGTGAAACTTTTTGTTTTTGATTACGATTGGGAAAGAAAAATGATTGAGAAAAACCTTAAAAACAATCCAGATGGAAAATTATAACAAAGACAATATCAAATATTTACAAGCCAAAAAACGCATCAAACAAATCAAAGGATTTTACATTCACGCATTGGTTTTTGTATTAGTAAATATTCTTCTCATCTTCATTAACCACCAAAAAACTGGTAATTTTGAATTCAAAAATTTCTGGGGATCTTTCTTTTGGGGAATAGGTTTAGCTTCCCACGGTTTATCTGTATTTTTGCCTAACTTTTTCCTCGGAAAAAACTGGGAAGAAAAGAAAATCCGAGAAATAATGGAGAAAAATAAAAACCAATCATAAAATTCCCTTTTATTACGAGAGACGAAGCAATCTAGGAGTGGCAAAATTTTCTTCAACGCATAACTTTTTAGAAAATTTTGACGAGGTAGTAAAACATCAAACCATTTCAAACAAAATCGAACCATTTCAAACCACATCAAACCATTTCAAACTTTTTGAAAAATGATTAGAACAATTATCATAGAAGACGAAAAACCAGCAGCAAGAAAACTAGAAAGATTATTGAGTAATTTTTCTGATTTACAATTGGTTGCAACATTGCATTCTGTAGAAGAAGCTGTAGATTGGTTTAGCAAAAACGAGCACCCAAAACTGATATTTTCAGACATTGTTTTGGGCGATGGTTTGTCTTTTGATATTTTTGAAAAAATCCCAACCAAAAGTTTCATTATTTATACCACGGCTTTTGATCAATATACTTTAAAGGCTTTCAAACTCAACTCTATTGATTATCTTTTAAAGCCAATTTCCGAGGAAGATTTGGCAAAATCCATAGAAAAATTCAAAAGTTTTTTACCTTCCGAAGAAACGCACAATGCACTGGAAATGAAATCTTTAATCAAAGAAAATCAACCGAAATTGTCTAGAATTCTAGT